>WNFX01001478.1_pt1 | contig 49739 bp, 44 predicted proteins | sample 5400111 | NCBI WGS metagenome assembly WNFX01 (sample SAMN13153363, study PRJNA577476) | soil metagenome | isolation source: 40 cm soil or saprolite under grassland replicate 1 | place: USA:California | collected 2016-06-15
GCTCTCTGTCAAGCCTTATGTAAACCTGTGACGTGCACCGTCTGTGCGAAGGCTCGCCTCACGGTCCATTCTGAGTACGAACCAAGAAAAACAGGCCCCCGGAATCATACAGACGACTTTCGTGGGAAGCGCGGTGGGGAAATGGAAAATCGTGAAGCGGGACGCCGTTCGCGGGCCATCGTTGGCCCCGGCGAGTCACCTCCAAGTCGTTCTCGACTCACCGCTGAAACCGCCGGGCGCCGCCTGGGTGCTCCGTGGAGTGGCCAGCCACGAGAGGTACGCGACACGGGCCGAGCACGAGCGGCTCGCCGCTCTACAGGCTCCCCTCGATCGCGCGGAGGCGACACGAGCTGCCCTCATCCCCATCAAGAAATCAGCCGAGTGGTGGGAGCTCTCCCAGGAGGAGCGGCGCACGATATTCGAAGAGGACTCACACCATATTGCGATCGGCCTCGAGTACCTCCCGGCCATCGCCCGACGACTCTATCACTGCCGCGACCTAGGCGAGCCCTTTGATTTCTTGACTTGGTTCGAGTATGCGCCAACCGACGCGGCCGCATTCGAACAATTGGTCCTGCGGCTTCGTGAGACGCGAGAATGGGATTACGTTGAACGAGAAGTCGACGTCAGGCTGGCGCGGTAGGCTCCGCTGGGCTTTGTCCCCCGACGGGCCATCCGGCTGCAAGAACCACTACTGGGAAGGAACGATTCATAGTGAATTGTGACTGAAGGCCCACGATTCGAGTCAACATACTCGACCACCGACATATGCCTTCGAGGTTCGACATGACCACAACGGTCGGAATACGAAGCAAGGACGGCGTCGTCCTCGCGGCCGACAAGCGTGCGTCGAAGGGGTTCTTCGTCGGATCCAAGGTGGTCCAGAAGATCTTCTCCCTCGACGGCGCGACCGCGGTGGCGATCGCCGGTGCGATGTCGGACGCGGAGTACCTCGTCAATCTCGCGAAAGCCGAACGCCGGCTCCTCGCGCTGCGACGCGGCTACCCGCTGTCCGTCAAGGAGAGTGCGAAGCTGATCTCGAACATCGTCTACTCGTCGATGAAGAGCTACAACCCGTTCTACGTGGAACTCGTCGTCGCCGGCGTGGACCGGGACGGCGCGCACGTGTACACGAGCGACATGAGCGGCGCGATCACCTCGGAGGACTTCATGTCCTCGGGCAGCGGCTCGCCGATCGCGTACGGCGTGCTGGAGCAGGGATTCCGGAAGGAGTTCTCGCTGGACGACGCGACGAAGCTCGCCGAAGCCGCCGTGCGGGCGGCGATGGAACGCGATCCGGGGAGCGGGAACGGCGTCGACGTGCTCGCGATCCCGAACGGCCACGCTTGGGAGGCGAACTGACATGGCGGCGGAAGTGGGACGGATGCCGTTCTTCTACAACCAGGAAGGCCGGCTCGTCCAAGTGGACTACGCCCTCCAAGCCGTCAACCGCGGCTCGACGACGCTCGGCCTGAAGACGAAGGACTTCGCGCTCCTGACGAGCCAGGTCAAGCCGACCCGGCCCCTGATGGAGCCCGCGGAGAAAGTCTTCGTCGTGGACGACCACATCGGTGCGACTGGGAGCGGCTACATCGGCGACGTGACGACGCTCCTCGACCAGCTCCGCGTCGCGGCGCAACGCCATCGTATCGTCTACGACGAGCCGATCGACGTCGGCACGCTCTCGCGGAACCTGTCGGAGTACCTGCACGAGTTCACGATGTACGCGGTGCGCCCGTTCGGCGCGTCGATCATCGTGGCGGGCGTCGACGACCTCGGCGTGCAGCTGATCCAGGTGGACCCGAGCGGCACGACGTTCAAAGGCTCGGCGTTCGCGATCGGCCAATCGTCGGACGAGGCGCTCGAGACGATCGTCAAGGGCTACCGCCCGAACCTGAACGTCGAGGAGGCGATCGCCCTCGCCACGCAGGCGGTCGAGGGCGTGAACGGCGGGGCGACGCAGATCGAGCACGGGGTCGTGACCGCGCAGGCGAAGCGGTTCGAGCACCGGCACAACGGGAACCAGGCCGGGTAAGCCCCGGCCTTCTCCCCCCCTTTTTGCCCCCGTCCGATTTCTTGATGCGATAGACTGCATGCTTCGCCCCCCGCGCCCTCAATCACGCCGCGGGCCTTGAGGTCGTCCGTGACTTCGCGAGGCAGCCTACCGCTCGGGCGGAAATTGAGGTGGTTGCGTTGGCGGTTGACCCGGCGGTTGCGGTGGCACCTGAGCGTAGGAGTACGCTGGGTAGACGGGAGTCGCGGGCGGAGGTTTCTTTCGGATGAGAACCACGACGACGGCGACGACAATCGCGATCGCAACAACGCCCACGAGCGCGATGATGCCGAGCGCGAGACCTCCTGAGCCTCCCACTCCGCCTGCCGTGGGTTGCGGGTACACGGGGAACTGGAAGTCGACAGCGTCCGAAGTGGGCGTTCCCCAACCTCCGAATAGCCCGGGATCCGCCGCCTCGATGCGGACGGTCGCAATGTGAATTGCGTTCGTCGTGATGCCCTGTGGGACGTGAACCTCGAACGAGAAAGTCCTCGTCAGGCCACTTGCTAGAGTCAGGGGGAGCCCGGACGCGAAGTAGTAATAGGACTCCGCAACCCAATCGAATCGAAGTCCGACGGATGAGATTCTCATCGAGTCGGGTCCCGTGTTGTCGATATCGACGGAGAACGCGTACGTGGTGTCCTCGTAGGTCGTAGACGGAGGGTGGAATATTACATCGGCCTGCCAGGCGGAGACGTCTGCCGAGCCCGCTACGAGAATCCCAAGAGCCACGACTACGATGATGCTACTCGAAAAAGCCCGAACCGAACGCACAACGCTCCCCCAAGACGGCGGGGCATGAACATTGTGCCTATTTAGGTCTATTCTTGATCCGGCAGTTCTTGGTCGGAGAAGGGCGAATGGGCGAGTCCGGCCACAGCGGTTCGAAAAATCTCAGACCGCATTCGCCCTGGGTCCCGATGAAGGGCGCATAAACCCTTTTAGCGGCTCGCGGGCTATCGTGCCGGTCGACTCGGATGCGGATCGTCTCCCTCCTCCCCGCCGCCACGGAGATCGTCTACGTCTTGGGCCTCGGGGACGACCTCGTCGGCGTGTCGCCCGAGTGCGACTATCCGCCGGCAGCCCGCGAGAAGCCGGTCGTCAGCCGCGCCCTCCTCCCGTATGAGGGGACATCGAGCGGCGAGACGAGTCGCATGGTCGGCGAGAGGCTGGAATCGGGCGGGGCGCTGTACCAAGTCGACGAAACCGCGCTCCACGCCGCACACCCGGACATCATCGTGACGCAGGGCCTCTGTGTCGTCTGCGCGCCGACCCTCGGCGACGTCGAAGACGTGGCCCGGCGCCTCCCGCAGACGCCGGCAATCCTCTCGCTGGACCCGCACCGCCTCGAGGACGTCTTCGAGGACATCGAACGGGTAGGGCGTGCTTGCGGTGTCGAGGATCGAGCCGCGCAGGTCGCCGCGACGTTGCGGGAGCGGGTCGACCGCGTCGCCCAGCGGGCCGCAAGGGCGATCGACCGCCCGAAGGCCCTGTGTCTCGAATGGCTCGACCCGCTCTTCCTCGGCGGCCACTGGGTCCCCGAGATGGTCGACCTCGCGGGCGGCGTCGACCCGCTCGGGCGGCCGGGAGAGAAATCGCGCCGGATCGAGCCGAAGGACGTCGTCCTCGCCTCCCCTGACGTTGCGGTCCTGATGCCGTGCGGCTTCGACCTCGAGCGCACGCGGAAAGAGGCGCCCATCGTCACGCGGGCCCGATGGTGGGCGGACCTCCCGGCGGCGCGCACGGACCGCGTATGGGCCGTCGACGGCTCGAGCTACTTCAACCGGCCCGGACCCCGCCTCGTGGACGGGCTCGAGATCCTCGCGCACATCCTCCAGCCGCGGTTGTTCCCGAGGCCTCCCGGAGCGACGGACGCGCATCGGGAGGTGGGCTGACGGCGAAGCTCTACACGCGGACCGGGGACACGGGCGAGACGGGGCTCCTGGGCCCGGAGCGTGTCTCGAAGGACGACCCGCGCGTGGAGGCGATGGGCGCGGTCGACGAGTTGAACGCGGTGATCGGACTCGCGCTCGTCGCGCAGCGAGAGAAGCGGATCCGCGAACTCCTCCTGAAGATCCAAGACGACCTCTTCACGGTCGGAGCGGAGATTGCGATGGCCCACGCCTCGAAGGAGACGAGGGTGCCGAAGATCACGGAATCGCACGTCGCCCGGCTTGAGGCGGGAATCGAGGCCCGACTCCATTGGGCCCGCACGGTCGCTCGCCGCGCGGAGCGCCGGGTCGTCGCCCTCTCGAAGCGAACGACGCTGAACCCCGATTTGTTGCGATACATGAACCGTCTCTCCTCCGTCCTCTACCAGATGGCGGTATGGGTCCAGCGCAGAGAAAGGAAGCGCGTCGAACATCCGACCTATCGTACCTAGCTCGCAAAGGCAGGATTCATTAGCCACGAAGCCGATCGGGAACGCGGAGGGATCGCGTGATCGTTCGGCACGTCTTGGTTGGAGGCTTGTTCACGCTGGTGGGGGTCTTCAGCCTCCTGGTCCCGGAGGTCCCGTTCATCTGCATCGGGGCGCTCATCTTCGGACCGATCGAACTCTTCGCGGGTCTGTTCGGGACCAATAAACCGCGTCGCTCGGGGCATCGCATCGCTGTCGCAAGGGGACAGGGCCCACCGTCCTCCTTCGTGCCGGCGAGCGAGGAGAGCGTAAGGTTCTGCACGCAATGCGGGATGAAGAACGACGCCGTTCAGACATACTGCACGAACTGCGGAGTCAGGCTGTCCTAGTTGATCCGAGCGGCGACCTCGGGGCGACTGAGGCGAAATCCCTGCCTGGCGGAGTTGTCCGCGGCCTCGTCCTACGGGCGATCTAGCGGTTCCCGACCGTCTCGAGGAATTCGGCCAGGAATCCGATAGCTTCGGCATTTCCCGTCCGCGCGGGAGGGAGCCGACCGAGGGCGAGTTTCGCGGGGATCATCTCCTTCAACCGCTGGACGTCTTCGTGTCCGTATCCGAGTGCCGCCGCGTTGCGCTCCGCCTCGGCGTGGCCCCTCGGCGGGATCGCGATTACCGGGGTGCCCGCCGCGAGCGCCTCGTTGACCGTCCCCTTGCCGGCCGTCGTGATGACAAGGTCCGCCGCCAGGACGTAGTCGTGGAGGTTCGGGAGGAACCCATACGTGTAGACGCCCGGGGCGGGCTCTACCTTTAACTTCGGACCGCTCACGACGACCATCGAGACGTCGTCGAGGTTCAGCTCGCGGAACGCGTCCATCGAGGCTCCAATCAGGAACTCGCCGATCGCCGTGCCGCCGCCCGTGACGAGGATCGTCTTCTTCCGAAAGAAGAAGTCGTCCCGCAACCGCTCGCGCGGCGCGCTGAACGGGCGCACGATCGGGCCGACGCGCCGCACGTTCGGCCACGCAGGACCGGGCTCGGCCGTCAGGACGAGGTCCACCTTCCGCGCGAATCGGGAGAGCCAGACGTTGCCGCACCCTTCGACGAATCGAGACAGGGGGTCGCGGGCGAACTCGTGCCGCGTCGCGTCGAGGATCAGCGCCGTCGGAATCCGTCGCCGGACCGCCTCCCGGGCGGTCGCGAGCTCGCTGTCCGAGATCACGAACCGGTAGTATCCCCAGTCCGCCTCCTTCCGTAGGAATCGCCGCGCGATCCGCAGATAGCGTGCGTAGTCGAGGTACCACCGCCACGCCGGCCCGAGGACTCCGTCTGCCGCGCGCCAGTCGGGCGCGGGCGGCATCGTGAGCGCATCGAACCCGTTCGCGACGACGAGGTCCAAGGCAGGCGAGCCGGCGAGGAAGAGCAGATCCACGTCCGGCCGTCGTTCCAGGAGGCCGCGGGCGAGGGCCACGGCTCGCGTCGCGTGGCCGAGACCCTGCGAATGGACCGCGACGTAGCCGCGAAGCTCGCCCATTTCGCGTGGCGCATCGTCCGATCCAAGAAAGACCTTCGGGCGCACCGCGGCGGACCGTGCCATCGACCCAGCGCCGGATCCACCGCGTCCCTACGGGCGCCGTTAAATACCAGACGCGCCCTTGGGGCGCTTACAGGGGGAGCAACATGGGAATCGAGGAGAACAAGGCAAGCGTGCGCATGTTCTATGACGAGGTCTGGAACCGAGGGAACCTCAGCGTGGTCGACAAGATGACGGCGGAAAACTTCGTGGACCACAACCCGCCGCCGGGCGCGACTCCGGGCCGAGAGGGCTCGAAGCAGACGTTCCAGATGATCCGTGCGGCGTTTCCCGACGGACTGACGACGATCGACGACATCATCGCGGAAGGCGACAAGGTCGTCGTCCGCGCGACGATGACCGGGACGCATCAAGGGGATTTCATGGGGATCCCTGCCACGGGGAAGCCGGTGAAGATCACCGGCATTGACGTCATGCGTTTCGAGCAAGGGCAGGCCGTCGAACGCTGGGGCGAATGGGACACGGCGGGCCTCATGCAGCAACTCGGCGTCGCGCCTCCGCCGCCACAAGCGCTGGAGACGCCCGAAGAATCGGAGACGCCGGGAGAGCCGGAGAACGAGTGAAGCGCCTCCGCATGGATTCGGGGCTCGACTGACCCCGCGCGGGCGACGCACTTTCGCGCGTCCCCGCCATGGGCTTTTATTGCGCCGCGCGTTCCCGAGGCCGTGGACCTCGCGCTCCTCGCGAAGTATCCCTTCCTCCGGGAAGCCTCCGGGTTCGTCCTCGGAGAGAAGGTGAGCCTCGAGGAGATCCTGCTCGAGCCGGCGTACGCCCGCGCGCGGAGCCTCGGCAAGGCGCGGGTGCTCGAGGCCCTCGAGAGGACGCAGGCGTCCGAGCGGATCGCGATCGCGACGGCGGACCAACTCGGGCTCCTGCTGGCGTACCCGGTCGCCCGCATGCTCGCCTCGGCGCTCGACGACACCTACCTGACCCGGCGGTTCGCACTGCGCGAGGCGATCGAGGCCGAGGGCCGCCTCGCCGGCGAGGGAGACGACTTCATCCTCCATGTCGCCGCGGAACTCGGGATGGAGCTCCGGCGGTCGGACGGCGGATTCCGGCTGCACTTCACGGACTTCCTGCGCTTCACGAACACGATGCGCGACGCGCCGTGGAAGCTGATCAACCAGCCCGTCGAGCGCGGATACGTCCTCCTGCGGCGGGAACGGGCGCTGCGCGTCCTGCGCAACGCGATCCAACGGCACATCGAGCAGGGCCTCCCGCTGCCCGTCAACGACGACATCCTCGCGGCGTTCCGCGCCGACCTCGCCGAGATCCGCGGGGTGCTCGAGGCGAAGAAGGCGACGTTCAGGGCGGAGGACATCGGGAAGGTGAGCATCACGCGCTTCCCGCCGTGCATGTACAACCTCCTCGCGCAGATCCAGAACCACGAGAACGTGCCGCACATGGGCCGTTTCGCGATCGTCGCCTTCCTGCATCACATCGGGCTGAGCAACGACGAGATCTTCCGGGTCTTCGGGGACGTGCCGGACTTCGCCGCGGACGTGACGCGGTACCAAATCGAGCACATCACCGGCACGTCGAGCCCGACGGAGTACACGCCGCCCGAATGCTCGACGATGAAGTCGTACGGCATCTGCCCGGGCCCGGACCGGATCTGCATGACGATCAAGCATCCGCTGTCGTACTATCGGGTGAAGGGGCGCGAGCGAAGGCCGCGGGGCGAGAGCGCGTCGACCGCCGTCTAGCGTGCGAAGCCGCGCCACGTCGACACGCCGCGCTGCACGGCCGTCGCGTTTCCCAGGACGGCGAACACGACGAGGACCCACTCGAGCGGCTGGAACGCAATCGGCGCGACGCCCCAGCGGACGCCGCCCGCGGGAGCGACGACGAGCTGGAGGACGCCGCCGACGAACAGGAGGACCAGGCGGTCCGCCCGACCGAGGATCCCCGCATACCGGCGTCCCTGGCCCACGGCCTGCGCCTGCGTGCCCATGTACGACGTCAGGAGGACCCCGAGCAGGGCGAGGGTCCCGACCCATAACTGGCAGTAGGTGGAGAAGGCGATCCCGCCGATCATGAACACGTCTGCATATCGGTCGAGCACGTGGTCCAAGAAATCCCCGCGCGCGGACGCACGTCCGGCGAGCTTCGCGATCTTCCCGTCAAGGGCATCGAGATACGAGTTCGCGAGGAGCAACACGAGCGCGAGGGCGAGGAACCCGGCGCCTCCGAGAGCGAACGAGATTCCCGCGCCCGCGGCCGCCAAGAGTCCCGCCCACGAGACCGCATCCGGGTTCACCCGAATCAGCCGTCGTGCGACCGGCACGAGGAGCCGATCCGCGGCGGCCCGATAGCGGTCTAGTACCACGAGAGCACCTCGTCGCTCCAGTCGACTGAACCGGGTTCGTGGCCCGCGACCCGGCCTTGCAGGATCCCGAGGACGGCCTCCGCGGACTCCGCCGGCGTCGCGCGGGTCGTGTCGACCTCGTAGACGAAGGGCAGGCGTTCGACGGCCTCTTGCACGATGACGTCGATCGCCTCCGCCTCGACGTTCTCGCGGACTTTCGCTTCCGGCCACCCTCGCGACTGCAGTCGTTCGGCGAGGACGCGCGGATGACACCGCAGGACGATCGCGAGGTCAACGCTCATCCGGTGCGCGTAGTGCGCGACGAGGAACCCGAGTTTCACGGGCACGCGGATCTCCCGGTCGAGCGCCTCGACATCGACCTCGCGGGCCCCGCGGGCCTCGTCCACGCCCGTCAGGAGGTTCCGTTCCGCCGCGAGCCGGTCGAGGTAGAGGACGTAGTAACCGCGTGCGGCGAGGAGCTCCGCGATGGAGGTCTTGCCAGTCCCCGGCGTCCCCGTGAGCGCGACGAGCACGCCCGCGCAATCCCGGGGCGCTATATTAAGCGTTCAGCGGACGCCGGAATCCCCCCTGAGGAACCGCGCCGCGAGCCGCTCGTAGAACGAGGCATCGAGCCGGCGCTCCGCGAGGATCCGATCGATCCGCGCCTCCGTCGTCGGATCGCGCACGCGCCGGAACTCGACATCGTACCGGACGTCCATGAGGAGGAGGGGCTCCGCGGGCGCGAGGCCGAAGTCCGCCCGCGTCCCCGGCCGGAGCGCCCGTTCGAGGTCTCGGATCGAACCCACGCCGGTTTCGACACGGACCGCCGCGGCGACGAGCCGGCGGACGAGGTTCCAGGCGAACCGGGGCGCGCGGAAGTCGAGGACGACCGCGTCGCCTTCCCGCGTCGCCTCCGCCCCGTCGATCCGCAACTCGGTCCGCGTGCGGTCGCGGGTGAAGTTGCGGAAATCGTGCTCCCCGACGAAGGCCCGAAGGGCGTCGGACAGGCGTCCCGCGTCGTGGTCCCCGGGGAGGACATACCGGTACCAGCGATCGCGCGCGCGTCGCGCGCTGAAAGCGAGCGGCACCTCGGCGACGGCCCACGCCCACACCCCGCGGGCCTTCCCGTTGAACGCCCGCACGGTCGGAATAGGGGCGAGCGACGAATCGAAGGCGACGACGTTCCCGAGCGCGCTCACGCCGCGATCCGTCCGGCTTGCGCTCTGGAATCGCGCGGTCCGGAGGTCGCGGATCGCCCGGGCGCGCGTCAGGGCCGTGGCGATCTCCCCTTCCACGGTCCGAAGTCCGGGCTGCCGGGCTTGCCCGTGAAACGCTCGGCCGTCGTACGCGATCTTCATCGCGATCCGAGGCACACCGCGCGGGATTCGAGCCGTTATATACAAGCCTCGCCCTCCGTCGAGGTCGCATGCCGAAGACCCGCGTCGTCCTCGTCGGCCCGAAGAATGAGGGCAACGTCGGCGCGGTCGCGCGCGCGATGAAGAACTTCGGCATCTCGGACCTCGTCCTCGTCGATCCGTGCGCGATTGGCGACGAGGCGTACAAGCGGGCGATGCGCGGCGCGGACGTGCTGGCCCGGGCGCGCACGGTCGGATCGCTCGACGAGGCCCTGAAGGACGCGGACCTGGTCGTCGGGACGACCGGGATCACGACGAAGAGCGAGAGGCGATTCCCCCGGATATCCGTCACACCGCGAGAATTCGCCACGCGGGTGGCGGCGATGGACGGGACGCTTGCGGTCCTCTTCGGCCGCGAGGACTTCGGCCTCCTCGACGAAGAGCTCGCTCGGTGCGACGCCCTCGTGTCGATCCCCGCGGCGGCGGGATACCCGGTCCTGAACCTCTCGCACGCGGCCGCGATCCTCCTCTACGAAATGTTCGCCGGCAAACCGGAGCCCCGGCCGCGCGAGGCGTCCGGCTCGGAGAAAGAACACCTGCATTCGGCGTTCCGGGACCTGCTGATCGCGACGAACTATCCGACGCATCTGCGGGCGCGCACGCAGATCATGTTCCGCCGCCTCGTCGGCCGCGCCGTCCCATCGAAATGGGAGTTCCACACCTTCATGGGAGTCCTCACGCGCGCGACGAAGACGATCCGGCGATCGAAGGACTGACCTCGCGCGAGACGTGCTTTGGGGAAGACGAAAGCTTCAACCGATGCCGGCTCCTGACGCTCGGGCCGCGATGAAATTCCAGCTCCCCGATTTCTTGCTGCGGGTGAGGAAGCGCATCCGGAAAATTCCGACCGCGTACACGATCGGGCCCATCCTGTTCGCAACCGCGAGCGGGTTGCTGATCATTTCCCTCACGATCGAGACCGCCATCGTGGGCACGGGATTCGCCGCGGGGGATGCCGGTCCCGGCATCAGCGAGCGGGAGGTGGCGTTCCGCGCCACGCCGCTATTCCGGGCATCACTCGTCACGGCCCCGTGCGGGGTCGAATTTTACCTCCTGAGCGATGCCGCATACCAAGCCTATCAGTCCGACGGCTCCCTTCCGCCCTCGACCCTCGACTGCAATCGGACGGAGGCCCTCGTCCAATACCGCGTCGGCCATCTGGTGACGAACTACAGCGCATCGCCGGCCGCGTCGAACGTCACGTTCGCGATCACCGTCGCGTTCCTCGGACCGCGCGCACCGTACGCGCTCCTCTCGATCCCCGGGGCCGGACTCGCGCTCGGCGTCACGATCTGGATTTCCATGACGGCCATGGCGCGCGGTACGGATCGACTTCTCGAGCGCTCTCGCCCGCAGTATGAGAAACGAATGAAGAAATAGGAAAGGCGGGCGCGCTGTTGCGCGCCCGATTCGCTTGGCTTAGATCTCCTCTTCCGCCGGAGGCATGCCTCCCTTCGGCCGCCGAGGCATCGACCGGATCCGGACGATGGCGACCACCGCGACGATGACGGCGATGAGCGCGACCGCCATCGACGCGATCACGAGCGTCTGGAGGGTCGCGACCTGTGCCTGCGCTTGCGCCGTCAGGTTCTTCTGGTCTTGCAGTTGGGTGTTGAACGACTGCTGCAAGCTGTTGATCTCGCCGCGGAGCTCATCGACAATCGTCACGACGTCCGGAATGGCGATGAACGACTGCGACACGATCACCGGCACCGCTGCCTCTTTGCCTACCGTGATCGTCCGAAGCTCGTATGCGCCCGCTGCCAACGCGTCCGTCTGGGTCCCCGTAAGGGTGATCGTGTACTCGCCGGCCGCTACCTTCGTCGGCTGGCCCTGGTACAGTACCCCGCCGGTTGCCGGGTTCACGAGGAGCCACGTCATGTCGAACAGGTCGTAGGCGCCGCCCCCTTGGAGCGTCGATTTCACTTCGAACTGCGCGGGTCGGCCGATCAGGACCAACGACGGCGGCGCGAACGAGATCTGCGGGATCCGCGGCACCAAGAATGCATCGTACGCATTCGCCGCGATCGGGTAGCTCGTATCGAGCGCCATAGTCGTCTGGAGCGTGGCCTCGTCGACCTTAGTCAGGATGTACGGCCCGTTGCTCACGAAGAAGTGACCGTACGTCGTCCTAAAGTTCGCAAGATCCGCCCATCGGGTTGCCGCTTCCGTGGGGTCGAAGCTCAGTCCGGGCGGGAGCGTCCCCGTCACCGTCGGGAGGTTCAGGTCCATCCGGGCCAGGCAGTTGCCTTTCGTCAGGTCGAGCGCGACCTTCGCTTCGTTCTCCGCCGTGACTTCGCTGATTCGGCACGTGTCGTCGAAGACGGTGCTGAGTGCGAGTTGGCTCGCGGGCCACGGGGTCACGGGGAACGCCGGGTTGATCTGCGCCGCGATCGTCGTCGGGTCTACGTTCCAGTAGTCGTAGTAGACGGTCAGTTGGTTCCCGGACACCGTGAACCCTCGGAGGATGTTCTTCAGCAAGATCGAGGCGAAGGTCGCCGCGTCGTTGTCCTTCGCGTAGACATCGCCTCCCGCGGTTCCACAGACTCCGCCCGCGGCCGGAGCACAGGCCCGGCGATACACCAAGGCGAGTTCGTAGAGCACGTCGTCCATCGTGAACGGCTCCCCGTCGTGCCACGTTCCGAACGTGAACGTGTACGCCACCGAGGACTTCGCGGTCACGCCCGTGCCCACGGTCGTGAAGCCGAGGGTCGTCGGGTCCCAGATCTGCGCGGTCGAGGGGACGTTAATCACATTCGTCGGGCTCGGAGCCGTCACGGCGAACGTCGAACGAATCGGCATGTAGAGGCCGGTGTGCGGGTGCGGCCAGACCGCGGGATCGGAGAACGCGTACTCCTGGAGAGCATCATACAGCCATCCAAATCCTTGCCACGGGTTCCACGGCGAGAGGTACTGCAGCCGCTGACCGACGTGCAGCGTGCCGCCGGGGTTCGTGAAGCGCGCGGTGCGCGACGCCAACAGGCCCCACGCACCTCCGGAGAGGTCGTAGACCATGCCCGTGACGCGCTTGCTCACCGCAAACGTCCCGCCGGCGGTGACCCATACGCGGACGGCGTTCCTCAGAGACAGCGACGTGGCCTCCTCGAACCACTGTTGCCGCTGTGCAAGGCTGGTGTAGTTCGCGTTCAGGAGGTTCTCGCAAACCGTCCAGAGCGGCGGATCTTCCACGGAAACGTCGTAGACGCCCCAGACATTGCTTCCTTCGCCACCGCAGAAGTAGAAGTTCGGGTCGGTGTCCGACCACGCCGTGAGCGCGGTCGCGGCCCATCCTTCCGTGTACAACTGCCATGCGCCGGTGTCGACCGGCCCGTTGTACACGATCGCGAACGCGGCGGAGCCCGAGAGGATCATGCGGTTCACACCGAAGCCGAGCTTCTCGAGCTGGCCCGCGATGTAGAGCCCGATGTCCTTCCGGATGTCCTCGGTCCGGATGACGAAGTTCAGCACGAGGTCATGATACACCCCGATGCTGTTCCTGATCTGCCACTTCCCGGCGCTGAACCGGTAGAGCGGAGTATCGGCGCTGAGCGTGCTGGATATGATCGACGCGCCCTTGTCGAAATCGAAGCTGTAGTTCCGCTCCAGCCGCGAGTCGTAGACGGCGTCGCGTCCGTACTCCGGATTGAGCCGGTTCTCCAACGTGATGTGCGGGAACTGACTTCCGCCGGCAATCTCCTGCGAGATGAAATCGCGGTCGATGATGTAGTTCATCGCCTCGCGAATTTCTCGGTGGACAAACGGATTCCCCACACCGTCGGGAGGGGCCGGGGTCGTGGACACCGCGACGGGGTTGATGAACAGGTTGTTCAGACTCCCTCCCACGTCGATGGTCCAGAGATCGGGATTCGACCTCGCGGCCGCGATACTCGCTGCGGTCCTCAACGGGAACATATACACATCCATCGTGCCTGATGTCAGATCGACCAGAGCCTGGTCCTGGATCGGTTGCTGATACCAGAGCAGGCTGTCGGTCTGACCTCCCACGCGCCCCTGCGCCCTCGCGTTCGGCAGGGAAATCAACCCCGCCAAAAGCAAGACGGCCACGAGCGCGCCTGCAACAAGGTGCTTCATAGTATTCCTCCAATGCTGACGGGAAAGACGAGAATAGGCTCCCCCTTCTCTCCCCGCCCGCATTCGAATCCGCCGGATGACTTGGACGGTATTTATCACTTTTCCCGGACGAGTCCCGAACCTAATTCGAACCGATTCGAACGGTGTCCCACAGGCGGCGACCGGAGACCTCCTCACTTCGAACCGCGTCCCATCGTCGCGCCACCTTGAAGAGGACGTCGCCCAATCGCCACGCATCTCGATGAAAGGACGTTTGATTCGGCGGCCCGTCGGGCTCGTGGGGATCCTCGCCGCTGCAATCCTTGCCGCGGCGTTGGTGTCCGTGTCCGGGACGCGGCTCACATGGCGTGTGGAAATCGTCGACGGAAGCGGGGACGCAGGGCGTCATTCGAGTTTGGCGATCGCCCCCAACGGGACCCTTTACGTTCTCTATCAAGACGATGGCGGGGGCACGTTGCGGCTGGCCACGTCCGCCGGAAGCGGCTGGTCGTCGGAGCAAGTGACGGGCCCGGGACTGTACACGGGCGATACGAACATCGCCGTGGACACATCGGGGGCGCTGCACATCCTGTATTACGACCAGAATCGAGACACGGTCCGCTATGGAGTCCGAGGCCCCTCTCCCGGGGCGTGGAACATCTCGGACGTGGACACGGGACACGTCGACGAATTCAGCGGGCTCGTCCTCGACAGGTTGGGAACGCCCCATGTCGTCTACACGACGTACAGCAACACCTTGCGGTACGCGCACTTCACCGGCTCGTCGTGGATCCGCGAAGATGTCGATGCCTCGGGGCCGGGTGCGGCGTATGAGTCGATCGCCCTCGATCGCAATGGCATTCCGCACGTCGCGTACTTCGGGTTCGGACACCTCCGGTACGCATCGAGACCGGGGAGCACGTGGATCGTCGAGGACGTTGGAGGCATGGAGCGCGCGTCCTGGTACGTACGATTCGGGCTCGATCGCGGCGGGACGCCGCACATCGTCTACTACGACGCCAAGAGCGCGAGCCTCGGGTACGCGAGACGTTCGCCGGATGCCTGGTTGTTTTCAACCATCGACGCCGCGGGGAACCCCGGGTTGGGGACGAGCCTCGTCGTCGGCCCGGACGACCGACTTCGCGTTGCCTACTACGCCCAACTTCAGGGCGTTCTCCGATACGCCGAATCCGTGAACGGCACGTGGGAGATCCAGACGGTCGACGACGACAGCACCGTCGGGTGGGAACCAAGCCTCGCGTTGGATCCCGGTGGGGCCCCGCACGTTACGTACTACGATTGGACGCGCGGCGCGCTGCGCCATGCGGTGGGCTTGTCCGTCCTGGGGACGAGGACGCTCGGAGCGTCAGAAGTCACGACGAGCTCAGCGCGGCTTCACGGTGAGGTCACGTCCCTCGGGAGCTACGCCGCCGCGAACGTCTCGTTCGATTGGCGGCCCCTCGGGGAGGCCGATTGGAGGAGGACGGGCACGACGTCCCTCGGCTCCGCCGATCCGTTCGAGATGCCGCTGCTCGATCTCATCCCTGGTGGGTCATATGAGTTCCGCGCGGTCGTGGAGGCGGGCGGGACGATGGCGATGGGTCGGATACTGAAGTTCAGCACGTCAATCCCCACGGTCCCGGATCCTCTGGCGTTCTTGTTGCTGAGCGCCACGGTCACCATCGCGACCATTGGCGTCGTCCTCGTGGCTCTGGTCGAGCTCGACGTTCCCTCGAAGATCAAGAAGCGAGGTGGCAGGCGGCGAGATGGCCAGGCCTGAGCTCCCGGAGCGGCGGTTCTACCACGTCGCAGAGGCCCGCCTTCGCGATCGGGCATCGCGGATGGAAGCGGCACCCGGGAGGGGGGGACGTCAGCACGGGGGGTTCGCCCGGGAGGGCAGGACGCTCCCGCAACCGGTTCTCTGGATCCGGGTCCGGAATCGCCTCGATCAACGCCTGCGTGTAGGGATGGAGGGGTTCGCTCAGCACGTCGGTGACGGGGCCCGTCTCGGCGATCTTGCCCGCATACATGATGGCGACGCGGTCGGAGAAGTGTCGCGCGGTCGCGAGGTCATGCGTGATGTAGAGGAACGCAATCCCGAATTTCCGCTGGAGTTGGCGGAGCAGGCGCAGGATCGAGATCCGCACGGAGGCGTCGAGCATCGATACCGGCTCGTCGGCCACGATGAATTCCGGATTGAGGATCATGGCGCGGGCAACGGCGACGCGCTGGCGCTGGCCACCGCTGAGCTGGTGCGGGAACTTCGCCTGGAACAGCTCGGGCGGAGTGAGCTTCACGTTCTCGAGCGCCTTGCCGATCATCTCGGCTCGCTCCCCCGGCGTGCCGAGGCGGTGGACCGCAAGCGGCTCCTCGAGGATCCGGTATATCGGAAACGTCGGGTTGACGGAGGAATAGGGGTCCTGCGGGATGATTCCCGCCTTTCGCCGAAGCCACATGAGATCTCGCTGCCAGGCGTGAGTGATGTCCATCCCTGCGTACAAGAGTCGCCCTTCGGTGGGCTCCAGAATCCGGAGGACGACGCGCCCCAAGGTTGTCTTGCCAGACCCGCTCTCTCCGACGATGGCGACGGTTTCGCCTTTCCAGAGGGCGAGCGAGACACCGTCCACGGCCTTGACGGCGAGCGGGGTGCGGAACAGGCCGCTGCCCACCATGAACCACATCCGCAGATCATCGAGCTGCAGGAGCGGGTAGTCCCCGCCATCGTCGAACGGGAGCCCTTCCGATTGCGGGGTCGGCTCAGCCGCCTGCATACCTCTTCCCCTCCTCCGTGAGTAACCAACACGCCGCCCTCTGGCCATCGGCACCCATGAGCTCCGGCACCGCGGCCGCGTAGAGGTCGATGACGACCCGTTCTCCCCGTTCTCGCACGGTCTCGATCCCTTGGAGCACAGGCGCCTTCGCACGTTCGACGTCAACGAGGGCCCGAATCTCCGAGGCGAGGTCGGCCGGCGCCGTCCCCGCTTTCGGTTTCACGACGAGCTTCCAAGAATCCTTCGGCTCGAACTTCGCGGCGCTCAACGGCTTCACGCCCGCCTGCCCAGTCGCACCGGATCGCGCCTCGAGAAACGCCTGAAGCTCGGACGCCGACCAGCCGCACATCTTGAAAGAGACGGGACAGCGCGGATGGAACCGGCAGCCCGCCGGCACGCTCGTGAGATCCGGCGGCACGCCCGGGATGAAGTCAGGCGCGACCTCGCCCCTTAGGAGCGGCACGCTTTGGATGAGCTTCTGCGTGTAGGGATGCTGCGGGGCCGGATACACTCGAGACGCAGTGCCTATCTCGACGATCTTCCCCGCGTACATGATCGCGACCTTGTCCGCGAGTTCGCTGGCGAGCCCCAGGTCGTGCGTGATGAAAAGGTACGCGAGACGAGATTCCTTCTGCAATCCCTTCAACAGGTTGATGATGTTCGCCTGGGTCATCACGTCGAGGGCCGAGGTGGGCTCATCCAGGATCACTACCTTGGGCTTCAGTACGAGGGCCATCGCGATGACGACCCGCTGCTTCATCCCGCCGCTCAGTTCGTGCGGATACCGCTTCGCGACATCTTCGGACAGGCCGACGTTCCGGAGGCCCTCGCGTGCGGCCTCAAGCGCCTCCTCCTTCTCGAGGTCGTAGTGGACCATCAGTGGCTCCGCGACCTGGAAGCCGCAACGGGTCGTCGGGCTGAGAGCGTTCATCGCGCTCTGAAAGACCATCGAGATACCGCGCCAGCGCACCTTATGCCGGAACTCTTCGTTCGAGTAGGCCATCGTGTCTTGTCCGTCGAGCACAACGCGGCCTTCGTACGTCTCCACGTTCCGAGGGAGCAGCCTCATGATCGCGTTCGCGGTCGAGGTCTTGCCACATCCGCTCTCCCCCACCACCGCGATCGTCTCGCCCGGTTCGATCGAGAATGAAACGTCGTCGACGGCCTTCACCGCTCCCCGACGTGTTCGATAGTAGTACCGTAGGTTCTCCACCTCGAGAGCCGGCACGTCCTGTCACGCCCTCATTCTTCGCGAAGACGCGGGTTCAGCACCTTGTCGAAGGCATACCCTAGGAGCGCGAAGCCTATCGTCGTGTAGATGATCCCCCCGGCCGGGAAGAGAATCCACCACCACCAGCCGTAGAAGAGAGCGCCTTGCGTATACGCCTCGCCGATGATGGCCCCCCAGGTCGGAAGGACCGGATCGCCCAAGCCGAGGAAACTCAAGGACGCCTCAACGAAAATGAAGGCAGGGACGCTGAGCGCGACGAGGGCAAACGTGTAAGGCATGATGCGCGGGATGATGTACTTGAACAGGATGCGACCTCGGCTCGCGCCGTAGGACTGGGCGGCCTCGATGAATTGCTCTTCCTTGATCTGAAGGACGATGCTACGGACGACCTTCGTGGTCGAACCGACCACCCCGAATGCGACGAGATAGAAGAGCAGAGCGACGATCCCGGGTCGATAGAACAGAGAGACCAAGATCAGGATGGGTAAGGTCGGGATGACGAGATAGAAGTCCGCGGCCCTCTGGACGAACTCGTCAATCGGACCTCCGTACCAGGCAGCGAGCGCCCCGAGAAGGGTCTGGATGAGCACCACGACGCCACCGGCTGCGACGCCGAACGCCAACGCAATCGGTGCGCCCCACAACAGTCCCGTCAGGAGGTCTCGGCGATGATCATCCGTCCCGGCAAGTCCGAACACCGTCCCGTAGACGATGAAACGGCCATTCACATCATCCGACAGGCTGAACCCTTCGTAGTCGATGACGAGTTGGTAGAACCCCTTGGCGATGTTCGCGTTGCGACTGCTGACCTGAGCAGAATCGTTTCTCGCAAAGAGGACCGTCTCCGGCGTGATGGATTGCCAATTGGGGACATTGCTCTCGTTGAGCACGCCCTCACGGAGGACCCAGGTTCGCAGGTTTCGTTTGAGCGGCTCGATGTACTCCGATTTCTGCGTGATTATCGTGGATACGTTCCTCTGTTCGTCCGTGGCCGAGTAGGGGAGGAGAAGGACATACTGGTTGTCCGGTCGCCACATGTATACTGAGATGGCCGGACTCTGGCCCGGAAAACTCGCGTTGACTGCGATCGAAATCTCGGAGGGAAATTCGTCGTAGTTCCAGTAGAAGTTCTTTGTGAGGTTAATGATGGTGAGATTTAGGGGACCCCCCTGCGACGGCGGAATGTACTTTCGCACAACCACCTTGCGGAAGCTGTCGCTTTCAAAAATCATAGTGCGAGGCTCGTGAATGCCCGAAGGATCGGACCACTCGGGGGCGGCGCGCTTCGGGTTGTCTTGCCAAGGCTCGAAGGACGACCAATGGCGGACCACGTCATATGGGGCGTAGAACGGGACAACCCCTGCGACGACGATCAGGGAGGCGATGATGCCGAAGCCCACGATGCCCGACTTCATCCGGACCGCCTCGCGGACCGCGGCCCTGATGCCAATCGGAGCCGGAGCCGACGCTTGCTCACCTCCGGAGCGCGCGAATCCTCGGATCGAGGAGACCGTACACGAGATCGAGGATGAATACGGTGATGACGAGGAGGTAGGCGTAAATCGCTGTCAGAGCGATGATGACGGGGGCGTCGAACTGGCCGATCGCGTTGAAAAAGAGCTGGCCAATGCCTTGGTAGTTGAACACTGTTTCCGTGATGATCGCGCCTTGCCAGGCGGAAATCAGGGTCAGGGCGAGGGACGTGACGATCGGGGGAGACGCCGCACGGAGCACGTACTTCGTGAGGACCGTCTGCTCCGGCAAGCCCTTCGCCCGCGCGGCCACTACGAAGTCCTCGTCCATGATCTGGAGGACCAAGTTCCGGGTCGTGTACGACCAAGACCCGAATGTCGCAAACGCAAAGGTGAACATCGGCAGCAACATGTGGTACAGCACGTCGGCATACCAGTTGATCGTGCCCTGCGGCGGCGCCGGGACGCCGATCCAATCGCCCGTGGGGAACCAATGGAGCGAGTAGCCGAACAGAAGGATGAAGAAAAGGCCGTACACCCAGGGTGGCACGATGAACGTCGTGACGGAGAGGACCGTCATCCCTCGATCGAACACCGTGAGCGCCCGACGCGCCATCCATAACCCGAGCCAAATCCCGAATACGGCCCCGATTGCGTTTGCCATTGTGAACAGCGTGAGGGTGCGCGGCAAGCGCTCCCCGATGATGTCGCTGACTAGGAACGACCCGTCGTTCGCCTGAAGGTACTGAGCCCGACCGAGATTGAGGGTGAGCGCATCGAGCGTGAAACGGAAGGACTTCTCGAGGAACGGTTCGTTCAGACCCCTCGCCTCGACGAGGTTGTTGTACGTCTTGTTGAAAAGCGCGTCCTTCTCCGTCTGGTTCATCAGATTGTATGCCGGATTGTTGTGGAGTTGCTGGGTAACGTCGTTCTTGATTTGGGCCTTCAGGATGTCATCGATGAGCCCGCCCCCGTTCGCGATGAGGACCGTGATGTAAATCGCGATGACGAGCGTCAGGGCAAGGAATATGGCTCTCTTCGCCAGGTGGCGGCCAAGGCCCAGGGACGCTCCACCCCCTTGATATACCGTTACACGGAATGGTCATTATAATGTTATGCCTTTAAGCCGGGAAGTCCGGAACCGACGGGTGCATCGTCGTCCACGATGCGGACGCGGGCCGGGGGCGGGCGAGAACCGCGGTGCGAGGGACGGAGATCGAACCGGGCTCCTCAGATTCGCGCGCGCTCACTCGCCGCCTTCTTCAGCGCGGCCAAGACCGTATCGAACAATCCTCCCACGAGGACGAGGCCGCCCGCCGCGACGCCAACCAGAGCGCCGGGCAACTTGCCAAGGGCCACGAACATCAGGCAGAAGGCAATCGAGAGGATTCCGAACGCAATCCATGCGCTGCCGGCCTCGGTCTTCTTCCGGAGGACCAGGACGGCCGAGTACGCCGCCGTGGCGACGAGGGCGATTCCCGTGAATATCCAAAGCGTCACGACCAGCGAAACACCCGCGGCGCGGAGGAGGTCTCCGACACTCTCCCCGCGGGCATTGGCGAGCAGGACGATTGCCAAGGGCATCGACACCGCGAACAATCCTGCGGCAGTAAAGCCCAACAATGCTTCGGCGAGGCGCGTCCTCGGATCCGTCAGCACGGGCAATCGGACGGTCTCCGCGCCGTACAACCGACGGTTCGTCGACGCGCTGCCTTCGTCCGTCGGTGCGAGTCGGGCCCTTTGAGGCGGAAGGTACGTCAGTTCCCCGCAAGACCGACACCGGAGCCAGTACGGCGTCACTTGTTGGAGGTCAATCGAGCCGCACGAGCGACATCGCAGAGCTGTCGACGGAGCCTGCTCGATCCAGCTCGCCCCGACAACGGAACGTCGTACGAGAGAAAAGCTTAGCGGCCGGTCTCTGCATCTCCGCGGAACCGCTCCGGTCGAGTGGGACCGGATGCGTCCCGCGTCATCCCGCGAGGCCGATGCCGAGGGACCGATCCGTCTTCTCCATGCTTCGCCGGCCCTCTTTCTCGAGCTCGAGCAACGCGCGGATCGCGTCGACGTTTTCGGGGACGACATCTGACTCTTGGTGGACCGCCTGGAAGTAGTAGAGCCGCTTCCCGTCGACCACATGGACGCCGTCGCGCCAGACCGCGACCTCGTAGAGGTCGGACCGGTTCCGGGAGAGGTCGCGGGCCATTTCCATGATCTGCGCCGTCGACTTGACGCCCTCGCCCCCCTCGACGAACGCGATGCGGGGCTGCCGTTTCCAGAGCTCGGCGATCCGCTCCTCGTCCGCGGCCTTCTTGAGGTCCACGCTCACGGCGTGCACGTGCATGAGCGTCGTCGGGACCTTGAGGGCGATCGTGTGGATGTCGAGCTGCGGGAGGACGGTCTGCACGTCGGGCCCGTGGTGGCTCGGCATCTCGAGTTCCGGCTCGATCGCGTTGATCGGACCCTTCTTCGAGTCGCCTGGGTCGGTCGCGCGGCGCACCATCACCGCGAGCGCGCGCTCCACGCCGAGCCCGGCGTCGAGCGGATACAGCGTGCGGATGAGCCCCGTCGTGTTGCACGACGGCACGCGGACGAACGTCGCGCCGAGGCACTCGGCGTAGTTCACCGCGGCGTTGAACGACAGGTTCGTCAGGGCGTGTTCCTCGCCGCCTTGCCAGATCGCCTTGACGCCCGCCTTCTCGTAGAGCTTCTTGTATCCGCTTTCCTCGGGCGTGCAATCGACGACGAGGTCCGCTTCCTTGAGGACGTCCTCGAGGACGCCGGACGCCTTGACGCCCGCCTTCTCGAACTTTCGGAGCGCGTGCTCGCTCGCGGCGTAGAGCGCGTACGACTTCCGCGCGGCGAGCTTCGCCTCGAAGTCGGGTCTCGCCTTCACGACGCCGACGACGTGCATGTCGCCCTGCAGTGCGACGGCGTCCGCCACCCGCTTTCCGATCGTCCCGTATCCGTTGATCGCGATCCTCGCGGGCATGGCGGACCTTCAATCGCAGCGAAGGGTCGCGCGGCCTAAAAGGCTTATGTGGTCGCGCCGCCCGGAGAGGCCGCGGAAGGCTCTTCCGAGACCCGGAGATTCCGGGCCATGCAGTGCTATTATTGCGAAAAGGAGGCGCGGGCCATTTGCCGATTCTGCGGCGCCGCGGTGTGCTCCGATCACACGAAGGCCGGTCGGTTCGTGAGCGGCTGGGCGTCCCACGGCGAGCTGAGCGGGACGCGAGCCGATTACGTGATCGTGAGCAATGCGATCTGGTGCGGCCACTGCTCCGTGCAACCCGTGTACGCGACTCGGTAAGGCGGACAGCCTGCGCCGTATGATAGGCATCCGGCACCGAAATGAGGATCTACGACCCGTACAGGTCCCGCCGAATGCGAGGGACCATCGCCATGAGGACCGCGGACTCCGTGAGCGCGTCGCGATCGAGCCGCCGATCCGTCAGGTGGCCGATCGCGCCCTGCTTCGAGCCGATCCCTCGGATCCCGGTCAGGTGCGCCATCGCCTCGCCGACCGTCAAGCCCTCCTTCACCCGGCGGACGACGGAAGGCGGATAGCCGAAGCCGGGACCGTGGCCGACCGTCACGCGACCGGCTCGGTCGACGATCGCGCAGTACTGGACGTCGAAGTAGTCCCCGACCATCGGCTCCCAGACGAGCCCCGCCTCGATTCCGACGCCGAAGTCGGCGGCGCCGAGCGCGGCCCGGGCGCGCGCGACCGCTCCGCGGATCGCCTCCGAACCGAACGGTTGCTCGGGCACTTCCGTCGGAACGCGGACGCGCGCGATGGCGGCCCGCCATCCCAGGGACTCGAAGGCGCGTCGGACCGCCCGGACCTTGACCGGGTTGTCGGTACCGACGCGGATGGCGAGCGGCTTCGTCCGAACGCCGTGCGAGTCGATCACGCCGGTGCGGATCCGGCGCGAGGCGATCGGGAGTCCGTCCTGGGCCAAGACCATCGGCACGCCGCGAATCTCCAGGGGACGGAGGGCTTTCCCGACCCGGGCCTCGTTCAGCGCCACGGCGACCTCGTGGCGCTCTGCCGACACGACGAGCACATCGAGGTCCGGCAGATCGTCCGCGGGGCCGTAGGGATCGTCGATCGGCTCGACCTGCACCGGGCGCCATCGCCGGGCGCTCAGGAACCGCGTCAGGTTCCGTTCCCGCGCGCGGTACGGGTTGACGCGGTCCCGCGACTCGCGGGCGAACCGATCTGTCGTCAGGCCAATCAGCACGAGCGCCGGCCGCCCCTCGAAGGCGGCGCGGAGGAGCGCCTCGTGCCCATCGTGAAGGATGTCGAACGTCCCTCCGAGGACGACGCGCATCGACCGCGAATCCGGTGCGCGCGATATAAGCGTGCTCAAGGGGCGAGGCGGCCCTCGTGGATCGCGATCAGGTCGGCGTACAGCGCGTACGCGGTCTGCCGCAACCCCGGGTTCCTCTCGATGATCTGAAATTCCTTCAACATGTCCGTGCGTGCGAGCAGCGAGCTCGAGGTGCCGGTGACGGGGAAGAGCGGTTGGTCGGGGGCGAGCACCTCGATCGCGACCGCCGCCTTCACGCTTCGCCCTTCGCGCCATCCGCGGGCGACTTGCGCGAGCCGCCGCCCGTCGACGCGCGCCCCGCGGACGGCCGTCGCATCGACGGAGGAGACGCCCTGACGCGGGACGTCCTCCGGCCGGAGGGCTCCCCCCATGAGGACGTTCGCCAGGAGGCACGCCTTGACGGTCGCGTCCCAACCGTCGAGGTCCATGGCCGGGTCCGTCTCGAGCAATCCGATCGCCCGAGCGGCCGCGACGGCCTCGTCGTACGTCCGGCCCGCCTCGATCTCCGAGAGGACGAGGTTGCTCGTGCTGTTCAGGATCCCTTCGAACGACTCGATCCGCGCGCCGCGCATCGCCTCGAGGAACAGGCTGAACACCGGGGCGCCGTCCATCACGGTCCCTTCGAACCGGAAGCCGAGCCGCTTCGTCCGCGCGAGCTCGGCGAGCCGGCGGTAATGGTACACGACGGGACCTTTGTTCGCCGTGATGACATGCTTCCCGCTGGCGAGGGCCGCGAGGAGATGGTCCAAGGCGACCTGCGCCGAGGCGATCCGGAGCGACGTGACCTCGATCATGACGTCGGCGCGGATGCGGCGGACGGCATCGACGGAGGCGTCCCGCACCGGACGTCCGCACGCCTCGATCGAACCGCCCGCCTCCGCGGCCCGGACCGCTCTGCGGAGATCGATACCGCTCGCGCGCTCGACGCTCCCGTGGCGGGCCGTCAGGATGCCGACGACCACCGGATCGAGGCCGTGCTCCCGCGCGAGCTGCCCGCGCCGTTCGAGGATGAGGCGCGCGAACTCCCGCCCGACGTTCCCGAATCCCACGAGGAGGATGCGACGCCGCGCGCGGACCACCTCAAACGTCCAGGACCTTCCCCATCCCGCGACGGAGTGCGGCGTCCACGACGACGTTCGCCACGGCGGCGTCCTGGACGCCTACGCCCGTCAGATCGGCGACCGTGATCTCGTCGTCCCGCTCGCGGCCCGGTTTCATGCCGGCGACGATCTCGCCGAGCTCCCCATGAACGTCCTCGCGGCGCATTGCACCGGCCTGGATCGCGTGGTGGATCTCGCCGAGCCGCGCGCATTGATCGATGCGGTCCGCGACGACCTTGTCCGCCTTCCGAAGGACGCCGACGTCGAGCTCCTGCTTCTGCGGGCCGTCCGAGCCGACCGCCGTGATGTGCGTCCCGGGGAGGACCCAATCCGCGCGCACGAGCGGCTCTCTCGACGCCGTCACCGTGACGACGACGTCGGACCCGCGGACGGCTTGCTCGACGGTCTTGGCGGGGAGGACGGTGACGCCGTGACGGTCCGCCATCTCCCTCGCGTAGGCCGTCGCCTTCGCCTCGGACCGGCCGTAGGCAATGATGCGCTCCGGCGTCCGGACGCGGAGGAGCGCCACGACCTGATGCCTCGCCTGCGCCCCCACCCCGACGACCCCGACGCGCTCGACGTCCCGCTTGGCGAGCAGGTCCGCGGCGAGGGCGCCCGCGGCGCCCGTGCGGACCTCCGTCAGGTAGCCGTTGTCGAAGAGCACCGCCCGCGGGAACCCGGTCGTCGCGTCGAAGACGAGGACCATGCCGCCCCCGACCGGCATCCCGCGGCTCGGGTTGTCGTACGATCCGGACGCGACCTTCACGGAGAAGTACGGAGAGCCGAGGAGGTGCGCGCCTTTCACGTGCGCCTCCACCCGCGAGGACGGGACGTCGAGGTTGATCACGTCGGGGAGGATCGCCTCGCCGCGCGCGAGGGCCGCAAAGGCGTCGCGCACTGCCGCGAACGCCTCGTCGGGCCCGACGATCGACCGGATATCTGGCTCGAAGAGGAGGAGGACCTCCACCTAGACCTCCACCTATCGCGTCCCCCGGCCCGCCTTCAGCTCGCGCAGGAGCTCATCGATCCGTCGGAGCCCGCCGATCACGTACGACGTCGCCTCGCCCATCCCGATCCGGATGTAGCCGTCCATGCCGAAGTGATCGCCCGGCACGATCAACGTCGACTTCTCCTTCAGGAGCCGCGCCGCGAGGTCCGACGAGTTGATGTCGAGCGCGTACCGCAGGTAGCAGATCGCGCCCGCGGCGGGCGGGACGTGGGAGAAGAGCGGACCGTGCTCCTCGATCCAGTCGCGCAGGATCGCGTAGTTCCGTTGCAGGATCGTGCGCGTGCGGCCGAGGATCGCCTCGCGGCGCGGCGGCGCCAAGGCGATTTGCGCGAGCCGGTCGGAGAGGTACGTCGGCGCGAGCGTGGTGTAGTCGTGGTAGCCCCAGAGGGTCGCGATCGTGTCCGGCGGCCCGACGAGCCACCCGATCCGCAGGCCCGGCAGGCCGTACGCCTTGCTCAGGCCGTTCGTGATGAGCGTCTTCTCGTACCCGCCCCAGAGGCTCGCCGTCCGCGGCCCTTCCCGTTCCGCGCCCAGGTACACTTCGTCGGAGAGGAGCCACGCGTCCGCATCGCGCGCGGCATCGAGGACGGCCTTGCGCGGCTCGGAGGCCATGATCGCCCCCGTCGGGTTGTTCGGGTTGCAGACCGCGATCGCCTTCGTCTTGCGCGTCACGAGGGCCGCCAGGTCGTCCGGGTCGAACTGCCAGCTCCGGTCCTCGCGGAGGCGGAGCGGCCGCACCGTCCCGCGGAAATTCTGGACGAGGCCCCAGATCTCCATGTAGTTCGGGAGCATGACGAGGACCTCGTCGCCCGGCTCGACGAGGTGCCAGGTCGCGAGGAAGTTCGCCTCGGACGATCCGTTCGTCACGAGGACGTGGTCCGGCGTCGCGTCGCCGTACATCCCCGCGATCGTCGCCCGGAGTTCCGGCGTCCCGTTCCCCTGCGAATACGCGAGCGGATGATCGAGGAACCGCTCCGTCGCGGCCGGGTCCCCCAGGAGCTCCCGCAGCGGAATCGGCTGGACGCCGCTTTCCGAGAGGTTGAACTCGACGCGGTTCTCCCAGGTCGACTGCCACCGCTCCATCTCGAACGGGACGATCTTCATCGCGCCCGCGGCTATCGGAGAAACGCGGTTAAATGTTCGCGGAGCGTGCGGTAGGCACCGTCCCCCGCACAGGACGAGCGGCCGTTGAGGCGGGTCGGACGTTCAACCTGGTTTGAGGTTACCAGGCCGGATCGGCCTGCCGGGCACGTCGGACGCCCGAAACAGGCCGGTTGCACACGACTGCCCCTACAAAAGTATTCCGCTGTCCTTAAATAGGACCTGCGCTCTCCCTCCAGATGGACGAGAGGGGGCATGCGGAGGCTCGGCGTGGTCGAGAACATCGCCCACGACGGAACCTTGCTCATCCGCTCGAACTTCGCCCCCTCGCGAGGCGCCGACGTGTTGGACAAGCGGAACCGGGCCTTGGGCCGCGTGGTCAAGGTCTTCGGCCCGGTGCGGGAGCCCTTCACCGCCGTGCGGCCCGCCGGCGCGGTCTCGCTGTCCCTGATTGGAGCCGACGTATTCGTTCCGGAGGGAGATCATGCCGACAAAGAAGATCGAAGAGGCCGAAGAAGTCACTAGATGCCCAGAGTGCAACTCGGGTCACCTGTCGTTCGACTACGAGCGAGGCGAGCTCATCTGCGAACAGTGCGGCCTCGTGCTGACCGACCAGATGATCGACCAGGGGCCCGAATGGAGGGCGTTCGACGTCGAGCAAGGCGAGAAGCGCGCCCGGACCGGCGCGCCGATGACGTACACGATCCACGACAAAGGCCTCTCGACGACGATCGGCTGGAAGAACAAGGACTCGTACGGCAAGTCGATCCCGACGAGGAACCGCGCGCAGCTGTACCGGCTGAGGAAGTGGCAGCGGCGGATCCGCGTGAGCAACGCGACGGAGCGGAACCTCGCGTTCGCCCTCTCCGAGCTCGATCGGATGGCGAGCGGGATGGGCCTCCCGCGGAACGTCCGCGAGACGGCGGCCATGGTGTACCGCAAGGCCGTGAACAAGAACCTCATCCGCGGGCGGTCGATCGAGGGCGTCGTCGCGGCGTCGCTGTACGCCGCGTGCCGGCAATGCAACGTCCCGCGCACCCTCGACGAGATCGCGAACTCGTCCCGCGTCGGCCGCAAGGAGATCGGCCGCACGTACCGCTTCATGACGCGCGAGCTCAAGCTGAAGCTCATGCCGACGAAACCCCAGGACTACGTGTCCCGGTTCTGCTCGGAGCTCAAGCTCACCGGCGAGGTGCAGTCGAAGGCGGTCGAGATCCTCAAGGACGCCCAGGACAAGGAGCTCACGTCGGGTCGCGGGCCGACCGGCGTCGCGGCCGCGGCGATCTACATCTCCTCGATCCTCTGCAACGAGCGGCGCACGCAACGGGAAGTCGCCGACGTCGCGGGCGTGACGGAAGTCACGATCCGCAACCGCTACAAAGAGCTCACCGAGAAGCTCGGCATCAAGGTCGAGCTGACCGCAAGCGGTCCCGATGCCGCGGGAATCGCTTCCGACCGCCAACCGCCGCCCGCTTCGTTTCATTCGGCCGGCCCGGTGGGTTTATACGGTGAGAACCCCGTGGGGCGCTGCCGGCGGGAGCAAATCGTGGGGGGAGAGCTCGCCCCGAGCGGGCGCACATTGAGATCGATCGTCCTGACGGCCACCCTACTCGCGTCCGCTCTTGTCGTGGCAACGCGCATGCCGACTGCTGCGGGGAATGAGGGAGGCCCCCTTGATTGCGGTTACCGGTGGACGGATACCTACGAGCCGCCCCCGAAAGTCGACTTCAGTTGGATTGACATCACTTCAAACGGAACCTACATTCAGGATTCCGATTGGGCGAATAGCAATTCGGATGACAGCTATGCAGGCCCTTACAGCCTCGGGTTTGACGTCTCCTATTTCGGGAACGTCTACTCCCAAGTCTACGTCGACACGAACGGGTACGTCAGCTTCGCGCAAGGGTACTGGGACATCCCATATCAAGGAATGCAGATCCCTTCGGCCGACACGCCGAACAACTTCCTCATGGCGTTCGGGGCGGACTTGTATCCAGGAATTGTGGACTCTCCCAATGGCGTGTATTACGAGTTCCTCCCCGCTACCAACCAGTTCGCGGTGGAATGGTACAATGTACCGCATTATGGCGACAGTGATTCGCTCACCTTTGAAATCCTCGTGAACCAAACGGGCGAGATTTGGTTCCAATACGAGTCGGTGAGTGGATGGATCGGCGCGGTCGGGGTCGAAAACGCCGATGGCTCTCTTGGGACGGCCTACTCCACCTCGAACGTGACGGGCGGAGTTGCCGTCCGATTCGTGGGCCCATCTTCGACGCCGGGTCCGGTGTCCGTCGATCTCTCTCCTTGCAGTGAGACGGTGCGATCGACGCCCGGGGAGCAAGTCGACGCAACCCTGACCGTGACGAATACGGGCACCTCGGGCAATGATACATTCGACATGGAATACTCTTCACCGTCGGGCTGGACGGCCTCCTTCTACCGAGCGGACGGTGTCGACCCGCTCCCGGACACGAACAACAACTCAATCCCGGATACGGGCGCCCTCGAGCCGAACGGGGGTTTCGTCGACGTCATCCTTCGAGTCAACGTCTCGTCGAACGCGTCGGGGCGGGAAGCGATCTCGGTGACCGCCACGTCGACAGCGGATCCGTCCGTCTCGGATTCCGGGGAGGTCGATGTGATAATCGGGCCCGCGGCGTTCGATCCGCCGCATTTCGACTACGGCTGGGATACGGACGGCGATGGTCAGTACGATTACCTCACGGTCGAAATCAACGTCACCGTGACGGAAGGGAATTACTACGAACTGAACGCGGAACTGTACAGCGAGTCACGCAACCTCGACCTCTGGAACGGCGTCTACACGTACTTGGGCGCTGGCCCGAACACCGTCACGTTGTCCTTCCTCGGCTTGCAAATCAATGCGTCTGGCGAGGACGGGCCGTACCTCGTTGGTCTCTGGCTCTACGAGGGGTACTATCCCTACGAGTTCCTCGATACGGACACGCACACCACGGCGGCGTACAGCCACCTCGATTTCGAGACGCCCCCGGCGCACCTGTCGCCGCCCCATCAGGACTCCGGACTCGATACGGACGGAGACGGGCAGTTCGACTACCTCGAGGTCGACGTAAACGTCTCCGTGTACGTAGCCGGCACCTTCGCCGTGGACGGATACCTTCACGATCCGACCTACCAACTGAGCGATTCCGCCCTCACTGCGGTATACCTGGACGTGGGGAACCAGACGGTACGCCTCCTCTTCCGGGGAATCATCATCAACGTGAGCGGTGTCGACGGGCCGTACAGCGTCGACCTCTCGCTCTACGACTGGTCGAGGGGCTTGTACCTCGGGTCGAGCAACCATACGACCGCGGCGTACAACCATCTCGATTTCGAGTCGCCCCCGATCGTCCCGTCCCCGCCGCACGACGACGTGGGCCTCGACCTCGACGAGGATGGCCTCTTCGACTTCCTCGCCGTGGACATGAACGTCACGGTGAACGGTCCCGGTTACTTCATGGTGCAGGCGTGGGTCCACGACGCCAATGCGTCCTTCTCATCGTACGACGACAATGTCACGTACCTCGATCCCGGCGCGCACTCGATCCGCCTGTTCTACGACGGATCGGTGTTCAATCAGAGCGGAATCGATGGGCCCTATTTCGTCGACTTCAGCCTTTACTACTGGGACAACGCGTCGGGATGGGTGTATCTGACGAGCGACAACCACACGACGGCGGCGTACGACCATGGGGACTTCAACGGGCCCGGGCCCCGAGCGTACTTCCGCCCGCCCCATGCGGACGCCGGACGCGATACTGACGGAGACGGGGACTACAACGTCCTCGAGGTCCGCACGACAGTCGCGGTGCGACAGAGCGGCTATTACTACGTATCGGGGTACCTCCACAACGCGGACTACTCCTTCTCCCTGTGGGCGGAAAACGCGACCTCCCTGAACCCAGGTCTCGGCCAAATCGGCCTCCCCTTTGACGGGCAATCGATCAACGCGTCCGGCGTCGACGGCCCGTACACGGTCGACCTCACCCTGTACTATTACGACCCGTACTACGGGTGGGTGTACCTCGACAGCGGGACCCACACGACGGCCGCGTACCTCCACACGGACTTTGACGGACCGCCCGCATACTTCGTCGGGCCGCATCGCGACTTCGGACTCGATACGGATGCGGACGGTCGGTACAACTATCTCGTCATCGACGCGAACGTGACGACCGAATACAACGGGAGCTTCGTCGTCATCGCCTACGTCTACTCGAACTACACGAACGGCTCGGCGAACCTCTCCCTCTACGCCGAGAACTACACCTGGCTCAACGCGGGCACCCAGTCCGTCCGCTTCCAGTTCGACGGCGCGATCATCAACGCCACGGGGATCGACGGCCCGTACCATGTCGCCCTCTATCTGTACGACGGCTATTCGTGGCGGTTCTTGGACAACGACACGTTCGACACGGCCGCGTACGCGCATACCGACTTCGAGGAAATGCCCTCGATCCAGTCCGTCCAGACGCCGACGAGTCCTACGATCGACGGCGTGATCTCGTCCGGGGAATGGAACGACGCGGTCGCGGTCGACCTGTCGTCGATCTCCGGGAACCAACTGTCGGGGACGCTCCTGGTCAAAGACAACAACACGATGCTGTACGTGGCGTACGACGCGACGGGGGATCAGACCCAGGACTACTACGACTACGCGTCGATTGCGTTCGATACGGGAAACGACGGGAACTACACCGCCGGGCACGAGGATGTCTTCCTCCAGGGCGCCGGCAGCGCGACGAACCAGTGGCATTACGTGTGGGACTCGACCTATGGCTGGGTCGTGGAGGACTCGCCGTACGATCCGGACCTCCCGAACCACGCCGGCCTCGCGAGCGCGGCCGGGTTCGGATCGAGTCCGAGGAGCGGCACCCGCCACCGGATCTACGAGTTCGCCATCCCGATGGCGCTCCTCGGCGTGCGGCCCGGAGACTCGATCGGGTTCGACGGAGGCGGGCCCTTCAGCGCCGGCATCTTCGACTCGTACTGGTACCGGTACAGCTCGTGGCCGTGGGCGTACTCCGTGCCGCTCTACCTGTACGGCGATCTCGTGCTGAGCCGCGACACGACCGCGCCGTCCGTCGCGATCACGAGCCCCGGTTCCGGGAGCATCTTCGTCACGGACCGCGTCGATCTGGCGTGGACCGCATCCGACGTCGGTCTGGGGCTCTCTCGAATCGAAGTCTCCGTCGACGGCGGCGCGCCGGTGATCCTCGGCGCCGACGCGACGACCTACGCAGTGACGGGGCTGTCGGATGGCACCCATGCAGTCGCCGTCACCGCCTACGATGGTGCGGAGAATGCGCAATCCGCGAGCATTTCGGTCATCATCGATACGACGGCGCCGGTGGTTTCGGTCCTGACCCCCGCAAACGGCGCGAGCCTCGCGATGAACGACGTGACCGTGACGTGGTCCGCATCGGACGCGGCCTCCGGGGTATCGCAGATCGAGATCTCCCTCGACGGAGAACCACCGATCGTCCTTTCGCCCTCGGTGTCCACCTACGCGTTGCCGGCCCTTTCCCAGGGATCGCACCGGGTCTCGATCCGTGTCATCGATCGAGCGGGACTCACCCAAGTCGCCGCCGTCGCATTCACGATCGACACCGTGGCGCCATCCCTCGCCATCCAGTCGCCGTCCTCCGGCGCTCTCCTCGCGACGAGGAGCGTGACCGCCTCGTGGATCGCCTTGGATCTCGGCTCGGGCCTCGACCGAATCGAGGTCTCCCTCGATGGCGGTGCCGCCATCGTGCTGTCGGCGGGCGCGTCCGGATACACGTTCTCGGACCTCTCGGACGGGGCCCATACGATCCACGTCGTTGCGTTCGACCTCGCAGGCAACCGGGAGACGCGGGCCGTGGACGTCTCTGTGGACGCCACGCCTCCGAGTCTCGCGATCTCCTCGCCGGCGGCCGGGATCATCATCACGTCCTCGTCGGCGACAATCACGTGGACCGCATCCGACGCAACCTCCGGGTTGCAACGCCTCGAGTTGAGCCTCGATGGCGGGGCGCCGCTGAGCGTGTCCGTGACGGGTTCGACGTCGCACACGTTCTCCGGGCTTCGCGATGGCAGCCACGCCGTCATCTTGTCGGCGTTCGATCGCGCCGGGAACGTCGCGACCGCTTCGGTGACGTTCTCCGTCGACACGGGCGTTTTCAGCCCGAACGGACCGTACGGGCTGGCGCCGACGATCGGCGTGGCGGCTGCAATCGTCGCGGTCATCGGCGCGTTCGCGTTGGTCCGCGCCCGGTCCCGTCGTCGACCGCCCGCGGCCGAGCCCTGACCGGGGTGCCGCGCTCGATTCCGGATGCTTCAGATGTCCCGGGCCGCGGCGACGGACGCCGCGGACCACCCGACGGCGCCCGAGACCGCATACGCGATTTCGAAGGCCGGAATCGCGTACGGCAGCACGACGACGAACGCGATTGCGAATAGGACGGCGGCCGACCAGTAGGGCCACCCGGCGGTCGCCTCGCGGGGCCGGATCCTCAGCCCTGCCCGCACGATGAGGACCGAGGCGCCGAAGGCCATGAGCAGCTTCTCGCTCAGGCTCGCCACGACCGGTGGCTCGACGCCGGACGCAATCAACGCGACATGGTACGCGAGGAACGCGGCGAAGCCGAGGAATCCGAGGGCGACGACCCACCGAACCACGCCCCAGACCCTCGACGTCTCGAACCGATCCCGGATGCCCCGGTACAGGAGGTAGGGCGATCCGAGTCGGAGGCCCACCGTGATCCCGGCGATTGGTATGAAATTGACCGGATCCGACGTCGCCGCGACGACAAGGGCCAACGCGCCAATCGCCACGAGTGCGACCACGGCGATCAAGAGGCCCAGGGAACGGCGGCTCGCGGCGTACGTCCACGCGTGGTGCAACGCCGGCAGGAAGACGAGGAAGACCGCACCCAGGACGAGCATCCCCGAAAAGACGTAGACGAGTTGGACTTCGGCGGCGGAAACCACGATCATCCCTGCCTCGCGGCGGGTCAGGGCAGCCGGAGATTTCCGCGGATAATCGCGACGCATTGGCCGCCGACGCGGACGACCTTCGGCTTCCCGCCCTCCGTCTCTACGGTCACCTCGATCCGCGATGCATGGTGAATCTCAATCCCCTGTTCGATGACGAACGTCGGCGCGGGCAGCGTCCCGTTCGCCGCGAGGTACGCGCCGCACGCGCCCGCTGCGCTGCCCGTCGCTGGGTCCTCGATGCCGAGTTCCGGCACCAACCCCCGCGCGTGGACGTGGGCTCCGGGCGTCTCGGCCTCGAGGGCGAACACATAGCATACGATCTTCTCGCCGAACTTCGAGAGGATCTTCTGGAGCGCCCTCCGATCCGGATCCAGTTCCTTCACGACCTCGAGGCTCCGGAAGGGCACTTGCAACGATGGGATCCCCGTGGCCGCGACCTGCGGGACGAGCCCCTTCGGCCCGATGTCTCGGCTGCGGACCTGGAGCGCCTTCGCGAGCGCCTCGACGTTCTTCACCTTCGGCCCGAGGACCGGTTCGCCTTGGGTCATGATGAATTTCTTCACCTGGCCGCCCTCGCAGAGCAGCTCGAGCGGCAGGACGCCGATTTGCAGTTCCTGGTGCACGACGGACGAACCCTCGGGATGCGGGACGATCCCTTCGAGGGCCGCGACGAACGCCGTGCCGATCGACGGGTGCCCGGCGAACGGGATCTCGCCGCCCGGGGTGAAGATGCGGTTGCGGTAATCGGCCGCGGGGTTCGTTGGCGGAAAGACGAACGTCGTCTCGGAGAGATTCATCTCCCGGGCGACCGCCGCCATCTCCGTCGGCCGTAGGCCCGTGGCCCGGGGGAACACCGCGAGCGGGTTTCCCGTGAGCGGAACGCCTGTGAAAACGTCGACCCACCAGAAGTCGAAGAAACGGTCCGACATCGCGCTCGGCCCCTCGGGGTGCGGATGGCTTTGCGCACCCTAAATTCTCGCCCGACAGGTTTTTGCGCCTCTCGACGTTCCGCGGACGAAGGAGACGACGCCATCGCCGCCATCGAGACGAAAGAGCGCGAGGACCTCGCGATCCGAGATCGCCGCGTCGCCGACCGCGTCCAGAAGTTCCCCGAGTCCGTCATCCGGGAGATGACCCGGATCGCGACGTTGCACGGTGAGGTCACGGAGGCCGCGAAGCGCGCGCTCGACGGCGGCTACAACCAGTACTCGATCACGTGGGGGGCCCGCGAACTGCGCGACGCAATCGCGCGCCGGGCGAAGGCTTTCAACGGAATCGACGCGGACCCGGAGGCGAACCTCGTCGTAACGTGCGGCTCGACGGAGGCGATGATGGCCGCGATGCTCTCCCTGATCAACGAGGGCGACGAGGCGGTGATTTTCGAGCCGTTCTACGAGAACTACGGCCCCGACGCGATCGTGAGCGGTGCACGGCCCCGATACGTCCGGATGGCGTGGCCCGACTGGACCGTCGACGAGGAGGCGCTGAAGGCCGCCTTCACGGACCGCACGAAGGTCCTGATCCTGAACACGCCGAACAACCCGACGGGGAAGATCTTCACGCGCGACGAGCTGCGCGTCATCGCGGACCTGTGCGCGGAACACGACGTCGTCGCGGTGACGGACGAGATCTACGAGCACATCGTGTTCGAGGGCGCGAAGCACGTGTCCCTCGCGACCGTCGGCGACATGGCCGAGCGGACGATCACGATCAACGGACTCTCGAAGACGTACAGCGCGACGGGATGGCGGGTCGGGTGGGCGATCGCGCCGCGGACGCTCGCAAGTGCGATGCGCCGCACCCACGACTTCCTGACGGTCGGCGCGCCGCACCCGCTCCAGATCGCGACCGTCGCGGCGTTGAATCTCCCGGAGTCGTACTACCGCGAACTCGCGCGCGCGTACCAGGCGAAGCGGGACGCCTTCGTCCGCGGCCTCCAGGAAGTGGGCCTCGATTGCCGCCTCCCGGCCGGCGCGTACTACGTCATGGCGGATTTCTCCGCGTTCCCTTTCCCGGACGACTGGTCGTTCGCGATGTACCTCGTCGAGCGGCTCCGGGTCGCGGTCGTCCCGGGGAGCTCGTTCTACGGGAACCCGACGGACGGACAGCGGTTCGTCCGGTTCATGTTCTCGAAGAAGGACGAGACGCTCCGGGAGGCGGTCTCGCGGGTCCAAGGCCTGCGGGACGTGCGGTGACATGCCGGGCGACGCGGACGTCGTCCTGGTAGGCGGGAGGATTTTCACCGCGGCGCCGGAGCGGACGTGGGCGCACGCCCTAGCGGTCCGGGGAGAGCGGCTCGTCGCCGTGGGCACCGACGCCCAAGCCGAACGCTGGTCCGGCCGGCGCACGCGGCTCGTCGGCCTGCGCGGCCGCACCGTGGTCCCCGGATTCGTCGACGCGCACGCGCACATGGCGGAGTCGGCGGGGGAGCGCGGGTGGACGCGCCTCGACGGGGCTCGGGACCTCGCGGACGCCGTCGACCGGCTCCGTCGGGCGGCGGCCGCGACGCCGCGCGGCGGCTGGGTCATCGGGATCGACTGGGACGAGTCGAAGTGGCCGGAGCGGCGATACTTGGCGCGCGAGGACCTCGACCGGGCGTCGACCGATCACCGAGTCGTCGCGCGGCGGGTGGACTGCCACATGGGATCGCTGAACTCGCGGTCGCTCGAGGCGGCCGCGGACCTCGCCGGCACGCGGGGGTTCGAGGTCGACGGGTCCGGACGGCCGACCGGCATCCTGACGGAGGACGCGTTCGCGGCGTTCCACGCGCGGTTCGAGGCGGACGAAGCGGCGATCGAGCGGGGGCTGCCGTCGATGGCGCGGATGGCGCACCGGCTCGGCGTCACGTCGATCCACGACATCGTCGGCCCGGCGGAATGGCGGGCGTACCAGCGCGCGCGACGCGCGGGCCGGCTCCGCCTCCGCGTGTACGCGATGCCGCGCCACGCCCTCCTGGCGCCCCTGATCGAGGCGGGCCTCCGGACGGGATTCGGAGATCCGTGGTTGCGGCTCGGGGCGATCAAGATCTTCTCCGACGGCTCCCTGGGCGCGCACACCGCCGCACTCCGGGATCCGTACGCGGACCGCGCCGGCGAGAAAGGGATGCTCGTCCACGCGCCCTCGGAACTGCACGGCCTCCTGGAGCGAGCGCACCGGGCCGGATTCCAGACGGCCACGCACGCGATCGGCGACGCCGCGGTCCGCCTCGTCGTCGAGAGCCTCGAGGCGATCCAAGACGCGGGACCGCGGGACGACGCGCGCCATCGGATCGAACACTACGAGCTCCCGGACGAGGACGTCTTGCGGCACACGAAGGCCGCGGGCGTGATCGCCTCCTGCCAGCCGAATTTCGTGGGCCAGTGGAGCGCGCCCGGAGGGTTGTACGAGACGCGCCTCGGTCGCGCGCGCGTCGTCCGGAACAATCCCTATCGCCGGATCGTCCGCCGTCGGATCCCGCTCTGCTTCGGCTCCGACGGGATGCCGTACGGTCCCCTGTACGGCGTCCACTGGGCGGTCAACGGTCCGTTCCCGGACCAACGGATCTCCCCGGAAGAAGCGTTCCGGGCCTACACCGCGGGCGGCGCCTACGCCGGCCACGAAGGCGACGGCGCAGGCTCGCTCGTCCCCGGCGCCTCGGCGGACTTCGTCATCCTGGACGGCGACCCGTTCCGAAATCCGGAGACGATCGCCCGGTGCCGCGTCCGGGAGACGTGGCTCGGAGGGACGCGCGCCTTCGCCGCGACGAAATCGTGAGGCGTCCTACCGAGGCCTCCGTCTTTCGTCTTCGGATCGAACGACACGATGCGAAAGGTCGACGGATTCGGTCGGCCCATCCGCGCCGACAACGGCTCGAGGCTTATTTCCCGGTTTCCTGCGAGCAAGAGCATTATTACCCACCGTCCCATTCGCGAGCCGATCCCCGGATCGGGGGGAGGGAGAATGAAAATCGGCATCGGCATGATCCTAGGCATCGTGGGCGGGCTTGTGACGGCCATCGGTTCGTACTTGCCATGGGCCACCGTATCGGGCGGCAGCCTGACGAGCCCCGTCGTCTTCATGGGAGTCGGGGTGGGATGGGGAGGCGTCCTCGTGCTGGCGTTCGGCGTCTTGGGGCTCATCTGCGTCGCGATCCCGAGGAAGGCGACAGCCATCTTGGCGCTCGTGTGGGGGATCCTCGCGTTCGTCTTCGCGCTCCTCGTGATCGGCGTGCAGGCCTCGCTCGCGCAGCAGTACGGCGGTTCGGGCGTCGTGGTCACGACGGAGTACGGGGCGTGGGTGAGCCTCGCCTTCTCGGTCCTCCTCATCCTCGGATCCGCGATCGCCTACCGTGAGGCCAGGAAGGCCGCGTCTCCGCCGATGGCGCCCCCGATGTCGCCACCGCCTATGCAATGAGGACGTGCCGGGCTCCGTCGGTCCGTACGAGCCCCCGTCCACAATCGGCTCCGGCGAGCCTTTCCGGCCCTGCGTGCGGCGTCGCGGCACGAACCCTTAAGGCCTAGGGCCCTTCCCGCCCGATCCGTGGACGTGCTCCTGGACCTCTGGGGCGTCCTCCTCGATTCCGGGCGGATGGCCTCCGCCTACCGCGCCCGCACCGCGAGCCTCCTCGCCGCGCGGTACGGCGGCACTCGGGAGGACTGGAGCCGGGCGCACGACGTCGCGGGCGGATGGTACGCGGACCACATGGACCGTCCGGAAACGTGGGCGCGGGGGACGTGGCTCGAGGTCGTCGATTCGGCGGACGCGGAGCACCTCGTCCGCCTGTTCCGGGAGGCGGGCATCGCGCGGCCCCCGGATCCGCTCCTGACCGCTCGCTCCCTCGAGCGGGAAGCGATGTCCGGCATCGACGCGGCGTTCCCCGACGCCCGGCCCGCCGTGGCGCGCCTGAAGCGGAGCGGCCATCGGGCGTTCGTGGCCACGAACGCGACGGAATCCAACGCGCGCGGCGCCCTGGCGGGAGCCTCCCTCCTCGAATCCATGGACGGCGTATTCACGGGAGAACGACTCGCGACGGGCAAGGCCCGCGATGCGTACTGGCGGGCGGTGCGGACGATCGTCGGCGGGCGGCCCGTGCCCCCCGTCATCGTGGACGACCGGCTCGACTACCTGGAGGCGGCGTCCACCGTTGGGATCGTCGCGCTCCTCCTCGACCGGAAGGCGGCGCACCGCCCCGAGGCTATGCCCGCGTACGTCCAGGCCACGTTGCGGAACCTCGCGGGCCTCCCACACTGGGTCGAGCACCGTGCGGCTTCGACGCCCAACTGAGACGGGACGCACGGGATCGGGGCCCTGTGCGAACGTACCTCTACTTAGAGGTATACCGCCGGGCGGACCGCATCCTCACGGGCGGACGCGCTCGAGCTTCACGTAGCGCACGCCGTCCCCGACCTCACCGAAGAGGATCTGCTTCTTCACCCCATGGGCGAGCCGGACGGCGCGGCTGATCTCGGGCCACGCGCCTCGATGGCCCTTCGGGACGACGTGGACGAGGTACTTCGCGTGGTGCGTCTCCGGATCGCCCTCGTATGCGCGGAAGTGCGACCCGAACTTGAAGCCCGTCTTCGAGATCACCCCGCGATCGATCAGGTCCTCGTAGGCCCGGAGGCGCAACGAGAAGTCCGGCTGCACCGCCGCCGCTTCCTTGACGAGGCGCGCCAGGCGGATCGGCCGATCCGTCGTCCCGTTCCGCACCTCGACGAAGCCGGCCTTCGCCAGGTACGCGGTCTCGAGGAGGCTCAGCTGAAGCCGACGTCCGATCACCTTGCCGAAGAAGCCTGCCGCGTGCAAGGCCCTCGCCTCGTCCTCGTCGATCACGACCGCACGGTCTCCGAGGAAGTGCGCGACGATGCGCCCATTCGGCCGCTCGACCGGCCGGTGCCCCTTCGGTTGCGCCTCCCGCACGCTGTAGTACGTCAGGTCGCTCTCCTCGTCGACGAGGCCGAGGAGGAGCGTCTTCCGGACGCCCGCCGCCTCCTCCGCGCGCTCGAGGAGCTCCGCGAGATCGAACACGGCGCGTTCGCTCACGGCCCGGACCCAGTAGCGGCTCGGCGTCTTCCGGGGCGCGCCGCCGCGCGGATACACCTGGAAGTCGACGGGACCGGTGCGCGCCTCGACGACGTACCCGCGCTGCCGCAGGTCCCGGTAGACGAGATACCGGATCTCGAACGAGTCGACCGCCGTGGTCGCCGCGCGGAACAGCTCCCGCGCGGGCACCGCCCGACCCTTTCTCCGGACCTCGAGGCGGTCCGCTTCGACGAGGTAGATCGCCTCGAGGAGGTCGAGGTCCAAGCCTCCGCCGGCGCGCGGCCGCCCGAAGAACCCGCGGTTGTGGAGGGCGCTGCCTTCGGCGGGATCCTCGACTACGACGCGGTCCCCGACCAACTCGCCCGCCATGCGAGACGGCGAACGGCCGGCGCGCGATAAAGGGTTCGGGGCGGAGGCCGGTCGGGGCGCAGCCGCCGCGACGGTTCCGCGGCGTTTATATAGAAGCATACACGATGAATGACGTGATGAAACGGGACCGGCTCCTGGAGGAGACGCGGGAGACGCTCGCGAAGACCGGCTTCTTCCTCTCCCGCCCGCACGGGGAACGTGGACTCTCGTTCGACCTCGTCGCCCGACGCGACGACACGCTCCTGATCGTCAAGGTGCTCCAGAACGTCGACGCGCTCGCCCGGGAGATGGCGCGCGAACTGAAGGTAATCGCTCGGACGCTCGAAGGATCGCCGCTCGTCGTCGGGGAGCGGACCGGGACGGGAGGGCTCGAGGACGGCGTCATCTACAACCGGTTCGGCGTGCCGATCCTGTCACGGCCCACGCTCCTGGACTTCCTCGAGGAAGGCGTGCCGCCCTTCCTGTACTCCGCTCCCGGCGGCCTGTACGTGCGGCTCGACGCCAGCGCGTTGCGCCGCCTCCGAGGGGACCGCCAGATCTCCCTCGGAACCCTCGCGGACATCGCGGGCGTCTCGCGCCGGACGATCCAGATGTACCTCGAGGGGATGTCCGCCACGATGGACGTCGCGCTCCGCCTGGAGGATTACCTCAACGAGCCGCTCGTCCTTCCGGTCGACCCGTTCCGGTTCTTCGACGAGCCGACGGGGTCGGGAGCCCCGCCGCCGCGGGCGGAGGGCTTCGAGCGAGAGCTGTTCCGGCGGCTCGAGCGACTCGGCTTCGCGGTCCTGCCGACGGTCAAGAGCCCGTTCGACGCGCTCTCGAGCCGCGAGGCGACGACCCTCCTGACGGGTGTCGCGGACGCGGATCTCGAACTCGACCGGAAGGCGGAGGTTGTGTCGAACATCAGCCGCGTGGTCGAGAAGGGCTCCGTGATGTTCGTCGTGCGCCGGTCCCTTCGCATGAGCATCCGCGGCGTGCCAGTCATCGCCCGCGAGGAGCTGCGCCGGATGCGCGACTCCGACGACATCGAGGAGATGATTTCCGAGAGGAAAGGCTGATGGAGGAGGTCCGCCTCGGGGCGACATCCGTCCGCATCCTCCCTGCGGTCCGCGGCCTGAGCTCGGAGGCCGTCGCGGTGCGCGACGCGATCGGGTCGATGCGCCCTTCCGCCGTCGGGCTGAGCATCGGGGCCGAGGAGCTCCAGACGCTCCGCCACTACGATGGCGGGCCGCTCGAACCGGACAACTTCGAGGAGGAGGTCTACGTCGCCGGCCTGTCGGCGTGGGAGCCGCCGATCAAGCCCCCGCCTTGCTTCTCCGAGGCGATCCGCGCGGCGGACGCCCTCCAGATCCGCGTAGAGGCGCTCGACATGGACGACGTCACGTACACGGAGAACTACGTGGACTGCGTATCGACGCTCGAGGTGGTCTTCCAAGGCCGGCTGGAGCGCAAGCTCCTGAAGAAGCGCTTCGAAGCGACGAACCCGCACGACTTCGTCCTCGAGTGGGATGCGGAGGTGAACGGCTCTCCCGGCTTCGCGCGCCTCCAGGCACGTCGGGAAGCGTTCATCGCCTCGCGGCTTCGCGAGATCGCTATCTCCGCGCCGTCCGTCCTCGCCGTGATCGAGGTGGAACGGGTCCGCGGCGTGCTGGCCGCGCTGGGTGGCTAGCGGCCGACGTACTGCGACTTGCTCGCGTCGCCGAGATCGATCGAGTAGACGTTCGCACCGAGCGATGCGATGTTGACCGGGGCCGTCCAACCGACCCCGTTGTTCGTGTTCGACCAGTACCAGACGTCGGTCGATGTGCCCACGACGACGTCGTCCGGTCCGTCCCCGTTCACGTCCCCGACCCCAAGCGCGGTGATCGCATTCGCGGGCGTGTACGCGGGGAGCGCGCTGATGATCACGCCACCCGTCGTCCCGAACCCGGTGAGGATCCGGACCGTCGTCCCGAAGGCGATCGCCACTTCGAGGCCCGCCTGCGTCGTCGAGAAGTTCCCCATCTTTAGGCCGACGATCGGGGACGGCGCGGTATAGAACGCGCCCGACGGTGTCTGGAGTCCGCCGGATCCGCCGAGGTACTTGAACACGTTGTTGTTCGCCGTCCCGATCATGAGATCGCCGAATCCGTCGCCGTTCCGGTCATCCGCATCGATCGCGTTCACGGTGCCGGCATCGCCCGGGTTCGAGAGGCTGACGCCCGTCGTCCCGGACGGCGTCGACGCGCGGACGTAGATCTGATCGGCGTAGAGCGTGTCGAGGTTCGTGTTCCCGACCGTGTGGTCCATGTCCAGGACCCGAATCCACACCTGTTTGCCGGCGACCGACGACGGGAGGATGAACGAGTACGTCTGGTCCGAGGTCGCATTGACCCAGAACACCGACGCGTACGTCCCGGTGGTCGGATCGTTGCCCACGACGTTGCTCGCGAACGCGACGGCGAAGTTGTCGCCTTCCGAGTTCGTGCTGTGCCGTCCCTCGAAGTTGAGCGTGAACGTGGTCCCGGGTCGGTTCGGAACTTGCGTGATGCGCCAGTACTGCTCGAGCTCGCTCGTCAGGCCGCCCGTGGAGGACCACGACAGCGCGACGTTGTCGAAGCCGCCCGTCGTCGTGGTGCCGCTGCCGGCATTCTGCGTGCGCACCGCGATCTTCAGGTAATACGTCCCGGGAGCGGGGACTTTCGCGCTCACGTCGATCGCGCTGACCGTCGCCCAGTTCGTCGTGCCCGTCTGGTCGGTCGAGGACCAGACCTGCTGGCCGAAGGTAGGCGCGCCGCTCGTCGGGTCGACGAACGCATAGAGGTCGACCTTACCGCCGCCCGTCGCTCCGAAGGCGACGACCTTCCAGTCGAGGCTGACCTGGGCCGTGAAGGGCGGCGAGCCGGTCGCCGTGAAGGGCTGGTAGAAGTACCCGGAGACGACTTGGTTGTTCACCCAGTTCGTCGAGATGGACGCGTATCCACCGGGGTTCCCGCCGCTCGAGGCCCACGTGCCGCTCGCGTAGGTGCCCGGGTCTTGCCAGTCGGCGTACGTCCAACCGCTCAGGTCGGACGTGAACGCCCCGTTCGTCGTGGCGCCCGACTGGACCGGTTCCGTGAACGTGTACTCGCGCACCTGTTCATAGCTGTCGTCCGAGACGAACGTGTTCAGGTAACTCCCCGAGGTGACGTTCCCTTTCTTCGCCACCTCGCCCTCCGCGAACCAGTCGTCCGTGATCCCGGCGTTCTGGAACTTCCCGAGCTTGTCCAAGTTCGGGTACCACGTGAGCCGACCGGACGCGCCGGCGACCGCGATGTCGTTCCCCCCATCGCCGTTGAAGTCGCCGATCGCGACGGAAGAGATCGATTGGGTACGGGAGTTGTCGACGGCGATCTTCGTCGCCGCCCCGCCTTGCCAGCTGCCGTCGTTCTTGTAGTACCACACGGCCCCGTTCGAGGCGCCGCAGACGACCTCCGGAGCGCCGTCTCCCGTCAGGTCGCCGACGGCGAGCGCGTTGCAGAAGATGCTGGCGAGGTTCTCCAGGACGAAGCGGGTGAAGACGACGTTGCCCTGGGAATCCAGGTCCCGGCGGTGCAGGACGACTTGTCCGTTGCCATTGTCGACGAAGATGCTGCTCACGGTGTCCAGGTCCCCGTCGCGGTCGAAGTCGATGTAGACGATCGAGATCGTGTGATACGACGACTTGCAGGTGCCGGAGAGGCCGCAGTACTCGATCCGGTCGACGCGCCACCGGTCCAGGCCGTTCAGGTTCTCGTAGTAGTACGAGTAGTCCTTCGTCCCCCATGCGTTGTTCGTCGCCGGATCCGTGCCCGAGACCACGTCGAGCTTGTACAACGGCGCGACGACGACGAGCTGGGTCGCGACGTTCGCGTACGATTCGTCCGTGTCGCGGATGCTCGAGATCGTGAGGGCGTAGTTCTGGGTGCCTTCGATCCACGGATCCTGACTCGCGCGGGTGAAGTTGATCGCGAACCGGTAGACCCGCTGGACCCCGTTGATCGTCACGGCGGTGCCGGAGCACGGCGGACTCACCGGGCAAATCGGGATGTTCGTGTCGTGGCCGCTCACGGGCGCGCGCATCAGCTGCACGCCCCCGGCGTAGTCCTTGATGATGACGTTCCCGAAGACCACATTCGTGATCGTCGCATCCGTGGTGAACATCTTCATCTGGACGTACGCGACGTCCGTCGAATTGAACCGCGTCGCGGGCTTCGTGAATCCCACGTCCTTGAAGGTCTCGACCTGCGGGAAGTCACGCAGGTATCCGTCCTCGTCCGTGATCTGGATCGAGTCCGTCGTGTTGAAGCGGACCGCGCTCGACGAGAACAGGAGGATGTCGAGCGTGTACTTCGCGAAGAAGTACTGGGGCGGGTGGGCCGGGACCTTGTAGTAGTTCGTGCCGACGAGCGGGTCGCTCGGCGCGTTCAGTTTGAACCGGAACGTGTAGATGTAGTACCCGTTGATGAATTCGAGGAACGTGAATCCCTGCGCCGACGACGGCGTGCTCGCGGAGGTCACGCCCTTGTTCGTCCCGTAGACGACGGGCTGCGAGGGGAATCCGCTGTACGGGTCGTAGAGGGTGAACCTGTCCGTATCGAAGGTGTTCTCGAGGTCCAGGCTGCCGACCACGACGATGACTTCCTCGGCGCCCCGGAACGTCCGGGTCTCCTTCGCCGTGTACTTGAACCGGTCCCACTCCGACGAGTTGAAGATGTTGTAGCCTTGCCGGCCGTTCCAGCGGAGATTCGCGGGACGGCCCGTGCCGTTGATGCCGCCTCCTCCGCCGCTCCCCGGCGGGCCCGCCGTGACGCCGAGGACGAAGCGGGATTGCGTCGCGTGTCCGGCCTTGTCCGTCGCGTTGAACAGGATGATCGTACCGGCCCAGTCGAGGCTCGGATACGGAGGCTTCATGCACGAGATGCCGCCGAGGGTGAAGACGCCGTCGCCCGAGACCTTGTCCGGGAAGAGGCCGTCGTCCCGCATCGCCTGCGGCCTGGAACAGGGGTCGGGCGTGCCGTACCACGCGGTAATCGTCGCGTACACCGACTTGGTGTTCAAGTCGTTGTCCGGATCCGCGACCTTCGCGAACAGGTAGAAGCCGAGTCCCGATTGGACGGGGTCGATCGCGTCGGTCGAGTAGAGGCCGTCCGCCCACTTCTCCACGAACACGGGCGGGCGCGTGCCGACGGAGGCGCTGACTTGCGACGTCCACAGGATGGCGCTTTTCTGGGTGTCGACGATCGTGACGGTGACGAGGTCCGTGGACCGGAGCGTGGTGTTCTTGTACGCCCACCGCTCGCCCACGTTCCACACGCTGTCCTTCCCGTCGACGAGGCCGTTCGGACTCCCGAGGAGTTTGTTGTAGAGGTGCAAGCGGATGATGTCCGTCTTCAGGGGATTCGCGCCGCGCTGCGACGTGACGTAGATGAGCGTCGGGAGGGGCTGGAGCGCCTCGCCGCCCTGGTGCGTGAGGGTGATGTTCACGCCAATCTCGATCCCGAGGTTGTACAGCGGCGCCTCCTCGGACCGGACGTCGAGGCGGGTCTGCGCGGCGGGGGTCGGGATGCTCGAGACCCAAATGATGATCACGGAAAACAGGACGACCGTCATCGCGAGGATGAGGATCGTGCCCATCACTTCGGAGACCCCGGACTTGTCGTCACGAAGGACCGTTTTCAAGGCGTGGCCTCCCGGTGGGCGGGGAGATTACATCGCACAGCCGAGCCGACGCTATATAAAGTGTTCGCGCTCGTTACCATCCATCGAAAGCGTGATTTTCAGGGGCCGCACACTTAAGTAAACGGGACCGCATCGGAACGCCGTGGAGCTCACCGCGGCGGAACGCGTCCTCCTCCACCTCCATGGATTCTGGAACGTCCCCGAGCCCGGACGGCACGCGAACCAGGCCGGCATCGCGGAGGGCGCGCGGCTCCTCCGGAGCCACGTCCCGCGGACGCTCCGCTCCCTCGCCGACGAGGGGCTGATCGACTCGCGGGAGACGCGCCTGCGGGGACAGACCCGCAAGATTCGCGTGTACGTCCTCACGGAAGCGGGCGTCCGTCGCGCGCGGCAAATCTTGACGGACGTCGACGGGACGCGCGTCGAGGTCGACGGCCGCGCGACGACGCTCGGCGACGCGCGGAAGGCGTTCGGTCTGACGCCGCTCGCAGCGCTCGGCACGATCGACGCACGCGGTCGCCTGACCCCGAGCGTGACGGAGCTGGAACGCCCATCGCTGCTCGGCCGGGACGATGACATCGCATCCCTCCGCCGCTGGCTCGCCGGAGGCGCGCCCATGGCGGTCGTCTACGGATCCCGCGGGATGGGAAAGACGGCCCTCGGATGGGCGTTCGCCGAGGCCATGCCGAAATCCCTATGGGTCGTAATCGAGGACGGCGATCGCCTCGAGGATTTCGCGGAATCGCTCGAGTCGGCCACGGGGATCCGCGCGGACGCGCCTCACGATCCGGGGGACGTCGCGCGGGCTCTCCGCCGACCGTTCGCCGCCGGGACGAAGCTGCTGATCGTCGACGGCTACGGCGACGTCGCCGAGCCAATCGTCGAGGCGTTCGCCGCATTCCTGGGCGAGGCCGCCGGGACGCGGGGCGAAAGTCCTGCTGCTCGCGCAGGAGTCCACGCCCGCCTATTGCCGATTCTACTCGAAGAAGGACACCGACACAGGGACCGTCATGGAGCGCCACCTTCGTGGCCTCGGCGTCGACGACTGCCGCGCGATGCTCGGCAATCCCGCGATCGACGAAGAGGCGTTGCGCCGCGTCTTCCTCCTGACGAGAGGGTGTCCCTTGTTCTTGCGCGCGGTCCGCGAAGGCGACGAGGCGACGTTGCGGACGAACAGCCGCTTTACGAAGGCGGAAATCGGCCTGCTCCTCTACTCCGGCGGATCCGCGGCCGGAAGCGGCCCGAGCTGATCGATCGAGTCCATCATGCGGTCCGCATAGCCTTTCGTCCCCGCTTTCTTGCGGAGCGCGAACAGGATCTGGATCATCTCGCCCTCGTCCCCGCGCACCGCGACCGCTTGTGCGGTGCACTCGACCGGCATTCCGTCGTGGGCGCGGAGCCGGAGGTCTTTCGGCGCCAAGGCGGGGCCGCCTCGTTCCCGGGTCCACGCGACGCTCGCCTCCGCGTCGGAGATGTCGAAGACATCGTGCATTCGACGACCGCGGACTTCGGACGATTGCCAACCGAGGAGCGCCTCCGCACCGCCGTCGAGGTAAAGGATACGCTGGTCTCGGTCCACCGCGACGAGGCCGTCCGCGAGGGCGGACACGAGCGCGTCGAGCCGCCGTCGTTCGAGGTCGAGTTGGACGGCGAGCTTCGCCCCGTCGAGCGCGATCGCGACCTGGGCGGCGACCCCTTGGACGATGTTGATCTCCTTCGAGGTGAAGAGGTGCGGACTGCGCGTGTCGTCGAGCCAGAGGATCCCGAGGAATCGGCCACGCGCCGCGAGCGGCACCACGAGCGCGGACCGAAGGCCGAGCCGCTTCTGTAGGAGCGGGGGCAACGCCGTCTCCCGGGAGGGTGCCTTCAGGAGCGCGGGGAGCCGAAGCGAAATGAGTCGCTGCGCGAGCCGCGGGACCTCCGCTTCCGCGATCGTCAGCCCGTCGAAGGCGGTCGTGTGCCCGCCGGGCACGAACGACGAGATCGTCCGGAACTCCCGGACGGACGGATCGTAGCTCAGGATCGCGCAGCGGTCCACGCGGACGAGGCCGGGCATCACGCGCACGATCGAGGCGAGCAGTTCGTCCGTGTCCGTGAGCCCGCCGACCATCTCCGCGACGCCGATCAGCGCGGCGAGGATCTGCGTCTCGCCAATTTCCTCCGGGTCCGACACATCCTGCCCATGCGGGCGGACGCGATAAGAACGTTTGCGGGTGGTTATCACTGGGGGGGCGCGCCGCGTAAACCGTATAGAGCGAGGCCACCTACCCGGCCTCGTGGCCTCGACCCGCACGCTCCTCGGCGTCCTCGGACTCGCGTTCGCGGTCGTCGGTATCGTCGTCGCGTGGATCGTCGACCGCCTCGCCGGCATGGCGTTCCTCATCGTCGGGGCCTTTCTCCTCATCCTCCCGTTCACCCGGCCGCGCGACGAGTGAATGAACGCTTAATAGGCAGGTCGACGTCCGTGCCCCCGTGTACCGCGTCTTCCAGATTCCGGTGGCCCACGCGCCGAAGGCGGACGCCCTGTGGAAGGACGACCTCGTGAGCCGCCAGAGCGTCACGGCGCGGGACGCGAAGAGCCTCGGGTTGCCTGGCGACGACCGCTACGTGATCGTGGAAGGGAGCGACGCGGGCATCGCGCGGGCGATCGATCTGCTGAAGGACGTCGCGCGGCCGCTCGGAGGCGCGGAAGCGGAGCGCGTCTACGCACGATTCCGGGCCCAGGACGAGGACGCGGCCACCGGGATGGGGCTCCTGTTCGGGCCGTGAGCTCAGACGGCCACGCGGCTCTCGACGGTCGGGAGCGCCGCGCCCCGCGGGAGCGGGTCGAGTTCCCGCTCGAGCCATGCGATCATCCGGGCGCTCACGGTCCGAGGATCCGCGAAGACGAGCAGGATGCCGCTCCGCATCGCGGCCTCCTCGTGGAGGTCATCGACGAACCGGAGTGCCCGCTCGAGTCCCGCGTGGAGGATCAGCGATTCGAGGCAGTCGAGGACGAGGATCCCGGGGCCTCGCTCGTCGAAGAACGTCGTCGCCGCGGTCTTCAGGTCTTGGAGTCGCCGAGGGTCCGCGGTCGCAATCCCGCCCCGCAACGTCGTGACGCGCAGGAGGTCCCCGCCTTCAGGCGCGGTGTCCACGGACCGAGAGGTGATCCAGAGAAACGGTGTGTGGGCGGCGGCGAGGGAGCGGACGAACGGCACGGCGATCTCCCCGGGGTCGTGGGCAAGATAGCCCAGGCCCGGCCTCAACGGCGGCCCGATGGACTCCCCCCTGATTGCACTTGCAAAAGGGCCATCTCAAATGGAACCGCGGCGATTTAAAGCCCGCGGTCAGTTTCGACGGACCGGCCCGACGCCCGCGACGCGCTCAGAGAGTCTTGATCTTGTCCGCGACGAACGCGCGGATGTCCGGGTCGTCCGGGATCGTGAGCGAGCGCTTGAACCGCTCCGTTTTGTCCGGAAGATAGTACCCGCGGGACACGGAAATGAACTCGTTCGTGCCCTCCGAGGTCTTCGCCCGCTTCCGCGCAATCTCGAGGAAATTGTTGCGCCCGAAGTTGACCTTCTCGGCCCGGATGGTCTCGAACTGCACGTCCACGTTGCGCCGGCCTCTCTCTTCGTCGTCCATTGCGACTCCTCCGATCTCGAGGGAACCCCCCGCCGCGCGCGGAGGGCCGCGGAACCGACGTATCCGATATAAAGATTCGTGGCCCTCAGTTCTGTAACAAGTCGGGTGTTGAACGACGGTAACCACCGCAACGCCATTTCTCATTCCTCCCGAGTTCGGATTTTCACATTCGGGCATCTCCCCCAGCTACCTTGACGCCGTCCTCCTCTCTAGCGGAGGAACGTGCT
>WNFX01000239.1_pt1 | contig 49659 bp, 77 predicted proteins | sample 5400111 | NCBI WGS metagenome assembly WNFX01 (sample SAMN13153363, study PRJNA577476) | soil metagenome | isolation source: 40 cm soil or saprolite under grassland replicate 1 | place: USA:California | collected 2016-06-15
GAACCTGGGATTTCAATACAGTTTGCCATTTTGGTTTGTTTTGTGGTGGTGCTAAGGGGACGCTTCGCGTTACAACCTGCGGCCCCCTAGCTGGTTTGGCTTCTACGACTTCACGTCCTTGTTTCGCCGTATATCCTCACTCACTTCGACGTAATATGGCACTAAAGCAGGATACTCGGTAATGCTTGCCAATACAGTGCCAACCAGTTTAGACATTCCTTCCGGTGTGGGTGCAAAGAAGGGGTAATCTTCCGTATCGATTATGGTAGTTATTATGACCCGATATTTCATAATGTTGCTCCTATTTGGTTCATTCAAACTCCGCCTGCCCTGCTTCGATCAGTTCGGCACCACGCTGTTCGCACAGGTAGCGTTTGTCCTCGTCCCCTAGCATGGTGAGCAGGTTTTGCTTCCTTTTTGCGCCAAGCCCATACTCGCTGCTTTCCCACTGCCTTTGCATGTCGAGCGTCTGGGTGTGTGCATGGGTGTAATAGTCCGTGCCTGCTTGGAACACGTCGAGAAGGCTAGAGCCTTGGTTGCCACGGCCCTTTTTGAACAGGTAGACGAGGTCCTGCACCCGTCTTCTGGTGAGCTGTGCAACGCTCTCCGCCTGCGGCGATGCTTCGAAGCCGGTGAACAGACGTGTGGCCTTGCTTTCGTCACACGGTTTCGCCGCAATGGTTTCGAGAGTCTCGTAGAACTCCGCCCTTACTCCGATGGCACGGTCAATAACCTTAGCAATGTCTGGCAGTCTTGCTACGGCGTGTTTGGAATGCCTGAGTCTCACGTTAGTGGTGTCCTCATCCTGCTCGTCCAATGCCACTTCTCGGCGAACGCTCGCCAGGTTCATGCTGTAGGTGTTGTCACACACTGTACATATAGAGCTATTCATCCAGAAAAGCTCCGAGCTTTGGTCGTGACTACTTCCCGCGGTGAGGAAGTCTTTGAACTCCCGTTTTGCAACCTTTCGCACGTGATCTTGGTCGAGCTTGATCGTGACGAATATGCGCCCACGATTGCGGAGACTGCCTGCGGAGACTATTTTGTGGGCTGTGCCCCCAATGGCGCTTTCTACCATGTCGAGGAATTGTGTGTTGGTGATCACGCCGTAGGACGGGCCGATAGGTTTCCCGATCAGGTGATTGTTGTCAGTGCAACGAAGCATGTCGAAGCCCGTTTGGCTAAACGCCCCTTCGATGCCTTGCTTGTCGTTTACCACGTAAAGCGGAATGCGCTCCACGTCCCATTTCGTAAGCCAACAGGATCGCAAGGCGATTCGTGGCACGATCGTGGTCAAGCCGTGCCATGCTTGCTCGACGCCTTCTTGGCGATCAAGGTTGAGGATGTTGTGACTCATACGTAGCGGTCCCTTTCTACTTGGTTTTGTGTTTTTGGTTTTGTTGGAGTGAAAGCCTTTTGGACCTGCGGTCCATATCGCCCTTGCCTTGCGTACCGGACGATTGCGTAATCACTCATTGGCCTTGCGCCCAGCCGGAGTGCTTGCAAGGGATAATTGGTGACCAGAGTCTTTTGCATGGCATTATCCTGGCAGAATCGCCGGCGGGAAGAAAGCAGAATATCTGCTTTTATTTGGCAGGGAATTGCAAGCTTGGCATGCTCTGTGGAGCAAAGCTTAGGATGCCCGAATGAAGCAGCTTTGATGCCAAGATTGCCAAAATGCAACTTTTTTCACTTTTTTCTTGCAATCGCTCCTAGCCTCTGCCAGGGTTGCTCTATGCCAGAGCTATCAGCTAGAGCGCAAGCAATCGCGACTTGGTTGCATCCTAGCGCAATTTGGCTTCTGGCTATGCAGGCATGAAAAGAGCTTTACAGGTCCGACGCTGCCCAAACTGTGACAAAGAATTTAATCAAACCAGGCACTGGCAAGTTTATTGCAGTAAAAGGTGCCGGAACAATTTCTACTGGAAGACTCATGAGGTGGTGAAGATAGATCAAGAGAGGTTAAAAGAATCAGCGTGAGTGAACCCGATTTAAAAATCTCGGTCAAGCTCCTTGAAAGTTTTGTCTATGGCTGGTATAGACCAGCAATGGGTCGGTATCTTTATATCGGCTCGTCGTCATCATACATGAAACGGGTCATAAACCATAGGGTTCTCAACAAAGTTGATAAGTATTTAGAGGACGATGAAATACACTTTTGGAAGGTGCCGAAAGAAAACAGAGTGGTTTTCGAAAATCATCTAATAGAGGTTTTCAATCCAGTCTATCAGCACTACGGAAATGTTATGAGAACCAGATGGTGGAAAAACACCAACATAAATCAATGGAAACCTAAATGAGCGCACACTTAGCATCGTCAGATTTTGGATTCGTGAAAGAAAAGCTTTGGCGGCCTGCCTTCGGCACGGGCTTCTTTCACGGCATTCCCGTGTCCGGTAAAGCCATCGCAACGGACGGAGTGCTTTTAGTAGTCGAGAGAGAAGATGGCCAGTTGTTCGTGGGACATTTGGCGAACTTCGTACGGCCTGAAAAGCCAAAGGCTTTGCACGAACGAAAGAAGAAAGAAGACATGGAAAACGCCATAGAGCGGGAAAGGTTTGAATGAGCGAAATGCCAGCGGTGTTACGGAATTTTTTAGCATCTACCACACTAGACCAAGCGTGGGAAATATGGGAGTATCTGGAGTGCTGTCCCAGTGCTCTAGACAATATGGTAGAGATAGTTGCACAAAGACATGACGACCTTATGAAGGAAGCTAAGTGGAAGGAGAAAGCAAAATGAACAACGACGCAGGCGGGTTGATTGTGTTAGCAGGATTGTTTCTTTATCTTGCAATGCGGGACGATGTGAGGAAAAGTGCCCGCGAAACGTGGGGAAGCATTGGCCGATTCGTGTGGTGTATGGTTGTAGCGGTAGCTTTCCTTGCCGTGTTGTTAATATTGCAAGGCCTTTTGTTAGCCGGGATTGGTGCAGTGGTGAAAGAAGGACTAAAATGAGCGAATTGCGACAGGTCGGGCACCATGACAAGAACAGTGTGCTTTACTGGTCTGTAGTCGAGACCATTTATTTTGACGATGGCCAGGTGTATGGACGAGTGCGCTTTGTGGGCACGGAAGAAGAATGTGACAAGTGGGCTTCATTGCACGGAAAGGACCAGTTCATGCATTTGGAGTGGCCTTCAGGTTTTGGCAAAGCCCAGGTGATGAGTGTCATGTTAAACATCATTGCAACAAACAAGCCATGCCGGATTTACGGCATGGGTGACTCTAACGTAATAGGAAGGAGTTAATATGGACAAATTGAAACCAAGTCAGTTGCTAAGGTTAGGAGCAAAACAAGTTGGCCAATGCAGATTTCGAACATTTGTCAGCCTTGAAGGAGTTGTTACGCAGGCCTGTGCTTACGGAATGATGGTGGTAGCTAAGACTGGAAGTTTGGATTTTGAAGTTTGTCGTGCATTCTCTCTTGATGGAGAGAATGTACTGGGAGAAGCAACGAATCAAGTGCTAAACGAAATGGTTAATCGCAACGACAAGCAGTATCAAACCCCAGAAGAAATAGCTCAGTGGTTAGAAAGCAAAGGATTATGATAGAACACTACGTCGCATCGCTGGGCCTCAAGAAGGGGTTCAGAGTGAAGGATTACGAATCGGCCACCGAGCTAGACAACGCAGCCGGCGAAAAAGGCAAGACGCTGTCTTTAGCCAACAAGTATCTTGTCGAGAAGGTTGCTCTTGTGGAAGGCCGAGACACGTTTGCAACAAAACTCAACGAGGCCACGGGGTTTCCTTTTCTCGTGGTGACGAAGACGAAAAAGAAAACCGACGGCACAGTCGAGACGACTGAGGAGGTGGACGAGACAGAGGTCCAGTATGTGAACCGCTTTAGGAAAGCGGTGATGGGTGGCACGTTTGTCGCAAAAGGATTCCCGTTGACCGAAGAAGCATTGGAGGCTCGGTTGCAGGACTTTGCCGACGAACTTGGCGCTTTCGTAGCAGACGCCAAACGAGCAGAGAGGTTGCCGGGACGCTCCCGCCTGCCCAAGTGGATTTTGGAACGGGTCACTGTAATCTTTAACAACGGAACAGCTCATCGTTGGTGGGAAGTGATGAAGAGTGAAGGTGTCCCGATTGACGAAATGACCGGCGAACGTGCAAGGGACGAGGTGGCCTTGGCGTGGGCCATTAAAGAAAGAAAAGACCGTCAAGATGCCGAGGAAGCAAATCGTTACGCGTGAGGAAAGGGAAACATGGGCTATTACATAGAGACGGGGTCGCTAAAGGGTAAGGCAGAGTGGCTAGTGAAGAACCACGGAGCTTTTGAAATGCTCATTGCGCCACAGTGGCCACCGTTGAAGGGGAAAGTGTTCGTGTGTGTCGTAGACAACGGACCCTTCGAGGCGGCTGCGGTTGCGTATGATGAGAAGGAGTTTGAGGTTTTTAAGAGACCGGACCAGGTTAGGTTGCCGAAGAGGGAGGACTACGGCAACATCACCGTCTTTAACCTCCAAAGTGAAGCACAGCGTCAGGGAAAGCAGCGTTCTCGATGTTGGCTTGTGATGGCGAAAGACACGGTCGCCAAGCTTTGCCCAGCGGTGAAGGATTTGTTGTGATAGTAGAAAAACAAAATGCAAAACGAGAAAGGACGCAAGTATGTCAATGGGAACATTGGGTAGGATCCGTAAATCGTTTCCTCAGGTTGAGGAATTGCGGGATGCCACGAGTGGTATTGTGATTAACGTTACTGAGAAAGACTCACAAACGGCTAGAAAGAAGGACCCGGAAGATTGTGCGCTTGCCAGGGCATGTATGAGGCAAAACCTAGCGGACGGGGCCATCATCGGTATCGGTTATTCGTGGCTGATAAAGGGCAAAGTGGCGACACGGTATAAGACAACGACAACGGTGAGCCGAGAAATCACGAGCTTCGACAGACACCACGACTTCGCTCCTGGGAAAGATTATATGTTGTCGAGGATTAGTCCCGGTTCTAGAATGGGAAGGCAACGTACGCCTTTGTCGTTAAAGAGTGGCAAGCACAACGGAAGCGCACGGCAGAGGACTGTGCACCACACGGAGAACATTAGGGTTATTCATAAGTACGGAAAATGAGAAAGGAAAAACACTATGCAAAACGATGGAGAAGTGAAGAACGGTCTGGACCCAGTCGATGCCTATTTGCGTGATGTGGGCTTGTGGAGGGAACGTCTTGAGCGTCAACGCTTGGAGATTATCGGGCATGTGCAGAGGAAGTTGCACGAATTGGTGGAAAAAATTGCGGACATCAATCAGCGTGGAGGGTTCGAGATCACGATGCATGATGAGTGTTTTCAGAAGGACTTGAGGGCGTTGGGGTTAGAGGTGGTAGGAGCACCGGAAAAGAAGCCAATGGCGAGAGGACCGTACGTGAAAAGAGGCTCTGTGTTGCAGAAGTTTGATGAGTTTCTTTCCATGTATAAGCCGGGAGAGATGGTTACCCGAGAAGACTGGGGAAAGTATGGGAAAAAAGACCAGTTTTATTACAACGCGGCACGGTGCGTGAAACGTGGCAAGCTTTTGAAGAGAGGACCAGGTTGCTACACCATTCCCTAATATGCCAGAATTCGTTCCAGGTGTGACACGGTTTCCTTGTTGGTTTCCTTCAACGTGGAGGGACCCTCTGGGTTCGGAGTTGACGGACAAGGCTATCGAGCAGTACGCGCGAGAAGGTCGGTATGGGGCTGAAGAACAACGCAAACAGCTCGCCTTGGACAAGGCACGGGTTGTGGATGGTGTGCTTTTGCTTGCCAAGCCTTGTGAGGGTTGCAAAGACGGCAAGACTCTAGGCGGCTTTATGCGTTTCTCGTATTTGCCGAAGTCTGGCTATTATTGTTCTCGTTGTAGAGAATACTTTAGAAAGAAAAAAGAGAAGGAACTACGGGAAGCCCAATGGTGGTCAAAGCAAGAAGCCTATGAGTGATGGTTTTCTTACAATCCACGTTTACACATCAAGCGGCGAAAGGGATGCGCGGGTTCGTGTGCTTGGAAAACTCAACGGCTTCATCGCCGTGGCAGACGAGGAAACGAATGTGGGCTATTTAGTCCACGAACAGACGATTAGGCAAGCGTATGAACGACAACGAAAAAAGCAAAAGCCGGTTCACCGATCCATACGGCGCTCTGCCGGCAACGGAGAAAACAAACACTTCGATCACGGTGGGTGATGCGGACAGAGCGTTGGTGTTCTCGGTGTATCCACACCAGAGTGTGGTGCAGGTTACGATTAACACTCTTTTCGCGGAATTTGTAAGGGCTTTGAAGGCGAATGGGTTCAAGACGTATGACCCTGAAGGGTTCAAGGAAGCTTTGCGCACGGTGAAGATCACGTTTAACAAAAAGAAGAAGGAGGTGGTGAGCCATGAATGAGGACGAATTGAGGGAGTTGGAGAAACTGGAAGGCCCGAATCTTCTACTCGGGGCCAAGCCAATCGTCGAGATGACGGATGAGGAACTCACCGCGTTCGTGCAGAGCATACGGGATTGTGCCACACAGCACCAGACTCTCGTGGCACAGAATAGGGTGAGAGACGAGAAAGAGAAGAAAAGTGACGCGGAGAACGAAGAACAAAGGGCGATGTTTGAGTAAGGCGAATATGAACGATCAAAGACATCCTTTCCCATTTTATAATGGAGCGTATTGGATTGACAATTCCCTGCTCTCCACCTGGCGTGAGTGTCCCCGTGAGCACGAGTATGAGAACCTTGAGAAGCGCAAGGCGGTCTTTGCAAAGGCAGCTTTGAATTACGGGAAGGCAATGCACGTGGCTCTAGCAGGGCTTGTGCTTTCCTGTGGCAATGAATACACTAAGGCCGACCTTGTCAAGCTTAACGCCTTGCTTGCAACGCATTTTGAACGCTTTCCTCAACCACTCGACGATCACCGTCAGCTTGGTCTGGCCCAGGAGACGTTGAAGCGTTATGTTAAAATGTACGAAATCGAACCGTGGACGATTCTCCAAGCCAACGGCTTCCCGATGGTTGAGCGGCTTGTGTGGTTCCCTGGCTTTATGGAGTGTAATGGTGTGCCAATCAACGTGTATGGATTGCTCGATTTGGTGGTGACGAAGTATGGAGAAGTGTGGATCATAGACCACAAGACGACAAGCATGCTTGGCACAATGTTTGACTTTGAAATGCAGACCACGTGGCAGATGAAAGGATATGCGTGGCTTTTCAAGCAAGCGTTCGGCCGAATGCCGATGGGGTATATTGTGGACGCTATTCGTTCGCTTGCTCCGAGTGAGAAGATTGCCGGGAACGGAGCAACGCTTGACAAATGGTGGACCGATCAGTTTCGTCGGTTACCTTTCTTCGTTAACGAGGCACAGCTTGCCGAGTGGGAAGACAATACGAAGCAGGTGATTGAGGAGATTTTGTGGCAGCATGGACGAGGGTTCTACCCCATGAATGACAAGTCATGCGTGACGAAGTATGGGCGTTGCCAATTCTACGATGTCTGTACATTGCCCCAGGCACAAAGATTGGTTGCACTGAACAGTAACAACTTTGAAGACAACACGTGGACGGAACAAACGCTAGGAGGTAAGCTATGAACGATGAAGTGGAACAAGGTGTGGAGGGCCAAGTCAAGGAAGACCTACAAACAATGGTCAAGATGTACCAGTCGTATGCGGACAACATGTTGGCGTTGAAGCGGTGGGTTGAGGACCACTTTAATGTGTTGGCAAGAATCGGTGCTGTGCCCTCACGGTCGATTAGTTGGTATTCGTGTTATCTGGACTTTGACGACTTGCCACGCGAAAAGGCTCTGGAGCTTATGATGGCCTTGGGTGGAAAGTGGGACAAGTCCGTGAACGGCACGAAGATCGATTACAGGCAAGTGGTGGATGGTGTGATGATACGGCTATGGAGAACACCTCCGCCGCCATCGTGTAGGTTGATAGAGAAACGCATCGTCGTGCCGCCTCAACCAGAGAAGGTGGTGGTGCAGTATGAGTTGGATTGTCGGGTGGAGGACGTTTTGTGAGCACCCAAAAGTTTGTTAGAGAGGGACGTATGGGTCCTCCAATGAGTTATAAGACAGGAGCAGTCGTGGAATCTTACCCGAAACCCATGCTCGTTTTCGAGTTCGATATTGGTGGGTTGGATGTGGTGAAGCAACCTATCGAGCGACTTGCGCCGGTCGAGACGTTCAAGCTCCGAGAGTATTGTAAGAAGCCTATTGAGCAACTGCCAAAGATTCTCGCTGTGGAGTTTGGGACTGCGGTCCCTAGAATGCTTAACCTCACGATCAAGACCTATGAAAGCCTCACGGCGATTAAGTTTGCAGACCTGGTTAACGAGGTAGTGGTGTCAGGCTGTCCTTGGCGAACGGTCGTGCTTGACCCGATGACTGGATTGAACGAAGCGTTCTTTGGCCAGATCGGGGTAACGGACAGTGCAGCTATGAACGACGCAAGGCAATGGGCGTTTAAGGTGGGTGTGCTTGTGCAACGCACAATCATGGTGTTGCAAGGTTTGCCTTGTCATACGGTGTTTATCATGCATAGTGAGACAGAGAAGAATGACATTACGGGAGAAATCATCACGGAACCGATGATTCCGAGCAAGTTCCGCCAACGTGCTGCGAGCATGTTTTCACAGTTCTTTTATGCGGCGATTGAAGGTGGTAAGCCGGTGGTGTACGCACAGCCTACGGGGTTTGTGAAGTCCGTTGGCATGAGGAGACCAGAAGCAAGCCCTGCGAAGATGGGTGCGTTGTTTAACGACATCTATGGGAAGGATTACGAATGAAAGAGTTTCGAGAAAACCCTGATGGTGAAAAGAACCAAAAGCTGACGAAGGAAAACCAAAGAGCTGTCTTTGCCGCACAACAAATGTACAAAAAGCAAACTAAAAACCATAAAACCAAAAAACCAAAATGAACGAAACAGTGCATACGAGTGTACCACGCGAACTGCTGGACCTCGATCTGAGTCAGGTGGATACGAGCTTTACGGTCCTGTCTGGAGGCCTGTACGAGCTGGTGGTGAAGGAGGCAAGTGTTGAGAAGACAAAGGACGGTCAAGGCGACATGCTTGTCCTCAAGCTCGCCACGCTCCGGCCTGCGAAAGACATCAAGGGCCAGGATGTGAAAGAAGGCCAGATGGTGTTTCACCGTGTCGGGTTGCAGCCTACGGATAAGTACGACTACGTTGCGATAGCGAAGAACGTAGCGAGAGTCACGCAAGCCTTGCGCCCTTCAGTTTCTATGAAGGTGGAGCAAGTGTTCAATGGAGCGTTTGCTTCGGCTTGCAAAGCGTTCGAGGGAAGAACGCTCACGGCCAAGCTAGAAGCCCTACCAGAGGGTGTTGACAAAAAATCGGGTAGACAATTACCTCCTAGAAATGAAGTTTCCCAATTAGAGAAAGCGAAGTAAGGCGCTTCGCGGTGAGAGTCATAGCGCGACTCTCACCTTGCAAACGGACACGTGGCGGAATAAGACGCAGTCCTAGGTCGCGATTAGGATTTCGATTGACCTCGAAGTGCAGAGTGAAATTCTCTGCCGTGTCCACCAATCTTTCCAACCCTGCCGAATAGAGCGTGAGGAGAACTCACGACATGGCTCCAGACTTACCGAGTCATCGTGCCAGCATTGAACACGGAGGGTTGGTTTGGCAGCTTTGTTGAGAAAGGAAACATGAATAAGGAACTATTGTATCAGATTATTGACGTCATAGCGAAGGAACCAAAGACGTTTGACATGAGTACGTGGGGTTGTGGCACGACCGCCTGCATAGGTGGCTGGGCTTTGCGGTTAACCCACTCAACGTGGTTATCAGTTCACGAGGATATTCACTTAATGGCTAGGCGCGTCCTTGAACTCTCAGACGATGAAGCGAGAAGGCTTTTCTACACTAAACACTGGCCAGAGTCTTTCAAAAGAGACTACGTTCTCTGCTACGCCAACCCTGAAAAGCAAACCGACGTAGCCATCCGTCGCATACGTCACTTCATCGCAACAGATGGGAGGGAGTGAGTGTATGGAACTATTCACCGAAATCGAGCGGTTGGTGGGCGAGGAGTACGTGATCATCCCCGTCACTGTGCAGTTTATTTACCACAGGGCAGTGAAAGGAGCACGAGATTCTTTGTGGGGCAAACGTGGGGCTGGTGCTCTGTTGGAACCAGACGAGCCAGAGGAGGTAGTGATTGAGGCAGTATACGATTCTAACACGAAAGAGGACATCACGCTCACAAAGGCCGAAGAAAGGTGGGTCCTCGCCCGATGTTGGAAGAAACTTGACGATATGGCTAGCGATATATGACAAGAGAACCTTTAGACGAGAAGTTTGTTATACCGCTTTACGAGACCTTGGGATTGGAAACCAAGGCTGGCAAGGAGGCTTTGCTGGTTGCCCTAGACAATGTACGGTTGCTCGACGCTAAGCAACGTGACTACGGGCCGCATAACATTTCGGCCTTTGGCTTGTTTGGGTGTGTGGTGAGGCTGAACGACAAAGTTGAGCGTCTTAAACACATTCATGGGTTTTCCGGTGAACAAAAGAAAGCCATGCGTCGGGTTGGTGAGATCATGCGTTTGTGCGAGAAGAACTGGCACCGCTTTAATTTGATCGAGACCTTGGACCATCTCGAGGATTCTATGACGCAGTTTAAGGTGTTGTTCGCTAAGAAGCGTCGTCCTGTTGTCAATGAGAAGTTGCGCGACACTTTTCGTGACATCGCAAACTATGCCGTGATTGCCCTGCTGCTTGACAGCGGAAAGTGGCCCACAACGGAGGACTAACCGTGATCGAGATAAAAATGGTGCTGAAAGAAGAAGGGAACATTGGTGATGTTTGTTTGGCAATTCGCGTTGTCAGCACGGAAAAAGAAAGCACGGAGAAAGAACGCCTCGCGTTAATTGCTTTAAGGAACGCAATCACGGAGAACTTTGAGGCACAAATACCAGGCAAAGGGAATTGACGTGGAAACGATACAAATAAAAGACATCATCGTAACCGACCGCCAGCGTAAGGCGTTGGGGGACTTGGAGAAAGACTTTGCCAGCGTGCGTGAAGTGGGGTTGATTCAGCCCGTGGTGTTAGAGACTGATTCAGAAACTTTAGAATGGCGGCTTGTGTCAGGTGGGAGACGTCTCGCCTGGCTTTCGGCGAATGGGTTTACGACATTGTGGCATGGCACGTCGTGTGATCCGGCAAAGCCAGGCTTCGTGTTCACCAACGAACTTTCCCAGTTGCAGCGCCAGGAAGCCGAGCTTTATGAGAACCTTAAACGCAAAAGCCTTTCGTGGCAAGAAGAATGCGTGGCGATTGCGAAGGTTCATCGTATGCGGTGGATTGACAAAAAGGCCGAGGGTCTTGAATGGTCACAGCAGCATACGGCTCACCTGCTCGGTATTGAAGCGAAGGCCAAGGTTGGTTACTCACTCATGATTGCGGAGGAATTGATGAGAGACCCTGACGGTCCGGTGTCGAAGGCCGAAACGTACACCGACGCACAAAAGATTCTGTTCGAGCGTAAGGACAGGGAAGCTCGTGATGAGCAACAGCGTCGGAGGCAGGCCTTGCTGCGTGAGGAAACGGTCACTGTCGTGACCGAAAACGGTGAGGTGAAAGAGTTCCCGGCTGCCGATCCGAACGAGCAACAGGTGGTGCAGGTGTGGCTCTCGAACATGCTTTATCATGGGGACTTTGTAGAGATAGCAAAGAGGGATTTTCCGGCGGACGTGTATTCGTGTGCGTTGGTGTTTCGCTATACAACGGATGAGCAGGATGAGCAAGTCTGGAGATTGTTAAAGGGAGATTCTTTTGCCATCTACTTCAAGTTTCACCACAGTGTGGATTTCGAGGTAGTCTTGTGGAACGTTCTTGGCTTAGAACCTGAGGAGAACGTAGCGTTCAAAGAAAGTATCAAGACGATCACAATAGAAAAGAAAGGCAACCCTCGTCCTGTTTGTCCTTCGCCCACCAACGTCGTGACCGCCAACCCCGACGGCGATGAATGGCCTCCGGTAGAGGTGTTGGCGTTCCTGTTGCACGCGGTGACGTTACCTGGGGACAGCATCCTCATGCCCACGGGTGGGCCAGTACGCAGGGTGCTAGAAGCTGGCCGTCTCCCGATTTGCTTCGAGACGGACGAGGCACGACACCTGCAAAACGTCAAAGAGGCTAAGGAGTTTTACGAAGAGTTACATCCTGGGAATGTGGAGTTCAGATGAACATCTTTCTCGACATCATTTGCGTTGCAATAGTAGTTTGTGGAGTAATACTCTTTGTCGGGATGGTGGTGTACGCAGCTTTAAAAGATCCAAGTAGTGTCACCATTGGTATAGGGATAACAGTTTTCTTTCTTGCTTTGATGAGAGTGATTTTTAGAATAATAAAATGAAACCACTTTCCTTGTACAACCGCACTGACCTTTTCAACGCTGCTTTCCCAAAGACACATCCTTTAGTATACCACGATGGGTTGATCTATGGGTTTTGGTTCCTAGGTGGTTCACGTCACGATACGACTTTCTATGGTGCTTACAGTAAGAATTACCTCGACCGCATCCAAGCACTGTTCCCCGATGCTTCTAGGGTGGTCCACTTATTTGCAGGAGCAATGCCAGTTGGACCGTACACTAGAGTGGGAATGGGTGAAGGTGAAGAGCCTGACATTGTCGGTAACGCTGAGCAGCTTGCGTCGTTTTTACCGTTCAAGCCTGATTTGGTGTATGCTGATCCACCTTACTCGCAAGAGGACGCCGAACATTACGGGCCAAGCCTTGTGAACCGGGACAGGGTATTGAAAGAGGTTGCGGTGGTGTTGCAACGTGGAGGATTCTGTGTGTGGCTCGACCAATGTTTGCCTGTTTACGACAATAGCACGTTGAATTTGGTAGGTTTAATAGGATATATCCGGTCAAGTGCCAACCGATTTCGTGTCGTGAGCATCTTTCGCAAACCATGACCTACTTCACCGCCCACCAGTATATGATAGACTTCCACACGATCCATTTTCTCTACGACGGCAGACCAATCTGCGGTCACAAAGCCGCTTCGCAAGGTGTGCATAAGGATTGGTCCAAGGTCGATTGCCCTGATTGCTTAAAGTTCCGCAACGCTCCGCTTGAGACGCTTGAAGTGGTCACGCCAAAGCCTGCTGTGACCGAAGCAACGAAAAAGCGTTCACCAGCCTATGATGACGATAGTTTCATGCCATTTGGTAAGTACAAGGGAGAAAGGCTCGGCAGCGTGCCAGCAGAGTACTTCCACTGGCTATGGTCACATCGTCCAATCAGCAACGTGCAGTTGGAGAATTATATTTACAACAATATCGAGGCACTTCGCAAAGAACACCCGGATGGCATTTGGACTTAAGAACAAAACATGAAAAAAGAATATGAGGTAACGATCACCGCAACAATCATCGTTGAGGCAGACGATGAGGACGACGCTCGTGCAGTGGTGCTTGAGCTTGCCGAGGATGGAGACTTGGAATGGAACTCTGACGAGTTTAAGATTACCGATGTTAAAGAGGCTAAGGAATGACCTCACAAGATGACTATTTATCGTATTGTGGCACCGCATTTCGCTGCAGCGGCTGTGGTGGAGGAGAGCATGGTAATGCAGTCAGCACCGATATTGCGGTGGGCTGTAGGGAAGCCGTGGGAAGTGCTTCGCAGTTATTGCAAAGACAAAGGGTGGGTGATCGAACCATTGCCGGAGACAACGCACACGGAATGGATTGACCAGGGGGATGTGTTGTTCGAATTGCATTGGGTTGGCAACCGGTGTCTGAGGATCACACGATACGAAGAAGGGTTGGAGGAAGACGTGGCATTCAGCGACCTGCCGGAGGAGGTGGCGAGGTTGGTGGAGTAAAGATTATGGAAACCAAAAGCTTGGTTCAAATTCAATCCGAGATTCTGCAATGGGCTTTGAAGAACTTTGGTGACGTGCCATCATGGCAACCGTTGCTTGGGTGTCAGGAGGAACTGGGAGAATTAACCCATCACCACCTCAAGCGCGAACAACGCATACGGACAAATGAGGATCACCGAGAAGGTCAGAAAGACTCCGTGGGCGACTTGATGATTTACCTCATGGACTACTGCAACCGTGAGGGACTTATCCTGGACCAGATAATTAACGACACATGGGAGAAGGTGTCGCGTAGAGATTGGAGGAATAACAAGAACGATGGTTCCCAACCTCTTTCCAAAGTCTGACGCCACCCAACGCATCGCGTTGATCGGCGAAGCTCCTGGTGTTGACGAGGTGAAGTCGGGCCAACCCTTTACCGGTGCAAGTGGCAAGTTCTTGTCCATTCTCCTTGCCCGTGCAGGAACGTCGCGCGAGTCGTGCTTTGTCGGTAATGTTTGTCAAACCCGTCCCGATAGCAACGAGATAGCGGCCTTCGAGTGGGGTGGAGACGAGATTCAACACGGTATTGCCCAGCTTCGTGAAGACCTCATCGCGTACAAGCCCGACCTGATCGTTTGCCTTGGTGGCGCACCCTTGCACCTTTTCAAAACCGGCAACATTGCACCTCGCAAAACCAAACGCCAGGGAAAGCTCGTGTTCAAATGGCCGAACAGCCCTGTGTTGTGGAGAGGATCGTTTTTTCGATCCACGCTAAACGATTGCAAGGCGTTGGCCACGTTGCATCCCGCGTATGTGTTGCGCGATTACGAGGCGGCTCCTTTGCTCCAGTTAGATTTGAAGAAGGCAGTCAGTCGTGCAACATTGCCTCTCGAAAAGATTCTCCCAAAGCGTCGTTTCGACCTTAACAAAGAAACCACTATCGCAAGCCTTTACGCTCTAAAGGAAAGCAAGCAGCCTGTGGCCATAGATATTGAGGGTGGCATAGGAACGATGTCGTGCATCTCGTTCGCCCTGTCGCCGGAGTATGCTTTTATCGTTACGTTCTTCGACAAAGCCGGCAAGCGTACGTACGACCCGGTAACAGAAGTTAAGGTCTGGCGACTTCTAGCCACGGTGCTCGAAGACCCCACGATTCCCAAGATTCTGCAAAACTCGCTTTATGATCGTTTTGTCCTGCAATACGATTATGGCATCCGAGTGCGAGGAGTGCGTGACGACATCATGCTGAAACACTGGGAAAAGTATTGTGAGTTGGAGAAAGCTCTGGATGTGCAGGCCTCCATATATACGGACGAACCGTGGTATAAGGGGGACAGAAAAAGCCAAGACGATAAGGAGTTTTTCTCCTACTGCTGCCGGGATTCAGCGGTGACGTACGAGATCAATGAACGCCTTCGCCCTATGATCCACGGCACGAGTCTTGAACATTATCGGTTCAACATGTCCTTGTTGATTCCGTTGCTTTACATGGAAATGCGTGGCATTCGATATGACGAGGCCAAAGCCCGCCTTCGGCGAAACACAGTTCGCCAGGAAATGTTTGAGGAACAAGCTCGGTTGAACGGCTTGACTGGTCGGTTCGTGCGAGGAAAGCAGTATTTGTTTGACAAGGCACGAGAAGCACTGGCCTACAAAAAAGCCCTGATAGCTTTTAACGATTTTCCTGCCCTTATTCGCAACGCGTACAAGGACAGTCTTGGCGATGCAACGAGGTTGGGCCAGTTAGTTAACGAGCCAAAGCCTTCACTTGCGACGATTGGAGAGGTAGAAGATGTGATAGGTGTATCGCTCAACGTTGGTTCGCCCAAGGTCATGGCTGGGTTCTTATACGACGAGCTTGGCTTGCCGAAACAGTACAACGTAAAAGGGCGCGACAAAGAAGGTTCGCTGACTTCCGATTACGAAGCTCTTTTGAAGCTGTCGAAACACTGCATCAGGGAAGGCGAAAAGCACAGGCTTCGCATCCTTACGCATTGCATCAACATCCGTTCGCTCACGACGCGCCAAAGGATGCTCGGTATCTCGGCGGACAAGGACGGACGAATCCGCTGCGGTTACAACATCGTAGGCACTGAAACCGGTCGAGTTTCCTCGTACGAGAGTCCCACAGGTTCTGGTTACAATCTTCAGACGATCCCGAAAGCGGACCGCGATCTTTTCGTTGCTGATGACGGTTGCTACATCTTCCAATGTGATCTATCAGGTGCGGATGGTTGGACCGTGGCTGCATACTGTGCCATGCTTGGGGATCACACTATGCTTGATGATTACCTTAACGGACTCAAGCCGGCCAAGATACTTACGTTGGCCCTTCATGGCGATACGGTGGACTTCTCGAACCGTGAAGCATTGCGGGAATCTTGCAGAAAGGTGGACCCAGAAGACTGGGACTACTTCGCCATGAAGCGTTTGCAACACGGTTGCTCCTACGTCGAAGGCCCACAACGCGTCAGCGATCAAATCTTCACCGACAGCGAGGGAAAGTTCTATCTTTCCACCGCCGATTGCAAAACACTCCGTGACAAGTTCTTTTTCAAACGCTACCCCGGCATCCCAAAATGGCACACTTGGCTGGGTGCACGCATTCGTGAACGACCCACGCTAATTGCGGCAAGTGGTCAGGTGAGGCATTTCTTCGGTCGACGTGAGGACCTCTTGCCGAAAGCAGCAGCACATGAACCACAAGCCAATACCACATATGCTACGAACCTTGCCTTGTACCGACTCTGGACCGACTCAGAAAATTGCCTTCCTGAAGGCCGTTTACGAATCGAACCATTGCACCAGGTCCACGATGCACTTATCGGACAATTTGCCCAGTCCGATACCACTTGGGCAGTTGGCAAAATACGGGAATGGTTTAATAATAAGCTCAACATCGCGGGGCAACAGTTGGTTATCCCGTTTGAAGGGTCTTATGGGGAAAGTTGGGGGAAGTTGGATGAGGGGGTGATATGACAGTAGAATTCATACTAAAGGGTGGGGAGAGGTGCATTGTTGACATAGAGGACGTTCCTAGGTTGTCAGAGGAAACATGGTATCTTAATAAGTGGGGTTACGCCATACACGATAACCCGAAGAAGATGAGGTCGATGAGCAGATTCATTTTAAACTATGACGGTCCTTTAGAAGTTGACCACATTAACGGAGACAAATTAGACAACAGAAAAAAGAACCTAAGAATAGTGCCACACTCTGTAAACATTCTAGGTGGCAAAAAACACAAGGACGGAAACAATACTTACAAAGGAGTAGACTTCAAAAGAAATTGGGGATACATAGTGTGCATAGACGGAGAAAGGTTTTCTAGATACCGCTACAAAACAGCAGAAGAAGCAAGAGACGCCAGGAAAGACTTTATAGACTATGCACTAAAACAAAAGGAAAAAGGGGAAAAGATTGAAAAACCAAGTAGCAAAAACAGGCCACAATGGGCGCGATAGCGGACTATTGTTTTTACAATTCTGGTAATGAGTGCCCTACTCAATATCATGTATGGAGCTATCTATCTACCTTCTCGGCTATTTTGTCCCGTAGAGTATGGATTGCTAGGAACTACTTTAGTATTTTTTCAAATTTGTATGTTTGTCTAGTAGGAGATGCTGGTTCGGGAAAAAATACTGCGAAAAATATTGCCACCAAAAAACTTCTAATGGAACTATTCCCAGACGTTCCTGTAAGTGCTAGTGTCACTTCCAGAGAAGATATATGTCGATTTATGGGTTCCGAAGAATGTTTGAGAAGCTTTCGCCGTGAAGATGGTTCCATCCAAGAGTATCGCCCGTTCCACTTCGCAGTCAATGAGCTTGCCAACCTCTTATCAGTGGACTTCCGCAAGATGGTGGATTTTCTTGTCGACGTTTATGACTCAGAATACTTCTCGACATCGTTCAAGCGTGACTCGGTCAAAGACAAGATTCCCTTTCCTTGCGCCACGATGTTGGCTTGTGCGGTTCCTGACTGGTTCATGCGTGCACTTCGTGCCGACCTGTTCACGGGGGGATTCGGCAGGCGGCTTACGATCGTGTACGAAAACAAGACCATCCTGAATGCAAACCCTTCTATCCCACCCGGCGGTGAAGAAGCCTGGCAACGGGTTGTCGAACACATGCACGCCGCGAGAGATTTGTGCGGAGAAGTGCGATTGTCGGACGCTGCCACGAAATGGTGGAATGCTTGGTACGAAAACCCCCAACGTTTGCAAAGTGAGGACCCCATTTTGAGGCAAATGTATGCCGGCAAGCACATCATGTTGCAGAAGGTGGCGATGTTGATGGCGTTGGACGAACGGCCTTTTCGTATGGTGATAGAGCCAGGCGACTTTGAACACGCCTTGGCGTTGCTCGAAGTGCTCGAACCTCCTATCCGCAAACTCTCCGCTGGCATTGGCCGTAACGAGCTAGCGGCAATTAGCGTTCAACTGCTCGACACTCTTACCAACATGGGAGGCTCTGCGCCGGAGAAGAAGCTTCGCGCGATGTTCTTTCGTGATTGCAAGGTCCAGAGTAACGAATTCAATGCGATGCTGAACCACTTGTCGGAAACTGACCAGATCCACGTCACGCAAGGTGATCGCAACGGACACGTGATTATGCTACCCGAGGTGCACGAACGGTGGTTGAAGGAAGGCGAGAAAAAATGAAAGAAGTCTACTCGATGGGTGAGGACGGATTTTGGAGGAAGGTTGTGGAGTTCCCGTCGTACGGCAGAGTCACGATCATACGAGACAAGCAATGGCGAGTGGTGAGCAAGTCCTTTGTGGCTACTGCGGCACAGACTGATAAAGAGCCTGCCGCCTTCGTTCCGCCGGCGAAGTCATCCGGGACGCAAGCAAGCGCGCCTGGGTGAGGGAGAGTTTGGGGTTTTGTGCCATGAGAGCATCGACGAGCGAAGCTGTTCGCATTTGGCCCATGTTTGGTCGCCCAAACCCCATTTGAGACATCATGGAGGTCTGCTGCAAGACACGTTGCACCTCTCCAATATTCGCCCCCTTCGGATACAACCCCGCTAATTGAGCAAGGCGTTCGGCCGTGGCCCTTGTGCCGTGCCTTCGTTCGCTTACTGACCCCATTTCCACCGCCAGCTGCGCTGCACTTCGTGCCATTTCTATCGGGTCGTAGGGTCCTGCTTCTTCCATTCCTTGAAGAATACGCGTGCGTGCTCCTGCCACGTCGCCTTGAGTAAGCATGTTTGCGGCATCCGAGCGAACGGTCTGCGCCTTCTTCGCGTAGTTTTCATCAATCCGTTGCTGGATGTGTTGCCTTTCGTAGTAATCTGTTGCGGCCTTTGGCTTAAAGCCTGCGAGGGCGAACGCTCTTTCGACCGGGGAGGTCTCCTCAACAAGCCGTCCAGCTTTGTCGCGCACGTTGAAATCGTCGTGAACGAGACGAGCAATCTGGCGCATGGAGACGGGGAGGGCGTTTTGGCTAGCGTCGTACCAGTTGCCTTGTGACGCGCTTCCCACAGCTTTCACGTATCCGCCAAGCATATTCGCAGCCGGTCCCATTAGGTTGGCCCACGAAAAGCCGTCATATGGCGACACGCCGAGTAAGTTGCCGAGTTGAAACCTCGACCCAACATCGGCTGGTCCTACGTTCAAAGCACCACGCATTGCCCCGTCTGCCACGGTGTGGCCCCAATCGGAATCGTTCGATACAAGCTTCCCGAATTGTTCCGCACCACCACGCATTAGATCCATAGCGTTGAAGCCTGGAAAGACCTGTTCCAAGGCTGCCAAACCTGCCGCCACGAGCGGCAGTCCTAGCACGCCACCGAAAGCAAGCTGAGTGACGAACATCGTTGCACCGGCCTTCATCGCGTCCTTTTTCTCAGCAGCAGTCATCGTAGCGTCACTCATAACGCTTTTACGAAACAGCCTAGCCATCATAGTGACGGTGTTGATGGTGTAAGAGCCAAGAGTGTACATCACTCCACCCACTCCGCTCATGGAGCCGAAACGTTGCAGGATCATTGGGCGTGACGCCCGTCCACCGCCATACATTGTGGCGTCCGTGGCTTGAGTGGCGAAGGCTACAGCTTTGTTGTAGCGAGCTGTCTCATCGCCGCTTGCTCTCGCAAACTCATGACGGAACGCTGTGAGGAAAGCTGTCTTCCCGTTCGATGCTGTGAACCAACTATAGGCATGTCTGGCCACGGCAAGCATTTGGTAGAGAGGCTTTTTAAACAGGTCCGCCTTGCTCGCAATGTTGTCGTTTCCCATGATTGCACTGTTCTGGGCAGCAAAGTCGAGGTCGGTTTCCCCATAAAGATCAGCGGTGAACCCAGTGTCCACCGTGCGCTTCGTGATGGCTTCTTGGAGAGCCTTTTCTTCTAACGGGGTGAAGTTATCCTTTAGCACATCAAGGGTTGACTTGCGCACGGCATCGTACGCCTGACCAATCCCCATGCCGTTTTCGATCATGTAGGGCACCAGGGTAATCAACCGTTGCGTAGGCTCGACAAGAGCCGTTGCCGGATTGAAGCCTATGTAATGGAAGAACACCAGATTCTTGAGAAAGTTGAACTCCTTCCCCTCGGCGTCGGTGACAAAACGTAGGTATTGATCGAATTTATTGCGAACGTCAGGATTCGCTCGCATGTCTGGGTTGAACAGGACGACCTGCCCAGCTTCCTTGACATAGCGTTTGGCGATCTGGTACGAAACGGCATCCACGTAACGCACCAACCCCTCGACCATGTTGAGCTTCTCGCGTCCAGGGATAAATTCCCTTTCACGCATGTAGGGTGAAACGGTGACTTGCGAGAAGGCAGTAGCTGGTTGGAACTCTTGCTTTAGGCGGGTGATGATGTCTTGGGCTTCCGGGTGGTCGCTCGAGATGCCGGACACCACGCTGTTGAGCAAGGCATCCAAAGCGTCCTGTTGCGCTGATGTGATTTCCTCTTGCACCAAACCTCTAAAGCGTTCTGTGCGATCCGTGCGATTGAACGTCTTCACCCACTCCTTGTCCGGCATCGCATCGACCTCTTTGAAACGCTTCGCCAGAAGCGCCTCGCTTTTGAACGCTTCATGGTGTGGCACGTCTTCGTCCTTCACCTTGAACGCTATGTGCCAGTCACGAGTGCGCACTTCGGGCAAGTAGGCCATGCGACCAGGGCGTTCTCCTGTGAACGTGTCTGCCGTCCCAAGTAGCCTGTCACCGAGTTTTTGCCAGGGTTCAAGATTATCGTTGATTTTCTCCTCCAACGTTTTCTTACCAATATCAGGCAGTGGAAGGGAGGCAAAGAACGCATCGCGCTGTGCCCTCCACGCCGGTTGTTGCTCGATGTCGCCTGGCTCGTCAAACACCCAGTGCACAGCCTGATCGGCGAGAGGTTTAGCCTCACCATGGTAGAGGTTCTTATTAAATGACATGATGATGCGGGTCATGCCCCACGAGACACGATCACGGTGGGCATCCCATTGGCGACGGGCAAGCAGCCTCGTCATCGCCCACGCTTGTTCTAGGCTCTTGTCGACCTTGGCTTTGTCCTCGTCACTTAGGGCTTTGTACTCGGGCGACACCTTTTCCTTGCCCTCACGAGTCAAAGGAATGTCTGCTTCCGAAAGTTGAGTGCGAACGTTTTCCACCAACCCAATAGTGCTAAATGCACGCTCTTGCGGTGATTCGTCTTTGCCCAACCAGCGCAGACGTTTCCAATCCGCTATACCACCAAGTAACTGCTGCCATTTTGTTGGCGGTGTGTCCGGTGCCCACAGTTTCCATGTGTCGGTTTGTGCTTGACTAACCTTGCCTCGATAGTCAAAGCCAAGAGCCTTTACATCAACAGCGGAAGGCACTTTGTTCCGCAGTGACTCCACCAACTGGGCCATCGGCTTGATATTGCGGTCCCAAAAGCCCATCCTTTCCCCCGCAACACGTGGTGTCTCGTACGGCCTGATCCACGCAAGAGCCTGTTCCGTGAACGATTCAGCTGCCTCGGTGTAGGCTTTGGGCAAAACGCCCATCACTGCTCCGCTCGCCTTGTCAATCTCACGGAACAAAGCGTGCATTTGCTGCATACTGGCGCTTGGCGGTGGATCGAGTGGTTTGCTCGTTGCCCTCTCAACCAACGCCTCGAAGCCAGCCCTCATGCGTTCGGCCTTCTGCCTTGTGACCATGAGGCTGTTAAGATTATTGTAGACATCGTCAATCGCCTTCGCAATCTTCTGGCCTTGTGGGAACGTGAGTTTCACCATCTCACGAAAGCCCGACCATGCGCTTGATATGTCGCGGTAAATGGCGTTGCCAAAGTCTTGTAAAGCTGCATCGCCGAACGTCATAGCATCGCGTATGGTTTGCACTCCCTTGCTATCCGTTGCGCCCATTGCGAGCAATGCGCCAACGTCCGCGAGCATTTCTTCGGGGTTGGTCTCGTACCGCTGCATGTTGAAACGTGAGATTTCACCCTGGAACTTGGGTGGCACGATGAGTTTCAACATGCCCTCGACGATCGGTGCACGCTCCTTGGGCGGTATAGACTCCACCCCTATCAAGGCTCGTGATCCCATACGCCTTTGCTCAAGTGTTGCATTGCCCGTTGGGTTCATGACCTCGCTGATCGTGTTGTGCCACGACTCGTGGGCGAGAGTACGTATGGAGGAAAAAATCTGTGCTTCGGGGCCTTGTTTGAGGTTTTTGAAGTTTGGGTAATCGAACAGGGCAATGAGGTACTGGGGCATGTCGGCGGTGAGGGGTTTCACCCCATACATCTTGCTTGCTCCCTCTTTCGCTGGTGCGATTGCGAGGGAAGTCTGTTGCAAAAACGGCTGAAGCCTCGACCACGGCACCATTGCCTGCTTTGCAAGGTTAGCAGCTTTCTGCACATCGTAGCCATAGTTGTAATGGAACATTGCCGTGAAGAAGTCGAACGCTCTAGCGTTGGCTTCTCCGGGTGCCATTTTTCTTAGCAAATTTGGGTCCAAACCAACCGAACGGGCAAGAGTCTGGGTCAGGCTCTCGCCAGGTAACGGTTGAAGCTGGCGAATATTCTGCACCGACGCTGCAATCTGGTCAGGATCGTAGCCTTCTTTTGACAAGCGTTCGATGTGGTCCTTGATGAATTTCTCTGAACCAAACATGGGAAAGCCACCGCGTCGGGCTAGCTCGGCTTTGGTCTTGGCGAGAGAGAAAGAATTGGCGGTGACGGTGGTCTTGAGAGAACCATCGGGGTTGCGGAGGATGAGGTCGGGACGAGGGGTTATGTTTGCATCACCACCAAGTGGAAGCCTTGGATCGTCACCGACAAAAGCCATATTGTGCTCGCCAAAATCCCTCACCACGCCCTTCTCCCCCGTAAGCTTTCGCAGGGCTTGAGGGATGGTTTGGTCGTAGTGGAGGACCATGCCTTTTTCTTGTTCGATGGTCGGCTTCTCGACACCACGAAGGTCAGGAACAATCTGCATCGCCGCACGCTGGTCATGCCCCTCCGTCATCATTGCCGTCTTTGCATCACTCACCGCAATCTCGTCGGCACCGTTACGGATTGCGTGGTCAATGGCAGCTTTGAGGGTGATGGACTCCCATTGTGAAAGGAGAGGGTGGCCTTTGGCTTGAATAGCTGCTATCTCACGTTCTTGCTGGCCACGAATAGGACGTTCCTTGGCTCTTTCCAAGGCGTCGCGTTGCTGCTGCGCCCAATCACTCTGCAATTCGACAATGTGAAAAACCTTCTTCCCGTTCGCTAGCGGTTCCATGTAACCGCGGAACCAGCCAAGTGTGTTAGGGGGAAAGTGATGAGAAGATGGAAAGAGAACTCCGAAGCGTTCTGCCGATTCTGGACTCAACTGCATTATATCCCGATTAGCACTTCTTTCAAAAGGAGTCCCTCTCTTAACCGGCACCACCACCGCCCCTTCCACATAGTCCCGCATCTCGGATTCGGGTTTGGGGGCGATGGATTGCCATTGAGCCTCGTTCATTGGTTGAGACAGAACCTTATTTCTTAGCCCAATATAATTATCAAGCTTTGTCAAGAACTCGTTAGTTTTAAACTCTGGACGGGTATTTAGCGTTGGACTCCACGTTCCTCTCCTATTTACTTCCTGGGTAATCTCCAACGGAAGGTTATCGAACCATTCGTGAGTGAGTGTCACAAATTCTCGTTGCTCAGGAGAACCACCACCTTCGCCTATCGTCCTCACCTCCACCCTTGGACCGTTCTCCTTAAGCCATTCCAACGCCTGTTGTGGGTTCGCTCTCGGTTGTGCCTTGAGAAACTCCTCAAACCCCGGCAACGCCTCTAGCTCGTTTGGTGGAATCCTGTTCTTAACGTATCCCGCCATCTGCTCACCGGGCATGTCGCGCTGTGGCATGTCTCGGAGCACCTCATGCGTGCGTAGCCCCAAAAACCCCGCCTGCAAGTCTTCCGGCTTAAACGCCATAGAGTGCTCAATGTAGGAACGAGGCACCATAGCACTCGGCGAAACAAATGGCTCGAAACGCTGCTTCCTCAACTCGTCCGAGAAGTCTTGGGCGGTTTGTTGGTCCGTGAAGTTCCTTTTCCTCGGCTCGTCATGGGCTTGCCATGACACGTCCCACGATGGCACCTGATCGGTGATAGGAGTTTGGTTAACGAGTGGAGAAATAGCACGACGGTAACCCTTAATCATTCCAGGCACGTGCAAAGCTTCAAACGGGAGCACGTTGGCTGCTAAGCCGACAAGGTTTTCTGGAGCCAGTGGCCGATAAGGTTCCCCACTACGATAAGCCTCTAAAGCGTTCGCCACTTCAAACGGTGCCACCCCACCCGCTATTCCCCCAACCCTCTCCGCCGCCTGTCTTGCCCAATAGCGTGCCCCAGGCGAAGCAATTTGTTGCATAGAAGGTTCCATCATCCTAGCAACCTTGCCACCTAGGGCACGTCCTGTAAACGGAGAAAGGGCGAAGGCACCAGTCTGCGCCAACGTACTCTCAAGATCAGCACCTGGCTGAGTGTAGCTCTTAAGCGCCACATCTGCAAGCCCGAGTGCCTTAAACGGAATACGTTTAGCAGCGTAAAAGGCAGCCTCCGCCCCAAGACGTGGTAGAGCCTCACCAGTCCTTGCGGCTATGTCAGAGTACTGAGGCGCGACAAGGCCAGTGACGCCTCCGAATAGTTGTCCGATTGGTTTGCCAATGGGACGTAAAGCGTTCTCGATAAACTCGTTAACGGTTTGAAGAAGGGGCTGGTCGGGCATAGGCTGGGGTGAGGGTCATGGCGCGACTCTCACGGAGCGCCTGGCGGAATTGGAGTCTTCTTGTACAGTTGTTGCAAAATCTGCATGATTCTCGGGTCTCTCATTATGGGACCAAGGTAGTTGGCAACTGGAGAAGGCACATTGCTCATGCTTGGTGGGGTGGCGGACGGTGGCACAACGCTTCCTGGCGCAAGCCCTGACCCTGTGGGGAACATTTGACTAGTGTAAGGAGTGCCTGGCTGCATAGGTGTCGGTGGTGGGGCCACGGTTCCTCCTGGTGTCACGTTGGCCATGCTAGGATTCCATTGGCCCGGTGGAGGAGGTGGGTACATAGGTGGAACATTGCTCATGCTTGGAGGTGCACCTGGTTGTGGTTGGGTATAGGAATACTGTCGTGGTGGCACGTTTCCCGCTCCTGCCGCTCCACCTCTCATGCTTCCGACGAACGCGGAAAAGCGTTGAGCCATGCCTGGTCGTGTACCGGGTCTCACACGTGCACTAGGAGCATTCGGTCTTTGTGGTGCAGGACCAGGACCACCGGGTCGTACTCGAGCACCGCCAGGTGGTAATGGCGGAGGACCTGTTGGTGGCGTCGGACCACCTCTCGCTGCCTTTAGCCCTCCTCCGCCTAACAACGCTCCACCAAGCCATCCAGCTCCCGTTCCAAGACCGGCCGCTAACGGATGGGCTGCTGTTTCTTCTGGTGTAAGTTCTCCACCGTACATTCTAGCTAGCCTATCACCAAGCAAGTAAGCTCCAATCCCTGCTGCGCCTTTGGCGTAAGGTCCACCAGGCATGGCTTTCGCTGCTGCCCACGCACCTCCACCGCCCACGAGTGGAGGGACCGCTTCGTGGAGGAACGTCCCAACCGGCCCATAGCGAGGCGTGGGAGGTGCAGGAGCGGCGGGTGCTGGTTGTCCCGTTGCACCAGGCACAACAGTCGGTGGAAGGCGTTGCTTTGCCCAGGTGACCTCTGGTGTATCGGCCTCGCCTGGAACCTTCTGGTGCCACCTAATAATGCTCTCCGCTATTGCTTGTTCGTGCTGCTTCTGCGCTAACGCTTCTTTCGCAAGTTCATCCTGGTCCTTTATCTGTTGCGGATAAAGCATTGGACCAGTCGACGGAAGACCCATGCGTTCCTGATAAGCCTTCCACCCAGCCTGGCCTTCTGGGGTTTGGAGGAATTTGTAGTAGTCCTGTTCTTGCCCAAAACGATAGCCCTCTTGTCGGTTCATCAATTCTTGGTGAGCATTACGCAACTCCTCCTCCAAGATGTCTTGGGCGAACTTCTTCCTTCCCATTTGTCGTTGCTCCTCGAACCGCGGCTGTGCCTCTTGCCACTGTTGTTGGATCATCTTGGGCACGTCCATGCCCATACGTTGAACCGACTGCTGGCGCAGCGTATCGTTGTTGCCGAATATGTTAGTTGGCATAGTTCTACCTCCAAATAGACATTCCGTGCATGGATGTTGAGCCTTGTTGGAATCCTTGACCGATTAGGTCTTCCTCAATGCCCATTTGTGACTGACCAAGAAACTCCACTCCCGCCGCAATCGAACGAATGTTGGCCTCACGAACCCGGTCAAGGCTTTCGCTGGCACTTATGCTTTGCACGACCCGGCCTTGCTCGGTTGCGGCCTGTTGTTGTTGGGCTTGAAGTTGAAGCCTCCATCGTTCGGTCTCGGCCTGTACAGCGGTTTGTACCGACGCTATGACAAGTTGTGCAATCGCCACCTGTGCCTGCCATATTTCTTTGAAGCGGTTGTTGGCCATCTCCACGTCCAACGCTGCAAGCTCAAACGCTTGGCGGGCTGTTGCGCCTCGCACGTTGGTTGGGCCACTCTGCACTGTGGCCCTTGCTTTGTCGTATTGGCGTTCGTAGAGGGCACGGGTTTGTGTCTCGAACTCTGTGCTGAAAGGGTCTTTTTGATAAAGCAGTTGAAGGTCCGCTGCACCACCAAACGCTGCGGGAAAGATGGATTGGACGTTCTTGAGCGTTATGCCACCTGGGATGAACGTGGGGTCCTGTAAGAGCAAATTGAGCAAGAACACACGCTCCGCTGCTCCAAGGACTGCACCTGGTGACGTAGCATTGTAAGCCGACGAGAGCACGCCAGAGATTTCACCAGGGAAGATGTAGCCCTTGCGATGAAACGAGTTGCCGGAACGCCGGAACGACGTGTCCTGTGCTTGAAAAATGAAGTCCTGGTCAGCCATGTCGTTTAGAGAGGTTGGGTAAAGATCATTGCATCACGGCGAAAGCCGAGCGATTTTTCAATGTACCGAAAGTTCGACCCGTTGAGCCGGTGTGTGATGAGGATAAGACGTTCCACGCCCTGCTCCCTAGCCCATTTGCGGACGAATCGGATGCACAGGTGAGCTGAGGGGCCTGTTGGAAGACAGTGCACGGTCGCAAGGCCCTTCCCAGACTCACTCGCGGCACAGAAGCCGACGAGGTCGTTGTTTAACGAGACGCACAGCAAAAGTCCTTCCATCGCACAGTGCAAAAGGACCTCGGCAAGGGTTTGCTTGTCGTGGTCATTTGCGCCGGCAACCATCTTAGGCCATAGGTCTACGAACTGGTCAAGGTCCCTAACCCTATAAATTAGCAAACCCGACGAATTGTCGGGCCTGTAGACCAGTTCCTGTAGCTGATGTGTTTCCATAGAACCAAGACCGACCCTGTGACGACGGACCGCCAAAGGCGGGTGTGCTGCTCAGTGAAAGAGCAGTGTTAATCACCTGTTGGCCAACGGGAAGAAAGGCTCCATAGTCGTCGAGTGTGTCGAGGATGTCGGGGAGGACGGGGTGAGGCATTTTTCTAGCAAGGGATTGTTTTTTCATACTATGGTGAGGGTGGCTGGAGCGGACACGTCATTAGGACTCCCGTAGACACCTAGCGGGGTTGAGAGCATGTCGGTTTTGGTGTAGACGAGGTTAAAGTCGAACGCGTAGGAGAAAATATAAATTGTGCGGGGTGTGTCAAAGTTTATGGTGTACGTAATGCCACGATAACCAGCCGGCCCTCCAGAATGAAACCCCTTGCCTTCCCAACGCCAAGTGGATTCAGGATCAGCGGAACCCCCAATGGCACGAAGAACTCCATCCATAGAAGCAATGGGGTTGCCAAAGGCTTCGATCCATGTTTTAAGAGCAGCAACGTTCTGTATCGTAACAGGGTTGCGGACACTGGTTGTGAAAGATTGTGTGCCGCGAATGATGCCGTTTTTCTTGAGCCGGACTGTGAACGGGTAATCGCCCACCGTGGTCGGGGTGCCTACAAGGTCACCTGTCGCAGCATCGAGTACGAGACCGGGTGCCAGCGAGCCGGCAATGATTGACCACTCAACCGGACTAGCAAGGTCGAATTGGTAGACATCATCAGGAACCGAACCCATCGGCGTGTCATCGGCATTGTTCTGGTTACTAATGAAACGATGAGGCCAGCCCACGGTGCCGACGTAGCCATCGTAGTGGATGGTCACCGTGTCGCCTGGACACGTCAAGGTGGCCGAGAACGATCCTGTTTCATAACGGTTCAGCGTAGACACCTCAATCGTCGCTGGTCCGGTTTGTCCTGCACCCACCGTAAACTCAAATATCCCGTCACCGTCCGGAACGCCCTGCCATTGGATTGCGGTGGAGCGGTGGACGGTGACATACGGAGAGAATCCATGCACGCTACCGAGGCAAAAACAGTAGTAGCCCGTGTCGGTTAGTGTTGTGTTGATGAAACGAGCAAAGTAGGCCCGATTTGTGACGAGGTTGTTGGTACGGTAGAAGGAATGGCGGGAGTTTTCGGTTATTCCGACGTTCGTAAGCGACCCGCCGCAAGCAATGGTTAGGAAGCCCTCACGTGGTTGGAGACGCGGGAAAACTGAGGGAAACTCGTAATCACCGAGCAAGATGTCGAAAGTGTAATCAAGACACGGCTCGATTCCTACCACACCTCTCCCACGAAGCATGGCGTCGCCTCGATAGTCTGCATCGTAACGACAGCTCACTTACTTTTCGGCTTGTTGTGCGTAGATGGTGGGTTCGTACGCGGTGAATTTGATCCCTCGTGCGTTGCGGCCCACAAAACGGTAGCGAAGGACCTTGCCCGACCTTTCCCGATGAGTAAGTCGACCTTCTGGAAGTGCCCTGTTCCACAACCCTGCCTTGTTTGCCGGGTCTGACCAATCCACAGCGTCGTCGAGGTAATCACGCGCCGACACACCCACTTCCAATGTCGTTAAAGGGTCAGGCCACGCAGCGTTTATCGACAATGCACGCGCCTCCTTGACTGCGTGGAGAGACCCATAGAGGAAGTCGCCAGTTTCGAGGACAGGGTCGTCGGCGATGATTAGACTGCTCGTGGCGTCGCCTGGTATTTCCTCACGATACACTTTTCCGTCCTTCGATCCATAAAGCCGTGGCACCTTTGTCAGCCCGGCACCCAGGTTGGCCATCGTGCCTGTTAGGGCGTTCATTGCACCGGTAAGCTGTGACATGGTTTGGTTCGTGAATGTAGAACCACAGAACGCATGGACGTTCTCGGTGGATGCCGTGAACCAATTTTTGAAACGGTAGTTAAACACGATCGCTTTGTCGAAGTCACCTGACGAAGCGGTGCTCACGAAGCGCCACCAGATCTCACGGTTCTCTACGTCCACACTCCCCCACATCTTTGCAGCAAGTGAGGGATCGGTGGAAAGATTTTGCTCAAGGAAACGCCTTATTGGTTCGCCAATCGGTGTGATCTGTTGCCCATCGAATGCGAGAATGTTGTTTTCAATCCCGTCATAGAAAAAATGCACCCTGTCGAGTGCTACGAGTGCCCAAGGGTGGGTGTTTCCACAACGCGTCACGATCTGATCGTCTAAAACCTGCGTTACGCCCTCCTGAATCCCCACGTAACGCAATGGCACGATGGCTGTAGGCGTGTAAACCCAAAGAGTTCCGCCGAGCTTCGCCATGCCAGTGACCCCCGTGAACGGGTAGTCGGGCTGTTGCCATTCGACAAAGTCGTAGTGATCCGCCTCATTAGTGGCGTCGGGTTCCCATTTTGAAAAATCGTAGAGGTGGGACCACGTCACGCGATCAGCGTAGCGTTGGCCTTTGTACGTTGGAACGCCAACCACAAGGTGATCATACCATGTCGCGACGTAGCGTCCCGATGGAGCATTCAAAAGCGCGGCATCTGAAGACCCCGAAGTGCAGCGCACGCCATTTAACTCGTTCGTGTAATACAAACACCCATTGTATAGCACTATGGACCAGCGACGGTATGACGTATCTGTTAGTAGTCCATCGACTATTAACGAATCGCCGATAGTCCGAAGCTGGTCCGGTAAGAACGCGATGGTTTTGCCGTAGCCTGGGAGCGCACCAGGAATCGTGGCAAGGGCAAGCACGGTTGTACCCGTGAGAGTGGTGTGGAGCGCCTTGCGCGGCACTTGCTCACAATTCGGAGAAAAGCGGAAATTATATCCCGTGATCCACTGCGGCGGCACGACAAGATGGGTTGGCGAGGTCGTATCCACTCCCCCGGTGATGCGCTCGACGAGTAACGGCCTATTGCTTGGTGGCATCTTCGATTGCTTTTACGACCTCGCTAGTAAGGCGGACCGTGGTAAACGTCTTTCCATCGGTTAGCTGGACAAAGGTCAGGTTGCCCTCCCTGTAAACGTAGCAGACGTGATCAGGGTGTATGTAAACGGGTTGACCAGTTCCAGCATCGTCGACTTTCACCATGTTTCTCATGCAATGCGCTGGATTCGGATTTGGGTGTAGACCTCGTATGTGCCACCAGACGAGCTTGGGTGGCCCATTCCGTCCGTTGCATTGGCGGTCTTTGTCCAGTGTTCTACTTTGAAATAGTCTGACGCAGCAAAGGCCATTTTCGCAAGGATGCTGCTTGACGTTTGTACCACGGCAGCCGCCGTGGACATTTCCGAGGTCCCATAGGCTGTTTCTTGTAGGACGTCCGAGCTATTATAACGTGCCAAGCGGGCAATGTGTTCGTCCACCTTGTAGCCTGGCACGGTGACTTCGATTATATACGTTCCCGCTGCCAAGCTGATTTTGCCACTTGCCCCTATAGTAACGAGGCTTGTCACTGTCTCGTACTCCTTCACCCAAGCCACGGTGACCCCGCGAACGTTCCAAGCCGCTGCGGTGTTTGCCCCTGCGACGACGGTGTTTCCTGCTCGTTCAACAACCTTCGCATGGCCTGACGCGCCAACGGTGACAACGCCAGAGGCGTTGATCGTGGCATCACCTGACATGGTGACGGCGGTGAACACCCCTCCAGAGCTTGCCACGAGAATTTGGCCTGACGAACCGGCGACAAGCTTTGCCCCGGTGACCGCGTTCGCCGCAATCTTGGCGGACGTGACAGAACTGTCCCTAATGTGGTCTGACGTGACGGCACGGTCAGAATCAACGCTGGCGCTATCTTTTAGCTTCGTCGCATCAACGGCATCGTTGATTAACTGTGCTGTGCCGATGGCAGCATCGTTAACCTTGCCTGCACCGACACCATTTGGCGCATCTGCTATTTTGACCGTTGTGACAGCACCGGTGGCTAGTTCACCGGTCGTGACTGCACCTGGCGCGATCTTGGCCGTTGAGACTGCCGAATCACGCAAGTCTGGGGTAGAGACGGTGCCTTGAACAATGGCTTGTTGTGTCCCAGCGTTGGAGGTGGAGCCTTTAACTTTGCCAGCAAGAGTCGTATCTGCAACGGATGCGGGTTTGAGAACGTCTGAGGCCGAAGAATCGAAGCGTGCGGTGAGGAAGTCATAGATGAAGCGACGGGTTTGGAGGTCCACCTCGTTGACCTTATTGGCGTCTTCGGCACCAGTTGGGTCGTTGATTACGGGAGACCAGTTAGCGAGTGTTGCTGGAACTATACGTGGATAAGAGGCCATGTTAATCGAGGTCTACGTCGTCGGTTGCCTGCATGATGAGGTTTTCATTGTAAGACCTTAACGCATTCCAAGCGTCCCCAATCAATGCTGAGGAGATTTGCACTCGCTCGTCCTCTTTGAGGTAAAAATTTAGTTCCCAGATTGCACGGTACATTAACCAATCGAAACACGACTCGAGGAGAAAGTCGTCCTCATCCGCGGTAAGAATAGAGTAAGACTGACCAGCAGAAAAAATGTTAGCATTGAGGTCGAGAGTTGTCCCGCTTTCTATTGCGGTAATCGTGGCAGAGGCGCCTGTAGTGGTATTAGTGACCGCCATTCCGATTTTAACGTCCTGATTGATGAAGTCACCAACCGTGTTCACAAGCTTTCCTGCCGTGGTACTAGAAGCTACCCCGATCACTGGTTCTTGACCGTAATCCGGCAGCCACTGCAAAACATCGAAGTAAAGAGTAAAAGGATCACTTCCGGTGGCTTTTTCGTCAGCAGGAACTAAGTAGACCTGTCTTCCCATTTGGATCACTGCGAATTGCTGAATCACGCCAAAATACTCTTGGGACCACCATTCAACGCTTTTATTAGCCACCGACAAAAAAATAGCAGGATCGACAGGTCTTATTCTTTCCCAATTTCGTTGGACACGACGTAACCATTTGTCTCGGCTGTAAAAACTTACGGGGAAAGTATTAACGTTCCCAAGGAATGCCACGAAAGACTTCTTTATTTTCTTGACATTAACAGGAGTAGTGTGGTCAGAATGCAACACAGCGTCATCCAAAGAACCTCCGTTAGCTATCGAAACGTTAGGAACCTCCACAGAGACTCTCGAAAGCTCAAAGTCTACGAAACGTTCGGCATAAAGACGAGCGTTGTTGCAAGCTCGCAATAACACGTCAAACCCGTTCCTAATGAACGTGCTCCTATCGCGGCCCATGAACGAGGCCACAGCGGTCATTAGATCATTCGCGTTAGGCATGAAAAAGTGTGGGAGGGGAGCATGGTCTCCCACTGCAATTATCGCATTGCACCTTCCCGGAGAACGCTAGAAAACCGGGCAACTACTCGCGTTGGGCGTCGCTTGCGGTGATGGTCATGGGGTGACTGTCACTCAGCGACAGAGCTTTCTGCCAAAAACTTTGCTGGCTCGTTACGCAATTTGCGTCTGACATATTCGATGGCTTTTTGAAGAACTATAGGATCTTCGTAAAGCATCCCGATCCCGGTATTACATCTCTTACATAGCAACCCAGCAATCATTCCGGTGACTTTGTCATGGTCGACACAAAGCTTTTCACCATGATAAACTCCACAAATATCACACCTTCCCTTTCTATACTCCACCATCTTGACAAAAATCTCGTGTGAAATCTTGTAGGAATGCTTCAGATACCAGTTTCTATCACATAAACGTTCTTTGTCAGGGTTGGCTTTTCTCCACGCTTTTATGGTAGCCAACTTTTCTTCTCTGGATTTCTTAACATTGCCGTTATTGCTGCGAATTGGATACTTCCAATTCTCCAGGTACTCCTTAGTCTCCCTGTCAATCTCTGCCTCGTCCATAAAATAAAGGCTGGACCGCTGTTAACGGTCCAGCCAGGAGTTGGATTATTCAAACTTACTCTCACCGCCCAGGTTATCCTTCGGTTGGGCAGTGGTTTTGTATTCGGACAACTCGTTCATGCCTGGCGAGATTGCCGGCATCTCGTTGACTGACTTTAACGCCTGGTCATATTCGATTGCACCAGGATCGGGAGGTGTGAAGTCCCGTAGGTTTGTCTTGTTTCCTAAGCTAGCCATGTTTCCTTTCTTTGTTGCGCTTACACACCCTCGATGGTGCAGTAAGCATAGTCCGTACTTGTCGCCAAGTCGATTACTTTGTCACGATCACCGTCAGTGACCACAGCAGGGTCGATCACGAACACCTGACTCCCGTCCGCCGATGGGGTGGCGGGATAGAGTTTCTTCGTCGTCGCATCGAGCAGGATGTTCGAGCAACGAAGAATTTTTGTAAACCCGAAAGCGGAAGCGAGAAGCTTATTCGAGCCACCGCCTGCGGTTGTGCCTGTCCATTTGACTCGCTTTACCTTATTGCGCCGGGATGATGTCGAACCCGTAAGCCACGAGTCAAGAACCGTGACATTTGTTGATAGCAGGTCTGCCATAGTGTGCCTTATGGGACGTACGACAAGAGGTTCTGGAAAAACAAGAACGTCTCAGGGAACTTCATCTCAAGGCCCATTTCGGTCATCCACTCGTCCATGCGGCCGTCCATGGAAGGCGTTTGAATGCCTTTGCGGAGGAACGTATCGCTCTTGCTGAACGGGCGATAGCGAAGGTTGTGGATGTCGAGAAACAACATCGAGGCCCATAGTTGTGAGAGGTCCTCACTGAACAATGGATGGGTCTTGTAGTAGACCGTGCCGAACGGGCACTCGTGCGATACGATGCGCATCCCGAAGGCGTCTTGGCCAGGAACCTTGTAGGGGAGTGTTCCAAGCTGGCGGTACATTTTGTTAAGCGTCTTGAGTGCACCTGAGCCACAGATCGCAAGCCTTTCATTCGTCACGTTGTTCGTCTTGCGGAAGATACGTTCGAGGTAATCGTCCCACGAACCCTCGTTAACCGTGCCGCCGGAGTTGGTGATGATGCGCTTGTCATCACTGGAGTCAGCGGTTAGCGCGGCTGCTCCCGTTCCGCCCCGATAAGCCGAGTCCGCTTCCTCCCATTTTGGTAGGAACCAACCAAGGATTCCCCCTGTCTTGTACTCTGGCAACCCTGCACCCGTGGCGCTGTCCGTCGTGCCAGACTTCACATAGATCGCACGTTCGCCCCATAGCACGGAGCGTTCCATTTCGACCATGTGGTAGAGGGCATGTTGCTTGGCTTTTTCCCGGTAGACACCTGATTCGTCAAACTTTGTCGGGGTGAGCAAAGCGTTGCGTGTGAACGAGTAAGGCGTGCGGAAGATTTGCGTATAGTTGGTGAACTTGTCTGGCAGATAGAACGTTTCGCCAGAGAGATTCACAACACCTTGAGCAAACGAGGTGCCGATGGCTTGAACGTTGAGGCCCACGTTCTCGTTCGTTGCACCGTTGTCAAAGCCTGGCGAGCCTGCGAGTGTAGGCACGGAGATAAGACGGACCTTCATTTTCGTGGCTGCCGAGATTGCCGTGACAACACCGCGAACCGTGACGATGTCTGTAGCTGCTCCGCACGTGACGTTTTGGATCATGATTACGTGGCCAACACGAAACAGGCTTGTGTCGGCTACGTAGAGCATGAAGTCAACGTTGATGACCGGGATAAACGGGTCAAGGCCATCGACCGAATCCGCTGCGAGGCGGAACGGGCCTTTGGACGAGCCTTGGGTTAGGGTCGTGGTGAGTTGGCGCTTGAAGCGTTCCTCCCACCAGTAGAATTCTGGAGCGTTGACTTCTTCCGTTTTCATTAGCGAGAGAAGTCCGATTATACTTAGCGCCCCGTTTGGATACTGATGGAACACTTTACGCCTATAGTTTTCTTCCCAGTAAGTCTGCCGAGTCAGGCTTTCTGTGGAGACCAAGCCAAGAATTGGCATAGTAGTCCTTTCAATTTGTTTAGTTTTGCTCTGTCACTACAATGCCCTTCACTTCCAAGTGCGGACGTAAATTTACTCAAAGACGGTATCGTCCTTGATCTTCTTGGAAACATAAGGTCTTTTCTTCCTTTGACTGCCTCTAGGTTCTCTAGAGACGTCATAGGGTGCAGACTTATGTCCAGGAAAATTCAACTTGGCGAACCCTGCAAAATAATAAACAGCAGCAGAATCGTACGCCAAGGCAGCGTTAATTTCTTCTTCAAAGTATCCGAGAAAAATGTTTCTTCCGTGTACGCAAATCTGAGCCATCCACTTTCCATGTCTATTATACCAAGTGACACCCTTGAAAGTAGAGTAAGTCCACTTCTTGGTCTTCGATGTGTTAGCATGATTCTGATGCGGAGTAACCGACCTAAGATTTCTTTCCGTGTAATTTCTAAGATCTCCGTCTATATGGTCCGTCCACATTCCATCAGGAGCACGATTAACTAGCCTGGCAAGGTGTAGATCCTCCAACGAGTGTGGACCTTTCCCAGCAAACACGTAGCCATCATCTCGACGATACCATACCGATTTCCTAAGTTCATCGAACCTATGAGCGTCAACAACCACAAATCCTCCACCTTTTAAGTCTAAGAAAGCCAAATCATTCATAGTGGGACCTAATCTTCGTCGAAAATACTCATGTCTTTCAGCTTCCCATCACGGCCTTTAGTGTCCCCTTTCTCTCCACCACCTTGACCACCGCCGGCAAGGCTTGCCATTCTTGTCCCCGCTGGCTTGGCCGGCTTGGTTTTGTCCACCTTGACATTCATGCGCTTGAGAACCTCATGAGTGTTCTTTGCTATTTCCTCGAAGACCTTGGTTTGTGTCGGTGCTTTGAAGCCTTGGCTTTCGAGTTTCGCTGAGACGGCTTCTACGACTTCTTCGTACTGCTCAAGCTCCGGATTTGCCGTGTAGAAAGCTTTCGTGGTTGCTTCGGCACGCTGTTCTGATACATACGAGCGCAACTCCTGAATCTCAGCCTCACGCTCCGTAAGGAGCTGCTGGATACGTGCCTCGGACATCGTGTTAGCCTGGCGCACGAGGGCGTCTCTCATCTCGTGGATCGCCGCAAGCTGCTCCGCCGTCGGTTCTGCAAAGCCCATTTTCTTGAGGAACGAGGCATCTGGCTTCCAAACGTTTAAGATTTTCTCGATTTCTTCCGGCGTGTACTGCTTTTCTGGTTGCTTCGTTTCAGGAGCACCGCCGGCGGGGATGACACGAGAGAGTATATCAGTAATGTCGTCTTTCGTAAGGCCCGTCGACGGCGCAAGCTTAGTCTTTCCTTCGCCCTCGTCTTCACCTTCGCCTCCATCACCGTCTTCCTGGAAGGTTTGGTCTTTACGTTCCTCCCCACCTTCATCGCCCTGACCTCCACCCCCGGCGTCACCCTCCGGGCTGAGTAATATTGGGTGCTTCTTCACGTTGTGCCCTCGCTTTCTCGTTGTAGAGTGTTATCTGTTCGTTCAAAATATCTGCAAAGCGTTGCAAACCGTTCACAAAGCCGATTGCTTTGAAGTGGACTGGAATGTTTTCGCCAGAGTCTTCCATAACTTCACGCAACTGCTGCTGCGCCAGTTCCATTGCCTCCTGCACCAGGTGACGGTAAAACAGATTCTCCGCCAGGTTCCTGAGACCCCGAAGGCACTGCTCCGGATCGGATGGCAGTGGTTGGTCACTCAAAAACGGCCCTTTCTCTCTCGTTCTTAATGTCTCTAACACTTTTGTTTGATCCAGGAAAGTAAGGTTCTGGCAAACCTTCAAAATTTCTCTTCGAGAAGTTTATGTAGAAATACCACGCAGCAGAATCGTAACGCTTGGCAGCATCCACTTCATTATCGAACAAACCTAACCGAATTAACTTTCCATCTACCATTATTCTGGCGTGCCAAAGATTAAGGTGAACGTTCCAAGAAACACCTTTGTAGATCGAAGAACACCCTTTCCTTTTTCTAGCATTAGCTAAGTTCTGAGAGTGAGTAGCAGTCCTAAGGTTTTTCTCAGTGTAGTCGTTAAGATCCCCGTCCACATGATCGGTAACGAAACCTTTAGGAGTCTTATTGATAATCTGAGCAAGACTAACAGACTTAATACCATTAACACGTCCACTCTTATCCCGAGACCACGTATAATCCCTCAAATCAGAAAGCCTATGCGCGTCAACTATCACGTAGCCACCATTAGACAGCTTGAGGTACACCTGGTTGTTCGCTAGCAGCTTCATTTCCGGTTCCTCCATTTCCTGTTACACCTGACCTCATAGCGGTTATTATATTAGACATGGTGGCGTTGTCAAGGGCAAATCTTTCTGGGTTTTTGATCCCTCTAAGGATCATAATTTCACGAAGAATCTTTTTCGGGTCAAGGCCGAACAGAACGGCAGCGTTGGGGTTTTGTAGTAACATGGTGAGCACTTCTTCGAGAGCTTGGGCAGTGTTGTAACGCTCCGAGGGTAGCGTGCCGTCGAACAACTCGAACTCATAACTGCCGACGAGGTCTTGTTTTGTCACACCAACAAAGCGTTCCGCGTCGAGGGAGTTTTGCAGTCCCACAAGCTTGACAAATTGTTCTTCGTCGAGTCCATCTTGGAGGTTCGACAGCATTTGCCGCGCCATTGGTTCGAGGGCAATTTTGAACAGGACAGAGGCGCAGGCTTTCAGTCTGGCGGCGCTTCCGCTTGTGACATTGCGGTGTTCAGTGGCAGAGCGTCGCCCTGGCTGGAACTGCCCTAGTAACGAGTCATTGATCCCTGTTACAATCTGCACTATCTCTTGCAAGTATTTCGTGTCCGCAATGTGGTTCGCAGTGACGTCGGTAAGCTGGAGTTGTTTGAGACTACGGTCGATGTCACCCGTGGCGGACGAGGTGAGTCGGATCACCGGACGACGTTGCTCCAGATCGTCCATGTTGACGTTCTTTGGCTGCACGATCAGCTTGTCGCCGATGACTTTGCGGACGTTGGTGATGCGCGAGTTAATGAACCAGGTGATCACGTCAGCAAGCATCCCGATCGTGTCCATGAGGCCATCACCGACATGGACGTTGTCGTCATAGACAAACGGGGCAACTATGTAGGTGAACTCGTTGTGGAGGTAGCCGAGAGGCTCGCACTTGATCACGCGTTGGTTGTTGGCGAGCCATATGACGTATTTAACGGGGTAGTCCTCTTTGCCAAGCGGAACGCCGTCGATCTCATACTTTGCCGGGACGATTGTGCGCTGGATTTCCGTAACCAGCACGGTCTTCTTCACCTGGCCATCCCCACGCATCCCGGAACCAGGTGAAAACGCCCCAAGGCTTTCTTCGCCAGTGTCGAAGCGGTAACCACGGATCATTTCAAAGTCCTTGTTGATGGGCTTAATGTTGTCCACGCCAGCCACAAGGCCCTCGTGCTCCCATTGTTTGAGTTGAGACATGCTGTAGAGGTCCTCTGAAGCACAGAACTCGCCTTCCTGGTAACGGGTAAGTGGAAGACGGGTATCGGGGAAGAAACGGTAGGGCGAGATGTGGGTTAGTTTGTTACCTTGGTACGACACGACCTCCTTCATGGCTTCCGTGGTGCTTGGCGACATCAAGCGAACGCCCATGAACGATTTGCCAGGGGTGGTGGTTTGCTCACGAATCATTTGCTTCTCGGTGACCCAGTGAACCTTGATGATGCCAAGGCCGAAACGTGCGATGTCTAGCAGCCACAGGTTTAAAAGGGCTTCAAAGCGGTTGTGGGATAGGTTCTGAGCCAGTAAGGCTTCCGCTACCTTAGCTGGCTTATCATCCTCCGCCGTGAAGCCCTCGAGTTCGAAGATACGGTCCCTTTGAGTATAGAGTGAATAGCAAAAGGCAATGAAGGTCATTACCTGGGAGTAGGGGATAGGCACGACGAGTTTCTCAGGCTCCCCCCGTTCGCGGGCCTTTACGTCGTCAGCGTCACGTGGCCGAATGTTGCGAAAGATTTCATCGTTGCGATCCCAGCGAGGGTAATAGCCCTGCATTTTGCGACGTGAGATCATCACGAGAGCACGGCAGTCCGTGAGCATTTGCGTCTGGAACTTCGATTGTTCCTCGTTCGAGAGGTCCTTGTAAATGGAATCGTCCATGTTACGTCTGGGTGGACTCGAACAGGGCCTTCTTGCGCTTTGCAAGGTCTTCACTCACGTAGTCTGCAAGGCTTTTCTCGCTCGCTTTTTGCAACGCGTTGATAGCGTCATCTATGGTTGCGCCTCGACTCTGCAAAAAGGCCATCGCCGCGTCTATGCCGAACCTTGCGGCAAAGTTCAGGATCGCTGCTAGGAGGACTTCGCTCATAATGCGGTAGCTTTCACAAGCTGGGTTTGCAGGCTTTGGGCCTGTGGTTTGGTTAGTAGCGGTACGATGAAGTCTACAAAGTTCTTCGCCGCCTGCTTCGCAGCATCGAACGCGGTAGCGTAGTCACGTGAGTCACCGCTAGCTTTGTAGGCCACAAGGGCGTCGTGGGCGACCTTGGAAGCTCGCTGGTAGGCCAGGTGAGCCTCTGCGGCTTTTGCTGCAACATCCTGTGGCACAAGTCCGTCGTTGTAAAGCTGGGCGTATTGTTGAGAGGCCGAGTCCACGACCTTGGTCAAGGTCACTGCACCAATGTAAAGTCCCTGGCAAGCTGTGAGCAGGGTTAGTGCAACCAGGACTGTGACTTGGACTCCAAGTCGTCGAATAGCTTTTGCTGTTCTTGGAGCAGGGTGAGTAGACTGCATAACAAAATCGCATCGGGGTAGGAAAGGCGGACTTCTGTGCCTCGTTCCTGACCACTCAACTGATCCATGATTTTCCCGATTATACGCTTTGAGGCTTCCTGAATTGCCATTAGTCATTGTAGTTTAGGCGATGTTTGCGGAGGATTTCGTGAGCCACGGAGACGGAGAATGGCTTCATTAGCACACCGATGTATCCTAGCCCTTGTGCCTTGGTAAGCATGTCGGGAAAGCCAGAGGTGATGATGACCATGCAGTTGCGGGAGACCTCTTTGATCTTTCGTACGATCTCAACCCCGGAGCCATCGGGCATTTGTAGGTCTATCAGGGCAAGGTGGAAGAAGTATTTATTCACGACTTCGAGGGCATCCTTGATCTTGGTAACAGCGGTGATCACGGTGTTTTGAACCTGGAAAAGTTGAGTTAGCAGTTCTAGAATGTCCTCGTTGTCTTCGACGATTAGTATCTCAGCCTTCACCGGGTGAAGTTGCTCGCGTCTTGCTCGGGTCTTGTTGAGTTCCAAAGCTACGGCAATAGAGTGGGCTAACCGGCCTATGTAGCTTTTCAAGATGTAGTCTGCCGCGCCCATACGGAGAGTTTTTGCGGCAACCCTGTCATCGAGCGTACCGGTGACGTAGATGAGGGGAGTGTGTTTCGCAAGCCGGTCACGGATTGTGAGGGCTTCGTAGTCAACGAAGCCAGGCACGGAGAAATCGGCAAGGATAACGTCATTGGTAAAAAGGGTTAGCTCGCTTTCGTAGGATGCTCGGTCACGGACCGTGGAAAGGTTCGCCAGATCACGAAGCTCGTGGCGAATGATCGTGGCATCGTTTTCATCGTCTTCAAGCAGGAGGACTCGCCACATTGGGCTTTTCGCGTTTTTCGAGTTCAGAGACCTTTTTGCTCACGAAAGCAAGCCAGTTCGTGAAGCCAACCCAGACACAGGTGGCCCAAAAGATTTGCACGTCGAGAACAGTAATGTTGGCTTCGTGAGACTTCCATTCTTTGAGGGTGATCACGACAATGCCCGCCACGGCTGCACCGACGTAGAGGAAGCCGTGAAGGATAACGGGGCTGTAGTACTTTGCCCATGCAGCCTGGCGTTTGAAGAATAGTGCTGTGTCGCTCACGAAAGAATGCAGAAGACGGCGATGGCCGCAACGATTATTATGATGAGAAGAATCACGCCAGGGTGTTTGTCAAGCCAGGTAGAGGCTTGTTTTAGTTTGTTAACGAGGAACATAGAAGAAGCGCAAGCAGTGGCCACGGACACAAACGAAGCGTTTGTGAGAGTGTGGTGAGCCATAGACACGTTCATCTATGCGCCGCCATTTGTGGAGGCCGACGAAACAGAGGATTTTGCCAAGGATGCGTTTCATCGTCCCAGGGAAGTTTGGAACTTTTGACAAGCGGTGGTGTAACCTGCGGCCTCCGCAGCAGTGAGGCCAATCCCGATAGAGTAGCAGCCCACGACCTTTGTCGAAAATTGCCCTATAACCGGGATCGTATCGTGAAGTCCGAACATGGTGAAGCTTAGGTCAGGCAGGGTCGGGCCATCATCGGTAGTGTTCGTGCCGACCGATGTGCCATTCTTGTAAAGAGTGTTGAGTGTCGCAGAGGTGCGGCTTGCCAGGTACATCCCTGTCCCGTTGGAGTCGGAATAGGCGATGTAGCTGGTCGCAGTGATAAATGGCTCGGCATAGGTGTTGCCATCGACGTAAGGTCCAACGGTCAGAGCAAAAGTGCTGTTGACTCCAGTTTTCTGACAGCCGCAAAAGCCAGCTTGGTTTGCAGCAGTGCGGACGTAGAGAAGAATATGCCCGTTCGTGGCGCTAGCGTAGACGGTGGAGGGTACGAGGCCGGTTGAAAGGTAAGACCCAGCAGAGGACGAAAGACCACCACTTGAGCCTCGTTCGACGTAGGTCCAAGTGCTGTTGGCAGCAGTGCTGTCCTCGACGGCAAGACCGTAATCGTTGATGATGGGTGCTTGGACGGCACCCATGACGGTGCTCGAACTGGCCGTGAAGGCGTCACCGGCGAATTGGTTGTTGCGATAGATTTTGGCTCGAATGCCTAGAGAGTAGATGTCACGGATCAAGACTGTGGCATCGGCAAGCGTTCGGGCGCTAATTGATCCAGCGTTGGTGGTAGCAGCGTAGCTCCAACGGTTGACCTCGGTCGAAAAACCGGGGCGCATTGCGGCCTGCGCGTTGAATGCGATGAGAAGAATGACCAGGGCTGCTTTCATCAGAAGTAAGGAGTCTGCACCACGCTGAAGATGTTGTTGGTGAAGGCGTGTGCGGAGAGCGTGTAGATGTCGATGGCGTTAGCGTTGGTCGTTTGCTGCGGGGCCGTGCGGTTCATGAATGCGTAGTTAGTGGCCCAGGTGACGGACCAGGTGCCGATGTTATTCTCCAAAATCCACAGCTCGATGTTTTGCGGGGTGGTTGTGCTAGGCAGTGTTGTGGGGGCTGGGATGAATGCGGTGTTGGTGATGGTTAGCTTGAAGTAGTTACCGAGCGATGGGTCAAAGCCGAAGATGTTGGTGCCGATTTGGGTGAGAGTGATCCAAGTCAACGCCGCTGTGGAAGCAGTTGCAGTGACGTTCGAGCCGCTAATTGCCCAGGTGACTGTGGAGCTGTTCGTGAAGTTGGGCGTGGAAACATTCGTAGCGTTAACCGAAACCGTTGTGCCCCCAGCGGCTGAGGTTGCCGTGATGTTGGTGCCGTTGATGGACCAGGTGACCGTGGCAGAGTTGGTGACGTTGGGTGTGGGGACGTTCGTGGCGTTGACGGAGAATGTGTTCGTGAGGTTGATAGCAGCTTTCAGATTGGCGTAGGTGATGTTTTTGTTCGTGGTACCGGACTCCACGACGAAAAGATCGTTGGTCGCGGGTGTGGTGACGGCGGGGTACTGGCTGATCTTTGTGACGATGGTTGCAGCGATAAAAGCTAGCGCGGCCAAGACCGTGGCGGCTGCTAGGATACGTTTGCGGGTCAGTGAACTCATGGCGTGCCTCCCCCGATTTCCTCACCACCTGCTCCGCCGATTATTTCGCCTTGTGCACCACCGATGACCCAGACATCCGTGGTCGCAGGAGGAGGCTCCGCAGCAGGCGTCTGGCTCTTAATCATGACCAGGTTACCGATTATTAGTATCATATGCGGTAGGCAATAATCTTACCCGTTGCCAGTTTGATGACCGTGAAAAAGCCCCGAATCTCCATGCCCGCGCTTAGTGCCACGCCCGCAAGTGCGCCGGTCATGCACACGGTAGCAGGGATGGACGGGAGGTTGCCGCTGGTGAGAGTGGTGAAGGTACAAGCTGAGAGGCATTGGATTATGCCCCACGAGCCGGAGTGGGAGCCGGTGTCCTCGATGAAGTCCGAGCCGAGTTGCCCGAGTGCCAGTGACTGTGGAGCCTGTTTGCTGAGCATTTTGTTCTATATGGTTAAGGTTACCTTGCCAAGATCAAGCAAGGGCTTGTCGATGACTTCGTCTCCGATTGGCCTGTTGTAATTTTTCTCATCCACCCAACATGGTTCGTCAAGCACGAGGCGGTAGAGGTTCTCCATCGCATGGTCGTCCTTGTCAACGGGCTTGTTCTTTTCCTCGTTCCAATACCAACGCTGGATTTCCCACAGTGTGCGTCTGGCGGTCTCGGTGAAGAAAAGTATGGGAGGGTTGTGAGAGAGAAGTTCCTTGACACGGGAAATGCCGCGCATGGGGTCCTTCACACCTTTCTCGACCGGGAAGCCGTTCATGGCGAAGTCGTCGGACCATGATTGTTCGGTAGTCTGGACTTCGATGAAGGCGAGAGGGTCGGCAATGCCGCGAATGAGATTGCGGCCATTGGTGACTTTTTTCATCATCTTGCACAAGTCGCCCACGTTCCCGTGCTCGAAAATGTCGTTGAAGATGTAGAAGCGTCCACGTGGGTCAACGGCGAGAAAGAGCACGCAGTGGGGGACTTTAGGATGGGGGTCAATGGCGTAGTAGATTGGCCACGACTTCGGGGGAGAGTCTGGCGCGCTCCAACCGGTTGGTAGCTGCTGAAGCACGTGCTTGTCATAGCGGAACTCTTTGTAGACCAACCCAGCCAAATGTAGTGGTTTGCCCCATAGACGGCATTCCTTTTCCTCGTCCGTTAACGAGTCCTCGAAAATCTTTATCGCTTCGCTTGAGATGTAGGGGTTGTCGTAGATCGAGCACTCTACTTTGAAAGCAGACCTCTCAAACGTCCCGCCTGGTAGAAAAGCATCAGTAATCCAAGGCTCAGTGAGAGCCGTGAGCGTGAACCAAGCGTGGCCATCGCGGTCAATAAGGCCCCGTGAAGCACCCACCCATAGACCCTCCGGGCATGGTTCGTCAATGTGGATGAAGTCGTAGTCGGTGCTTTCCACACTTTGTGGATCGTTGAGCCAGGAACGAACGGTTGCGAACCGGAGCACCGAGCCATTGCTGCACTCCACAATGTAGATTTTGCCCTCATGGTTGCGTGTTGTGCGCTTGATGAAACCATCGCGTGGGAGAAACTTCCAAAGTTTACCCTCATCGCCACGGTTGGACGTGTAGACTTCATCAATCTTTTCCCAGTTTGTTCCTACGACTAACCCCTTGACGGGGCGTTGGGGAATGCCGTCCCGTCGTGCTGGATCGTCCTCTGACATCCAAGCACGTTCGCCACGGAGCCATGCACAGTCTTCGGCACAGCCTGAGGTGCTTTTGCCCGAACGGTTGCCGCCAAAGATGGCTTTGCGGCGAACGATGGAACGGTGAAATGCATCTTGCTTGGGGTGTGGCTTATAGTAAAGTAAACCGTCATTACGTATCGCTGCTATCTTCTCCCTAAGAAGTTTTACCTTCTTACGACGTATTAAAGACAGCTCGATGTTGTCCGTGGCGATCATGCAAGGCTACGTTCCACCAATTTGTCTTTCAACCACTTGTAAACCCGCCATGTTGCGCGAAGGTCGTGGAGAGCGTTGTGTGCGTGCTCGAGGGTTTCTCCAAAGGCGAATTGGTAAACTTCGCTCAAGCGTGGCCACTTTGGTCCGTACGGGCCAGGAACGTTGCAGACGTCCGTGCTATTACGCATTGTGCAGAACAAAGGTCGCTCGACAAACGGGTCAGGGAGTCCGAAGCGAACAAATTCACTTTTCAACACGAAAGAATCGAAGTCGATGTTGTGGGCAACGAACCAGTCAGCATGGACGGCAAGGTCTTGGAAAAGCACAAGGGCGTTATGAAGGCCGACGCCGGTTTCGACAGCTTTCTTCGTTGTGATGCCGTGGACGCGCGCAACGTCGTCGGGGATGGAGAAAGATGGAGTGATGACAACGTTGATGCAAGCTAGCTCGTCGAGGCCCTCAGTGAGGAGGCAGGCCAGTTGGACGAGCCGTGGCTGGAGAGGGTCGGTGAGAGGGCGCTTGAAGTCGGCCTTCCCGGTTGTTTCCGTATCAAATAACAAAACCTTGTCCGGCATAACAAAGGAAAACTAACTAGCTAGCGCGACTACGTCGCACGGCCCTTGTGACCCACGGCCGCATTGATCGCGTCGTCCTGGTCGCACATGCAATCACCTTCGTTGATGTTCTTGTCCAAGTCGATGCCAGGTGTCGCTATCTCCTCGGACAGGTTCTCAGCCTTCGGTGTGTCTTTCGCTAGGCTGGTGTACTGCTCTGAATCACGTAGTTGCATACGGTGTCCTTTCGCTCGTCGGGCGGTGAGTGTCGCTCGATAACTCTCACTTAGCTCTTCTTTACCATCTTTCCAACCCTGTGTCCCATTTTACGTTCTTGGTTCAAGCCAATGGCTATCGCTTGACTTCGATTTCTGACCAGGGGTCCCTTCTCGGACCCACTGTGTAGAGTTCCTTTTTTGAACTCATGCATTGTTGGTTTTATTCCGGGCATGGTTTATCCTCCTCTTTACACAATTCCAGGTACTTTGCAGCCTTTCTCGCAACCTCTGGATCATCGCGTAGAAACCCTATAGCAATATTGCATCTTTCGTGAAGAAGACCCCTGATTTTCCCGGTTGCGTGATCATGATCTATAAAGGCGTCGCCATAACCACCAAAAGGCTTTCCACATAGTTTACAGCAAAACCCTTGGTTCATATACATCTTTACGAACTGTTCCCAGGTTATGCCGTAATCATGCTTCATCCTGGCCTTGCGGTCCTGTAAAGGGTTTTTCCTACGGTACTCCTTAGCTTTTTTCTTATAAACCTCCCTATTTTGGTGATAGTAATTCTTGGTCCAAGCGTTGTGCTTCTCCTTATGCTTTAGGTGGTTTAACCGTGACCACTCTTTATGATGTTCAAGGTTAGCCTCCCTCCACCTTTTTTGGTAACCATTGGGGTCTTCGGACGGGGAAATTCCGTACTTTAACTTTGACTTCTTTTTTTCTTCAGACTCCTTTTCCCATTGCTGAAGTTCGTTTAGTTCTTCCATAACGGACTCCGTTAAAGTACGAGTGCTGAAAGATCAACCTCTGTCACAGTAGTCACAGGGTCGCTTGCTATAGCAGGACCTGTGGGTAAGCTCCTTATTTCCTGAGTCACCACAGTAAGAGTTAGAATTTTTGTCTCCCCGTTCCATTCCATCGACACGTCTGTTACTACGATCATTTTTCTCCTTTCTTACTCTCCAGGACCAACAATAAACACATTTACCGTGCTTTCATCCACAATTGGTCCGGTATGCTTAAGCGAACCCGGTATCAGATCCGTGTGCTGCACGATCATAGCTATCACCATACTACCTACACCCTCCTTAAGTTTTGCTGGATCAAAATGTCCATTTGTGGAATAGAACGGGTCAGTATGATCCCATGTAAATGGTTGTGAGGCGAACAAAACTCTTGTAAGGACTTTCATAGTCTAGTGCGAACCGCCTTCTACATCCACCACCGTCCCGTCCTCCTTGTAGATCCTCACCAACCTTCTCCGGCCCTTGTAAGGCCAGGTGCGTGCACGATAGAACCCCGGTGCTCCTTCAATCCTCCGTGCCCATTGACGCCGTTTCTTGTCCAACGCCATTGGTCGATTCTCAAGATTGCTCACCAGGATGTCCATTTAATCTTGACCGCGAAGGCCGTTTCGCAACTGCTAGCTTTTCAACGTCCACATACGGACCCTTGCGAAGCAAGCCTTCCCTATACGCCCATTCTATCGCCTCACCAAACTCTTTGCCCAATGTCTCCTTCAAGCGTTCGCAAGAACGCTTCAACTCTGCCTTCTCATCGCTCATACGTTCCCTTTCCCTTTGTTGCTTTTACTAATCCCGTTGCCCATTCAAACCATTCTTCGCATCGTCGTGGGACCTGGCTAGTGTCCCTTACGGGACGCCGATGGCTTTGTGACTATGCAATTTTCGAACCGCCGCAAGGCGCGAAAGTTGTGCTCTTTCTCCAATAACCTCACCATCGTCGCCACAGCCATAATCATGCGCCGCTTACGCGACCCTTCGCTTGCTCACCACCCAAAGGGCCGCTAGCTTGTCATGGTTTATTGTGAACATTACCACATGCTCCGTTACGACTAAAATCATGCGCTGCTTACGCAGCCCCGACATGTTGCCCACCAGTCAATAACCTCTCCTGCTCCTCCAACACCTTCAACTCCTTATCAATCCCTTCCACATCCAACCGCACCTCCTGCTTGCTCTCCACACGCTGCGTGGGCTTGCCCAGCAAGCGGTCGAGAATCTCACGGTTGGCCGCAAGCTTCACTGCCTCGTTCTCAGCTTCCTCACTAAGCAACGTGATTCGACGCAAGGCATCGGGACCCGTGCTACGCAGCATGACCTCAATCTCGTCACGCCCTGCTGCATTGATCTCCGTCGTCAAACGCTCTCTGGCCCAAGGCTGGCGTAAGAGCAAGCTCACCCACGCGACAGAGCGATCCAGCTTTTCGGCTATCTCGGTCACTGTGCTACCCTGGGCAGCAAGCAAAATCGCCAAACGATGCCAGGGCTTCTCACTCCCGACGTCTTGCAAAGGCACAGGGTCGTGCCAGAGCGAATCGGGTCCGTTTGATTCGTCGAGAATGTTCTTTACTAAGGGCATCGTCGGATCACCACTCAAGGGGCCGCTAGCTTGGCCCTCTACACACTACACTATAAGCGCCATGGCGCAAATATTGCGCAGGCCGCTAAGCCCGTCAAGCGATTTTTCAAGGCACAAATGCTTGCGAAGCAACCACATGGCCAAGGCCGAAGCCTTTGAACATTTCAACCTCATGTGCTGACCTTCTAACCTTGCAATGTTCATGCTTTGTGGGAAAAATGGACGGGGGGACCACATAGCCAATTTCGGTCAAGCGACGGCGGAGGACACCCCTGGGTGGCAGTGGCAAGGTGGACACGGCAAGAGGCTAGCTTGCGCTAGCCGTGGTAGCTTACTCGGTAAGCGATTGCAAGTCTTCCGACTCTGGCGTGTCGAGAGTAAGATACTCTCGTGGTCCTGCTTCATGGGCGAAGCCGATAGCGGCACATTTGGCTACTCCGGGTGACAGCATTATCGCAACGGGCATTCTCTCCAATGCCTGATTACGGCAGGTTATCGTCGCAGTAGCAAAGCCTGCCCTTGCCAGGATGCGAGCGCATTCCAGCATAGCGTTTTCTTGAGTCTCATTCATTCTAGCGTTTTTCCTTTCCGCCTGCCCAGGGCAGGCTCGGCCTTGCTTCTGGGCGCAAGGCCGAATGCCCCGATTTGCCTACTCGAATTTCTGCTCTTCTTCAGGCTCCTCCTTCGGAAGAATCCCACGATTGGCCAAGTACTTTTTCATATTGGATGAAAAAGAGTAATCGGAATCCTCCATGAGGCTACGGAATGCATTGCGACTATCGGTGTCTGGAAACTTTCCGCCATATGCTTCAATGGTGTAAGTTATCAGCGCAGCGTACGTCGCGGGTCGCCATTTACGCTTTGCGACTGTCTTATCCATTTGTCCTACCAAGCGCGTAATGGCCTTTTCGGCCTTCTCTGCTTTCAGCTTAGGTTCTGCCATAATCTGCTTTTCCTTTCCGATTGGGCTTTCCGCTCCGGGTAAAGCCGGATTCAATCTTGATGCTCCGAGCCTATCAGAAGCGTACGCGACTGGCAATATCTTTTTTCAACTTTTTACGACATTTATTTCGGCCTTCCAAGGCCGATTGGCATGAAGCTTGCTACGCCGCCGGCCATTCGCTTGCCTTACGTAAGCCTTCCTTCTATCACCGGGGCTTATGCCGCATCGCCGTAGGCTATAAAGGCCCCACCAGGCTAACATAGGGCGGACGAAGCTAACGGAGTAAGACCAAGCTAACGGCGTATAGACTGGCTAAAAGATCATAAGAGAATTTAGCAATCTATTCGCCTAGATAGAGGGCAGCACCCTTTCCGTGGTAGGC
>WNFX01000396.1_pt1 | contig 49323 bp, 36 predicted proteins | sample 5400111 | NCBI WGS metagenome assembly WNFX01 (sample SAMN13153363, study PRJNA577476) | soil metagenome | isolation source: 40 cm soil or saprolite under grassland replicate 1 | place: USA:California | collected 2016-06-15
GCTTGCGCCACTTGCAACTGCTCATCCTTCAGGCGCAATTGTTCCAAGACTTGGGTCAGCTGCTCTTCTAGCCTGGTAATCTGTTCTTCTGCTGTCATGCCCTCAGTATATCAAACAAGGCTCAATCTGAACAGTATCCGCTCTAGCAGCAACACGCAGTGTTCCAGGACTACAAAAGGTACATGGTGGTCGATCTGTAAAGAGGAAGCCGGTACCACCAGTTGTGCCAGTAGTTTGACGTAAATCAACTAACTGACTCAAAGTGTCGACCTCTGCATGGAAGGGAGCTACTCTATTCAGCCCTCCAATATTGTTTAGTTTTCGACCATAACCACCGCTTGTTCCTATGAATTGTTCACCGTCAGCAAACAAGACCGCAAGTGTTTGTTCATCATCGGGTCGTGGAACCACCCGGCGAGTAGGCATACCTAATTGGTATCTAGTGTCAGCTAAAAAGCTCCTGAAATTAGCAAGACAGCTATTATGCACGACCCACTGTCCATCACCCACCGTGAAGGTATGGTCGTGTGCCACCTCTAGATTGTACATCACCCTCGTCCCAGGTACAATCTTCCAACCTGTGATGATCCCAACGCCCCCATCGGCTCGCAGAATGTGCATCCCAATGCTGAGGTGCCCAGCAGGTAAGAACCCTTTTTCCAGTGTCAAGAAAGGATGTTCACTGGTCGTATGGAGCAATTCTCCTCGGCTTACTTGAACTTTGTGAGAAGGGCTATGACTGACCGTGGCGATAGTGATGTCAACTAAATCATTATCCGCGTGAATCCACACATGCAGAATGGGCTGAAGCTCCATTCTATGTGTCTTGGGATTGTAGGCCAACACCTCGTCACCTATTTGGAGCCTGCCAATAGCTTGTTTCCCATGATTCGTCGTCACTTGGGTAGTGGGGGTAAAGCTACAGGTACCATCTTCCGCCACCGACGAGAGCACTTTACTCCCAACTCCCTTAAGCAGCGCTCCCGCCCCTTCCACCAGTCCACCGGTAATCGCTCCCGTCACCACTGCTTCCCCTACCCCACTCATCACTGGCTTGCCCGACATCAGATTGCCCACCATCTGCCCAGCTCCGTTAGCCACCGCTCCCACGGCCACCCGCGCCAGCGGGCCTGCCTCCGGGCCTACCAGCCCGCTGATCGCTCCGGTCACCGCTCCCACCGCTGCTGCCTGCAGCAGTTCCCCACCGCTGGGCGCTTTGCCCTGAACGGCCGAGGTCACGACCGTGGCGGCGACATTGACGGCTGCCCCGATCACTGCGCCGATCACCATGGTGCATAAGGGCCAGCAATGCCCGGTCGGATCGGTCCGACCTTCTGGATTGTTGCCCACGTAGGCATAGGGATCCATGCCACCGGCGTTGGTCTGCGTGGTGTCGGCCCGCACAAAGCGGCCGCTCACCGGGTCATAGTAGCGGAAACCGTAATACAACAACCCGGTCTGGCTATCGAGGCGCTGCCCCGTGAAGTTGTAGGTGGTGGGCATACTCCCCTGGCTGTAGCGTATCGAACCGTAGGGCGCGAAGAGTTGCACCGCCTGCGTGCTGCCGGTACTAGTGAGCGCAATCGTGCTGCTGCCCAGCACGTCGGAGAGCAGGTAGGAGAGCGTGCCCCCCGTTTTGAGCGCCACGCGCTGGCCATTGACGTTGTAGTATTTGGTGGTGGTCGTGGTGCCCCCAGTCAGTACCGTCTCGCTGTAGCCATCGAAGGTGATGGTGTCGGTGACACTGCTGGTGCTCACCCGCTGCAGCACGCGGTTGCCCTCGTTGTCGTAGAGGAAGCTATCGCTGGCCGTGGTGCCGCTGGGCGCCGTCCAGCTTGCCAGGCGCCCTTCATTGTCATAGGTCATCAGCGCGCCGGTCGGGCTGCTGCCACAGGTGTGCCCACTCCCCGTGTCGGTGTTGCGGCAGGTCATGTTGCCCATGGGGTCATAGCTGGCATACGGGTTAGGAATGCTGCCCAGATTCGTCGCCGCGTGCACATGATTGTTGTCGCCATAGCTGAGGCTGCCTGCCGGACCGCTGACCATGCGATCCAGGCTGTCATAGCTGAACGATTGCTGGTAGGGGGAGAGCGTGGTGCCGCTGGGCGCGGTGCCACAGTGATCGCCTCCGCTGGGCGTGCCGCTGTTGCCTGCCCACACCAGTCGACTCACGGCATCGTAACAGAAGGACTGGTTGTCGGTCTGCGTGCCTCCGCCCGTGGTGGGCACGGTGGTCGCCAGTTGCAGCACATTGCCCACGTTGTCGTAGGTGCGCCCCTGGCTCCAGATGGTGCTGCCACCCACGCTGGCGCTGGTCGACTGCGGGCGCTGGATGCCGTCATAGCCGATGCTCAGGGTGAACACCGGCGTGGGCGTGCCGCTCTTGGGTCCGCTGCCCCCGATGGCCAGGCTGGACAGCTGCCCGCTACCGGTGTAGCTGGTCTGCCCTACCAGGAAATTGACCGGGTCGGGCGTGCTGGGGGTGCCGAAGTAAGCGGTCTGGAAACGGCCATTGACATCGTACTGCGAGGTGAGGGTCTCCCCATCTGGGTAGACCAGCCCGGTGAGTTCACCCCCATCGTTGTAGCTCATCTTCATGGTCTGGGTGGTGGTGGTCCCATCTGCCGTCACCGAGAGCGTGCTCTGGTCCTGCTGGCCGCGCTGGTCGTAGCCGTAACAGCGCCAGCCACTGCCTGCGCTGCTGCTGAACAATTCGGCGGTGGTGCGCCCCACCGGGTCGGAAGCATAGGGACTGGTCGGGGCAACACAGCCTGCCGGGAAGGTGACACCGGGATTGCTCGCGCTGGTGTAGCTGTCGTAGAAGTACTGGGCATAGGTACTGTTACTACAGGGATTGACCGCAGCGGAGGAGGTCCCCCGGCACAACGGGCGGTCGAGTATGTCGTAGCTGGCATAGATGCCCTGGTTGCGCGGATCAATCTGGCTGAGTAAGTTGCCATCAGCATCGTAGGTGTACTTCCAGGCGAAGTCGCTGCTGTCGCTACAACTTGCAGGCAAGGGCGTGTTGCTGCAGGAGCCAAGATCGGAATCATTGAAGCTCGTGCGCTGCTTGAAGGCATCATAGGTCGCGCTGTAGCTGGCTTTGAGCGTGCCACTGCTGTCGTAAGTCTGCACCGTGATGACATTGCCCTGGGGGTCGTAGGTCGTACTCACGGTGCGGATCATGCTGTAGGGGCTGCTGGTCCCACTGTACTCCTGCGTGTAGCGCGTGCGGCCCAGGGCATCGCTGAAGCCGATGGCCTGGTGGTTGTAGGCATCCAGGGTCACTGTGCGCTCAAAGGGCGTGCTGCTCTCGAGACTCGTCCCTGGCACACCCGTGGCGACGGTATAGCTGATGCTCGTCTCCAGCACAATGGTCGTGGCATCGCTATAAGTGATGCTGCCCAGCGAGCGGCCCAACGCGTCGTAGCTGGTGACAGAGCGCGCTTTCGTCTGGTCAGGGGTGACATAGCCCGCAGGGGTGGTGATGCTGTAGGGCAGGCTCCTGGTCGTCTCGCGCCCCATGCTGTCGTAGAGACTGTAGCTGACGATGGTCATGCCGCTGGTGGGACTGGGCGTCTGTGTCTGGAGGAGGTGCCCCCAGCCATCATACCACTGCTTCTGTGTGGAGGTGGGTCCACCCACGCTGAAACGTGTGGCGGTATCCAGTTCCAGGCAGGGACTGGTACTGCCGTTGCTACACGTGTTGGTATAGGTATAGCTGATGGTCGGGCTACTCGTGCTGTCTCCTGGGCGAATCACGGCGGTGAGCCGTCCCAGGATGTCGTATTGGTAGCTGGTGCTCTGCCCGTTGACATCGGTGGTCGAAGTCTGCCACTGCCCGAAGCCTCCTGCCACGGTGGTAGCGTAGCTGTAGGTCGTGGTCTGGTTGGCGGCATCGGTGGCGCTGACCAGGTTAGTGGCAAAGCTGTCGTAGCCGGCACAGGCGCTGTAGGTCGGGGAAGCTGCCGGGCAGCCTTGATCGTTATTTCCATCAATGCTATTGATGAGATTGCCCGAGGCATCGTAGCCATGCTTGATAGTGATCAGATTGGTACTGTCGCTACAGCCGCTGGAACCGGCCACGGTGTGATCCTGTTGCTGGGTGACATCAGGCACGTTGGGTGCAGTGGTGGCGTTGCTGTTGGCACCGTAGATGAATTGGCTGCAGCTGACGGGGTTGCCGCTGCCATCCTGCATCTGGGTGATGGCGGGCAGATTCACCAGGTAGATGTTGTTGCCCAGGTCATCGTGCGGGTACATGGTGTAATGCGTCACGAAGTGGCTGCCACCCAGATCGTTGCCGCTCACGTCGGTGTTGTTGGTGTTGCCATAGTCGTAGTGCGAGACGCCCTGGTCATCGGTGTCGTGACTGTAGGCGGTCTGCTTGTGGACCACGCGGCTGTCGCTCTGGTAGCCGTTGAGGTCGCTGACCCCGTCCACCTGGTAGGTGTCTTCGCTGGTGACGCGAGGGTCGCACACGACTACCGGGTTGTTCCGGTCCAGTTCGCTGCTGAGCTGTGTGCCTCCGGGGTCGCTGCCATTGCCCCCGCTGTGCCCGCTGTGTGGCACGCCCGGCGGGGGACAGTTGTCGGCATAGCCCCACAGGTGCACCGAGAGCAAGGCTCCGGTGGTGTCGTAGTCGTCTTCTTCCTGGTCTCGGCCTGCCTCGATGTTGCTGCCATCCCAGTAGGGGGCCAGGTGGCAGGGATTGGGTCCGGCACAGCTGATGGTGCTGAGAGCCAGGCCCCAGCCTTCCGAGGAGGCGTAACGGTGCACCTGCTGCGAATTGTCGGGCGCCGTGACCACGACTTTGGAGTAGGAGAGGAACTGCCCGTTGTAAAAGTCGGCATAGTCCCCGTCGTTCTGGTTGCCCCAGTCGTAGCCCTGGTTGCAGTCCGAGCAGGGTGGAGCCGGCCAGTTCGTACGGATGTAATAGTCGTAGGACCAGTTGGAGGTGACGCCGTTGGAGACGGCGCTGCGGCTCTGCACCGCGTAGCGGCTCCAGTTCTGGTCGTCGGCGCGTCCACAGCGGTTACTCGAGCTCTCCTGCCCATCGCAACTGGTGGCGTTGTTGATGGCGCCGCTGTCCACCCCGTGGGTATTGTTGCGCCCTTCCACCCAGCTGATATTCTCGTGCCAGCCCCGCCCGTTGTCCAGCGTGCTGATGTAATTGGCGTAGTAGGTACGCGACCACAGGTAACACTGCCCGCTGCCGTTCTTGGGCGACCAGCCAGAGGGGCTGCAGTTGCTGGTCGGGGTGGCCAGGCGGGCCGTGTCGGCGTAGTGTTCGTGCTCGGTCGAGTAGGCGATGTTAATGACCGGCGCGTTGAGCGCGCTGCCGCCGGTGCCCAGCGCTTCGATTTTGGTCAGGTCGAAATAGCCGGCAATGCTCTCGGCGACGCCGGTGACGGGTTCCTGGTCAACGGTATGGGAATGACTTTGTTCGTAGGAGAACTGGTACTGGCGCAGCAGATTGCCGTTGACCTGCACCTGCACGTCGTTCAAAGCAAACGAGTTGAGCACTTTGGGCACCGGCAGGCCCCCCGAACCGGATTTGTCGATGGGATCGTCGCAGCGATACAGGTCGGTCCCCGGCCACCCGGCACAATCGCTGTTGCTCAGCCGGTCCACATTGCGGCTGGCATCGAAGATGACCTTGACTTTGGGATTCCAGGTGGAGCAGCGCGTGGTGGCGTTGTGGCAGCCGGGGTCGTCATACTCCACCGAGGAGAGCACGGCATCGCGCACCGAGCCATCGGAGTTGAGGTGGGTTTGATAGTTGACGTGGATCTGGTTGCCATGGCGATCGACGATCAGGTCAACATCCCAGCGCCACACCACGGTATGACCGCCGCTATCGATGTAGGTGCGCCGCGAGTTGGAGGTGCAGCCAAAATTTTCCCAGATGCCGCTCGGCAGCCAGACGCGCCAGCAGGGGAAGTTGCCCGACTGCAGTTCCTGCACCTTGGCATGGCTTTCCGGGGCGGTGTGCCAGATGTATTGCGAGGGCGGTGGCCACGGGGAGAGGTTCACGGCGGTGGAGGCGTTGAGGTCGGGCGGGATGAGCTGGCCGCTGATGCCGAAACTGTCGTTGATGTGCCAGACGTTCTCCAGCCGATTGCTGCCGCCAGGGGTGACATTTTCCTGGCTCCAGCTGATCGAGCCCAGGTCCAGGCTCCAGCCTTCGCCGACCCAGGGAGCGGCGGCTTGCAAGCTGTGGCTTTCATTGACGGCGCCGCTGTTGTAGGCCAGCGTCAGGTTGGGCACCAGGCCGCCAGGACCGGGCGGGATATCCAGCGGGTAGCGGTACATCAGCCCGCCGGAGTTCAGGTCGACCTGGAAGTCGGCCGGGGTGCCCCACAGTGCCTGGGGTGCCTGCGTGTTGAAAGAGATGGTGCTGGCGGTGAGGGCGGTGAAGGCATGGCTCCCCTGAGAGGGCTGATGAGACGACAGGGCGGTGGAGACGCTCCACACCAGCCCGGTCTTGTCCCCGGTGGCTACCAGGAGCTGGGAAGCCGTCGAGGCGGGTGGTGGAGGGGTGGGCGTGGGCGAAGGCGTGGGTGATGGGGAGGCAGTGGGTGTCGTGGTAGCAGGAGGCGTCGTGGTGGCAGTTGGGCCTGGGGTGGGTGTCGTACTGATGTGCGGAGCGGTGGTGGTAGCCGCGGGGAAGGCGGGAGGGAAGCCGCTGATGAGCGTGGAGGCGTCGCCCGGACGCCACAGGGCGTACACCACCTGGCCGCGCACGAGCAAGGTCTCCTGGCTGGGGAGCAGGTGATAGCGCAGGACCAGGGGATGGGCCAGCGCCAGGCTGGAGAGCGGGTGCCCGGCAGCGTCCTGGAGCAGGATCTGATAGGTGCCGAAGGAGAGGAACTCGCTGTTGATGCCCCCGGAGCCTGGTAACACTTGCGTGATGGACAGGATGATGGAGCCGCCCGCGCCGAGCAGTTGGGCAGGGCTGAGGGTGCCGGCGGCAATGTCGAGTTCCAGCCTCCCATCTTTGCCGAGGAACTGCTGGGGCTGTCCAGTCAGGGTGATCTTGGTAGGAGGCATGCTCACAGGCCAGGTGCGAGTGAAGGTGTCCGGCTTGACCGAGGGATCAGGGTGCACGTAGTGACCCAGGTCGATGTGCTTGCCATGGGGCCGCTTGAGCCAGGCAGGCGACTTGAGTGGAGGATTGGGGTTGTGTTTCTGTACCGCAGCTTGCGCAGGCTTGATTGTGTCTGCCCAGCCCCAGCGCTCCGGAGAGCAGGAAGAGGCTCAGGAAGAATGCCAGGAGCAGCTGGCGAAGGGTGAGGCGCGGGGAGGGCCTGCGGGGTGGGCGCACATGTGGGCGGTCGGGAAGAGCACGAACATCGGACGAGAAGTCAGAAGCGAACATACGACACCTGCTTTCAGGCACACTGGAGTGCCATGGAGTGAACGACCACAAACAGACCGGTCAGTCAGCCAGGGAACACGCGGGAAGATACTATATAGAATGAAATAGGTACATGCTTCAATGCAGGAAGCACGCACAAAAATAGCATGACCACTAGAGAGTGTAGATGAATGATGGACCAGCGGGAAGGGAGAAAAGGTTGTGAAACGGTCAAGGTTGTAGAAATGGGGTGGAGGAATCTTTACAGAGAAGAGAATCTGTGACACACAATAGTTGTGATGACAAATAAATACATTGTATAGACATTGTATTGCAAATGTAATCCATTTTGGACAATGTTGTGTAATATTGATCTTTGCTTTGCCCTCACGTTGCTTTGACATTGTTTTACAAATGCAATGTGAAGAGGCCTTCGCGGGCGCTAGCGGACTGTCAATCCCGATGTAGTGAGTAGAAATGTAGGGCACTACCAGCCCCTACCATGACACGTGGGTGAGCGAAGCCCCGCGAATACAATGAAAATAGAGAAGTCCATCATGTCCACAGAGCAAGATCTTCATGCCTTATAGGGCATGCGCTTGCAAGGAGAGCTGACATACCATGCGTCCAAACATCACACAACCCATTACGGCCTGGCTGCACGAACTTGTTCAGCAGCCTGGTCGAACTTCGCACGTGACTCTCCAGAGGGAGATCGCGAGGGTTCCTCCTGCCAGGCACGCGAGCATCCCACCCAGGCTCCTGCTGGTAGATGCGAACGAGGAACGAGCCCAGCGCCTGGCGCGCATCCTCACTCTGGCCGATTATCGTCCCTGTATAGCGAAAACGCCCCTCCAGGCATTTGGACGCCTTCTCCAGGAGTCATCGCTTCCACAAGCCATCATAATCGGCTGGATAGATGACCGTAGTCGTTTTGCCTTCACGCGCCTCTTCCAATGGATGGTAAGCGAGCAGGGGCAGAACATTCCCATCATCGCCTTACCTCAGAGCCGTTACATCCTTATACGCCTGCTGCAGCAACTGGCCTACGAATTGAGGCGCGACATTCCCTTCACCGTTCTCCTGAGACCCGTTCCTGACGAAGCGCCGTTGATTGCCCACCCATCTTCACCGGCCGTCCATGTCGTCTCGCGTGCCTCTGCGCAGGTATTGGAAGGCATCTGGCGCGTTTTGCCCGCTACGCGCAACAGCTTCAGGGCGGCCCGGCATTCACTCGTTCTGGACGTGTTGCCCCTCACCGACCTGCAGCCTCGCGTCTCCCGAAAACTTCGCTCGCGCAACAGCCACTTTCGCCAGTTGCTCAGAGCGGCCCATGAACTGATCGATCCCGCTCAGTGGGACACCTTGCTGAGAGACGTGGGCCTGGGCAGCTATTGTTCCCTGGACGCCTGGCCACCCGATGACGATGAGCACACCATCCCGGCTGAGTACCTCAGTTGCCTCAACCAGGCCGTGGCTTTCTCGCGACCGGATGATCCAGTTGGCCAGTTACTACGCTGGGGTAATCGTAGTACCCGGCTTTCCCTGGAAAAGCGCGTACCTTCAACGCTCTCACAGCAGGCGCTCAAAGTTTTTCCTGAAGAGCGGGCGATGAGTGCAGCATTGAGCGCCTTCACAGGCGAGATGAACAGGATTCGTGGCGAGGATTTACACGTGTGGAAGCGCTGGTCCGACGGCAGCTACCGGGTCGTGCACTACAGCAATCTCTACGCCTATGGGCGGGTTCGCCGCCCCCAGATGGCATGCCATGCCTGGGTGGCCTCGATAGAGGCTATGCTGAGCCTGCTACAACTCGACAGCACGTGGACGGTGAGCGAAATAGAGTGCAGTTGCCAGACCCAGACCGGCCACTGCGTATTCGCCCTGCAGCCATCAGGCGAAGGCCTTGTCCCGTAGAGGTGGAGGTGGTGCTTTCAGAGGTAGGTTTTTCGCAAGCAGGATGATTGTCCGTAGGGGCGGGGGTGGTGTGGAGCAGGGTGGGGGCCTTTATGGCCGCCACCCAACACCGCACCACTCCCGCCCCTACGGAAACCTGGGATTGCTTGCTTCCCCTCGTCCCACCAACCAGCCCCACACTTTTGCCAGATCCGGCCGGGTACTATAATTTGCTACCATTCAAAAAAACATGCTACAATGAAACCACCCTATTAAAAGGGATTCCTAAAAAATGTAGGGGGCGACCCTGGCGGTCTGCCCAATAGGCATCAAGCTAAGATTCGTGGCAAAGGCTTGTTCTGTGACGTGAACGGGCGGCCATAAAGGCCCACACCCCACGCCGCCCCCACCCCTACGGAAGCGGGGGCTGGCCTCTTCGGTTGATGCATATGAGGCGGCCTTGCCCTCGCCCTGTCTCACTAGCCCAGGATATCAGAAGCGTGACCACATATCAAGTAGAGGTGCGGGCAGTCACCGAGCGCCATGATGTGCAGGCTCAGCGACTTGCTCGCGAAATACTGCACATCCCGCTGACGCGCCTCCCTTCGCTCGCAGCGCTCCCTACCAGTGCACCTCCGCTCACCATTCGCACCTCTCACCTCTACTTCCTCACAGGAACCCTCACCGCCCTTCAAATAGATCAGCTCACAGGCCAGCTGCTCGCCGATCCCGTCATCCAGGAGGTAGCTCCCCGATTTATCGAGGGGCGTTCCTTGGATGAACTATTGCAAGATTCGTCCTCCCACGTCGTTGACGTGTTCTTTCACCCGGGAGTGACCGATACGCTGGCCGAGAGTGTGCTAGCGGGTGCTCACATGCTGGGCATCACGGGATTAGAACAGGTAGAGACGGGGCAGCGCTATACACTGGATGGCCGTTTGAGCGAACGCGATGTACGAACCATTACCGAGGAACTCCTATACAACCCTGTCATCCAGCACTACACCCTGCGGCCCGCGCACGCCGCGCCTGGTACGATAGATACTCAACTGGCACCAGGCGCAGCAGCTCCTCCCGCCAATGTCACGCAGATATCTCAACCAGTTCGCTCCATTGCACTATCCACCATGAGCGACCAGCATCTCCTTGAGCTCAGCAGGGCGGGTATGCTCGCACTGGACCTGGACGAAATGCGCGCCATCCAGCAGTATTACCAGGCGCGCGGGCGCGAACCCACCGATGTTGAGATGGAAACCCTGGCGCAGACGTGGTCTGAACACTGCTCGCACAAGACCTTCAAGGCCACTATCGATTACCAGGAGGTAGATGAGAATGGCACTGTGCTCCACGAGGAAACGATTCAAGGCCTGCTCAAGCAGTACATTATGCGCGCTACCGGGGCAGTCAAACGTCCCTGGGTAGTATCAGCCTTCAGCGACAACGCGGGTATCGTGCGTTTTACAGGTTCGCAGGATATCGCCTTTAAGGTTGAGACGCACAACCATCCTTCGGCTATCGAACCCTTTGGCGGGGCAAACACTGGCGTAGGTGGTGTGATCCGCGACGTGCTGGGCGTTTCCGCGCGGCCCATTGCCTGCACCGATATCCTCTGCTTTGGTCCACCTGAAACACCGGTCGAGGAGTTGCCTGCCGGGGTACTCACGCCGCGGCGCGTTGCCAGCGGCGTCGTCAACGGTGTGCGCGACTATAGCAATAAGATGGGCATTCCCACCGCTAACGGCGCCATCCTCTATCATCCCGGGTATATTTACAACCCGCTTGTCTTCTGCGGCTGCCTGGGCATACTCCCACGCGGCGGCCATCCCGACCAGGCGCAGCCGGGCGACCGCATTGTTGCGCTCGGCGGCCGTACCGGGCGCGATGGCATCCACGGCGCGACCTTTTCCTCCGGCGAGATGAGCAGTGAGATCAACGCGCAGGCCGGAAGCGCGGTGCAGATCGGCGCGCCCATCACCGAGAAAAAAGTCGCGGACGTCATTATCCAGGCACGCGATCTCCGCCTTTACCATGCCATTACAGACTGCGGCGCGGGCGGCTTCTCCTCGGCGATCGGTGAGATGGGGGCCAGAACGGGAGTTCAGGTTGAACTGGCACACGCGCCGCTCAAATATCAAGGCCTGGCTCCATGGGAAATCTGGCTCTCCGAGGCGCAGGAGCGCATGGTGCTCGCCGTTCCGCCTGAGCATCTCGAAACGCTGCAGGCAATATGTGCCACCGAAGAGGTTGAGGCCAGCGTCATCGGCACCTTCACTGGCGATCACCGCCTGGTTGTTATGTATAACGGCCAAACTGTGGCTGATCTGGATATGGCATTTCTGCACGACGGCAGACCGGACAGGAGGCTAGAGGCCGTGTGGAGAGACAGGGCGGGGGCAAACCCCGCCCCTACCATACGCGGCGAGAGCAAGCCGCCCGTGTATGGTAGGGGCGACCCTTGCGGTCGCCCTGGGGGTGGTGGGGGCCTGGCACGCCCTGCCGGTGCCGCTACATTTTCAACGGCCCTCCTCGCCCTCCTGCGCCATCCCACCATCGCCTCCAAAGAGCGGGTCGTGCGCCGCTACGATCATGAAGTGCAGGGAGCAACCGTACTGAAACCGCTGGTAGGAGCCGCGGGTAATGGACCCGGCGACGCGGCCGTGCTCCAACCCATCCTGGAAGAACCGGGGGAGCCAACGCGGGCCGGTATCGTGCTGTCCAACGGCATCAACCCGCTGTACGGCAAGATTGATCCCTATGCCATGGCAATGAACGCCATCGACGAGGCCCTGCGCAATCTGACCGCCGTGGGCGGCGATGTCGAACGCGCCGCTATACTGGATAATTTTTGCTGGGGCAGCCCCACGGACCCTTTGCAATTGGGGCTGCTGGTGCGTGCTGTCAAAGGCTGTCACGATGCCGCTCTCGGCTTCGGCACTCCCTTCATCTCCGGCAAGGACAGTCTGAACAACGAGTACCGGGCTGGAGAACGGCGCCTGCCTGTCATCCCGACGCTGCTCATCTCCGCCGCCGGGGTCATCGACGATGCCGCCCAAACCATCGATATGTCGCTCAAGAGCCCGGGCGGCCTGCTTTACCAGCTCGGCGCAACACACAACGAGCTGGCCGGTTCGCACTACCTTGAGTACCTGGCAGACCCGGGTCTCTTCCCGGGTACAGCCGTCCCACAGGTGAACGTTCCACGTGCCCTGACCTTGATGAAAGCGCTGGGTGCGGCCATACGCCAGGGGCTGGTACGCGCCTGTCACGATCTCTCGGAAGGTGGGCTTGCTGTAGCCGCCGCCGAGATGTCGCTTGCCGGGCTGCTGGGCATAGATATAGAGCTGGGACAGGTTCCACACGATATACCTGTTTTGCACGCCAATCTCATCGATACTTTATTGCTGTTCAGCGAGTCTGCCTCGCGCTTCCTGGTTGAGGTCGCCCCGCAACAACGTGATGCCTTTGAAGCGCACATGCGCTCCCAGGGCGGACAGGACATTGCCTGCATTGGCGTGGTAGCTCCTACCGGCCGCTTCACCGTCCGCGGCGGCGAACGGGTGTTGATCGATCTTACCGTGGCAGACCTGCAAGAGGCCTGGATAGGAGAAGAGGCATGAGCAGCCCACGCGCCCTCGTCCTACGCGCCCAAGGCATCAACTGCGACCGCGAGACCGCCCGGGCCTGCCGCCTCGTGGGCTTCGCCACCGATCTCCTGCACATCAACCAGTTGTTGAAGGCTCCTGATCTCCTGCTCGACTACGATTTCCTGGTTATTCCAGGCGGGTTTTCCTACGGGGATGATCTGGGCGCGGGCACGCTGCTCGCCAAAAATCTGACCATCCACCTCGGCCCGCAGCTCCATCGCTTCATCGACAAGGGTCGGCCAGTCTTAGGCATCTGCAATGGCTTCCAGGTCCTCGTGCGCGCAGGGCTGCTGCCGGGCCATTTCCCTGATAAGGCGCGAGACTTACCAGGCGCCAGCCTGGCCGATAACGCCTCGGCGCAATTCGAGTGCCGCTGGGTCACATTATCCGTACAGCCAGGACCATGCCTCTTTACTAAAGGTATAGAACATACCATCGAATTGCCCGTGGCTCATGGAGAGGGGCAGTTCGTCTTAGCTGACAACGAGGAGTTGACACAATTATATATGAATGGGCAGGGGCCCCTGCTCTATACCAGGCGGCATGGCCAGGCGCCCGGGGCAAATCTCCCCAGCGTAGAAGAGGTTCCCTATCCCGACAATCCCAACGGCTCCGCTGGCAACATCGCGGGCGTGTGCAACGCTCAAGGCAACGTCTTCGGGCTGATGCCTCACCCCGAACGCTACGTCCACGCTCTACAGCATCCGCTGCGGCGTAATGGACAGGGGGACGGTCTGGCTATTTTAAAAAATGCTATGAATCATGCAATGAAACTGCAGAATAAAAAGAGCTTCGGGGCGCCTGCGAAGAGCGCCGGCACAGCTTCTTACGCGGAGAGTGGCGTTGATATTGCCGCCGCCGACCGCGCAAAAGCGTTGATGCTAGAGGCGGTGCGGGCGACGCAGGGCCCGCAGGTGCTGGCAGGCATGGGTGCATTTGCTGGCATGCTCGACGCAGCCTCGATCAAGGAAATGCGCAGGCCCGCGTTAGTGGCCTCGACCGATGGGGTCGGCACAAAGACCTTAATCGCGGCCCAGGCCGGGCGCTTTGATACCATTGGCCACGATCTCGTCAACCACTCCGTCAATGACCTGTTGACGCAAGGAGCAAGGCCGCTCTTCTTTATGGACTACCTGGCAATGGGAAAGCTCGACCCATTGCAGGCGGCCTCCATTGTAAGCAGCGTCGCCGCTGCCTGCAAAGAGATAGATTGCACATTACTGGGAGGCGAAACAGCAGAGATGCCTGGCGTTTATTTATCTGGAGCATTTGATCTGGCCGGAACTATGGTCGGCATCGTCGAGCAGGATACAGCTATCGATAGTACCGCCATACGGCCGGGCGATGTCCTGCTGGGCCTGCCTTCGAGCGGCCTGCATACCAATGGCTATTCCCTGGCGCGGCGTGTCTTTGCGCCCTACGCGCTGGATACCATCTTTCCTGAGCTCGGCGAGCCACTGGTGGATGCACTGCTGCGCCCGCACCGCTGCTATCTACGTGAGATAGCGCTGCTGCACCAGCACCTGGAGGGAAAGGGGCACACCATCAAGGGCATAGCGCACATCACCGGGGGCGGCTTCGCGGGGAACATAGTTCGCATCCTGCCCTGGGGCGTGCAGGCAGTGATAGAGACGGGCGCGTGGGATGTCCCGCCGCTTTTCCGCTTGCTGGCCCGGCTGGGCCATCTATCGCGCGAGGAAATGTATAATACTCTGAATATGGGCGTGGGCATGGTGCTGGCGCTTTCGCCAGAAGCGGCGACCGAGGCCAGGCGTGTCCTGCCTGAACTGCTCACGGTAGGCTACATGACGAAGGGCGAAGGCGTTGTACTACAACGTACCGAGTAGGGGCGACCCTTGCGGTCGCCCTATAAGCGTCAAGATAAGGGAAATGGCAGGTTCGTAGGCCATAGGGGCGAGTGTGGTGAGGAGTGGAAGGGTGGGCCTTTATGGTCGCCCGCGTCGTCTGTGTTTGCTGCAGACGAGGCCAGCCTCTGTGACGACCCCACCGCCGGGCGACCATAAAGGTCCCCACCCAGCCCCGCACCACCCCCGCCCCTACGGAGGGCATGGCTTATCTTGACGCCTATCGGGCGCCCTCAGTAACTTGCGGTCGCCCGTGGTAACATATAGCGAGAGGATTAAAATATGATACAAAATCCCACCTTCGGCCCCTTGCTGGCCGAAGGCAAAACAAAACAGATTTACGCCTATCCAGGAGATGACAGCCTGGTATACATGGTTAACAAGGACCAGATCACGGCAGGCGATGGAGCGAGGCGCAACGAACTGACCGGCAAATCGCGCTGGAGCACCATTACCACGGCCAACATTTTTCGCCTGTTGAACCAGGAGGACCTGGCCACACACTTCGTCGAGCAAATCAACGCTGTGACGCTGCTGGTACGTCGTTGCAGCATGCTGCCTGTAGAGCAGGTGCAGCGCCGCATCGCCACCGGTTCCTATCTCAAGCGCCACCCGGAAGTCAGCGAGGGAACGCGCTTCGACCCGGTACTGGTCGAGACGTTCCTTAAAGATGACGCCCGGCATGACCCGCAGGTCTGGCCGGAGGACATCATTAAAATGGGACTGGCAACGGCACAAGAGATAGAGTGGATGGCAGGGCAGGGACGCCGCGTCTTTGAAACGCTGGAACACGCCTGGGCAGGCATCGACGTGACACTGGTCGATCTCAAAATTGAATTTGGCCGCGACAGCAAGGGAGATTTGCTGGTGGCCGATGTGATAGACAACGATAGCTGGCGACTCTGGCCTGGCGGCGACAAAACGCGTATGCTGGATAAACAGCTCTATCGCAACCTGAAGGAGGTAACCGCGCAGGACCTGGATAGCATCGCCGACCGCTACGCACTTGTAGCCGACCTGACAGGGAAATTGAAGCCTGGGCAGTAGCTCTCAAAGGAGCAGCACGTGGAACTGGAACGTTTGCATGACGCCTGCGGGATAGTAGGTATCTACGTACGCAAGGACAGCGATCACATTGATGTGAGGCGCTATCTCACACTCGCGCTGACCGCCTTACAACACCGTGGCCAGGAGAGCGCGGGTATGGCGGTATATGACCACGCGGGGCAAATCGTTCACCGCGTTGCCATGGGCAAAGTGCGCGAAGTCTTCCCCGACATGGGAATGGGTCTGCCTGCTACCTGCTGCGGCATCGGCCATGTGCGCTACTCTACCACCGGCTCCAGCTGCGTCGAGAATGCAGGCCCGTTTGTCGTGGGACCGGGGCAGAGCCGCTATGATACCATTGCCGTCGCGCATAACGGCAACCTGGTAAATGGTGCGGCATTGCGCGCACAACTGCCGCAGGATTTCTTGCATTCTACCACCGACAGCGAGGCTATTGCCCTGCTCCTGCTACTGCACGCGGATGGTACGACTATGCGTGAGCGCATGATGGCGACGTTCTCCCTGCTGCAGGGCGCCTACAGCCTCGTTATCCTGGCAGAGGGCAAACTATATGCTGCACGTGATCCATGGGGGTTGCGCCCACTGTGCCTGGGACGCATCGGGGAGAACTGGATTGTCGCCTCGGAGTCGTGCGCATTGGATCGTCTCGGCGCGACCTTCGTGCGCAAAGTCGAACCGGGCGAACTCATCACCATCGATGAAGAAGGCATACATGCAGAAGTGCTGGCGCGCTCTCCTCGTAAGACATTGTGCGTTTTCGAGTACATCTACTTCTCCGACGCCACGACTCGCCTGAACGACCGCTACGTCTACCTGGTGAGAGAAGCCCTGGGCCAGGAGTTAGCGAGAGAACATCCCGTGGATGCCGACCTGGTGGTGCCAGTGCCCGACTCTTCCATCCCGGCTGCGCTGGGCTACGCGGCAGCATCGGGCATTCCCTATGGACAGGCCATCATCAAGAACCGCTACAGCGACCGCACCTTCATCAAGCCCGACCAGCGCCTGCGCCAGTTGGAGGTAGACCTGAAATTCAACCTGGTCAAACCAAAGATCGATGGCGCGCGGCTGGTGATCGTGGATGACTCTATCGTGCGCGGCCATACGATGAAACGCCTGGTAGCAGCCTTACGCCACCAGGGAGCGCGGGAGATACACCTGCGTTCCAGTGCGCCGCCGCTGCGCCATCCCTGTTACTTCGGCATCGACATTCCACAGGAAGAGGAGCTGATCGCCGCTGGCCGCAGCATTCAGGAAATAGCCGACTATATCGGCGTCGATAGTCTGGGCTACCTGAGTACAACGGGACTGGGCCGCGCCATAGGTTCGGCGATGGGAGACATTAAGCTCGATGATGCCGCCGCTGACAACCTCCTACATAACGAATTCTGCTATGGTTGTATGCAACAGCAGGGATGGCCATTCGATCCCCAGGAGATGGTAAACGTCGCTCCTGCAAAGGGGTCTCGCATGGCCAGTATAGTCCCATAAAGAGGTGTAATCATGCGTGTGCTGGTCATTGGCTCGGGAGCGCGAGAACACGCGCTGGTATGGAAGCTGGCGCAAAGCCATCGTGTAACGCGTCTCTATGCCGCGCCGGGAAACCCAGGCATGGCTGCCCACGCGGAGTGCGTACGATTGGGTGTGACCTCGCTGGTGGAACTGGCGGATTTTGCCGAACGCGCGCAGATTGATCTCACGGTTGTCGGGCCAGAAATACCCCTGATAGCCGGCATCGCTGACCTTTTTCGACAGCGCGGACTGCACATCTTCGGGCCAGGAGCCGCAGGCGCAGCGCTCGAGGGCAGCAAGGCTTTCGCCAAGGAACTCATGGCCGGGGCCGGCATCCCCACGGCACAGTACCAGACATTTACTGACGCCAGCGCGGCGCTGGCATATCTTGAACGGCATGGCACGCCCGTCGTCGTCAAGGCCGATGGTAACGCCGCCGGCAAGGGCGCCATCGTGTCCATGGATATGCCAACAGCCCGGGAAGCTATACGCCAGATCATGGTCGAGCGTGTCTTCGGCGATGCAGGCGACGTTGTTGTGATCGAGGATTACTTGCAGGGCGATGAGATAGGCTCCACTGCTTTATGCAGCGGTACGCACTACCTGCCGCTGACCCTGACGCAGGACCACAAACGCGCACTCGATGGAGACCAGGGGTTGAATACTGGAGGCATGGGAGTATTCACGCCGCTGCCTTTCGTTGACAGGGAGAGCGAGGCCCAGGTATACAGGCATATCGTCGCGGCTACACTGCAGGCCCTCAAGGCGCGCGGCATTGCCTTTTCGGGCGTGTTGTATTCAAACATCATGCTCACCGAGCGCGGGCCAATGGTACTGGAGCACAACACGCGCTTCGGTGACCCGGAAGCGCAGGCGTTCGTGATGCTGCTGCAAGAGGACCTGGCGAATGTGCTGGAGTTTGCGCGCACGCTGCCCGTAAAACTCAATACATTGTGGCGTCCAGGCTACGCGGTAAGCCTTACGCTGGCATCAGGAGGCTATCCAGGAAAGTACCGCTCGGGCTTACCGATCACAGGTGTCGAGGAGGCAAACCGCCTGCAAGATGTGCAAGTCTTCCACGCGGGAACGGCCCTGCAAGATGGGAAGCTGGTTACGGCAGGTGGGCGAGTGCTCAGCGTCGCGGCACACGGGGAGACGCTCCAGGAAGCCGTGGCGCGGGTGTATGACGCGGCGGCCCACATTGCGTTTGAAGGGATGCAGTACCGCAGGGATATTGCTCACAGAGGGTTACGTCACGGTGGTAATATATAGGGAGACCGCGTATAACAGTGGACTATCGACCTCGATTTGACCAGAGAAATGTAACGGCGCCCCTTGCGGGTGCCAAATAGGCATCAACCTAAGAGCCTGTCTGATGCTCAGAGTCTTCGCTCTTGCGCCGGGGTGCTCGCGCGGCTTCGCCGCGCAAAAAATGTTTATGTTGTGTGGAGCAGGCGCTTCGCGCCTGCTCCACACAACATAAACATCAGGCGAGCGCCGCAGGCGCGAGCACCCACTCGGGATGGCAATCAGACAGACTCTAAGAAATATGGAGACGAAGGTCCCTACCTCTAAGGGTAGTGATAGGCTTTTTCTTCGGTTGATGTGTAGACGTGTGAACATATTTGTGAAGGACCTGATATGCGACAACACTTACTCATCGACGCTGACGACACCCTCTGGGAAAACAACATCTACTTCGAGCAAGCCATCGAAGATTTTATCGATTTTCTTAACCACTCTTCGCTCAAGCCCCATGAAGTTCGGGCTGTGCTCGACGAAATCGAATTGACTCAGGGCTATGGCTCGGCCAGTTTTGCCAGGAGCCTGCGGGAGTGCTATATACACCTCGCAGAAAAGGAAGTTCAAGACGAAGATTTAGAACGAGTCGTGTACTTCGGCGAGCAAATTATTCATCACCCTATGCAGATCATAGCGGGAGTGAAGGAAACGCTCGCATACCTGTCCCCCCGGCACCAGCTCATTTTACTGACAAAGGGCCACGAGGAAGAGCAAAAGCTCAAAATTGAAAATTCTGGCCTGGGAATCTATTTTGGAGACACTATTATTGTCGAGGAGAAAAATGTAGACACGTATAACCGGCTTGTGACGGAGCTTGATCTCGACCTGGAGAATACCTGGATGATTGGCAATTCTCCACGATCAGACATTAATCCCGCGCTCGAGGTAGGCTTGAACGCGGTCTACATTCCTCACCCGCACACGTGGGGACTGGAAAAACAAGACATCCGTCACGAAGGCAAAGGGCGTCTTTTGACGCTCGATACATTTGCTGAGCTGCGCGATCATTTTGAATGACATCCTTCACGGGTGCCAGATGAGGAATATGCTATGTCATCGCGAGTCATCATCATCATGGGCAGCAAGGGCGACCTGGCCCATGCTCAAGCCGTTGCTAAGACATTGCAGATGCTGGAGATCGGCTGCGAAATGCGCATCTGTTCAGCGCACAAGGCCACTTCACGGCTTTTAGATATACTGCGCGAATACGAGCCGGCAGGTCCCCTGGTATACATCACCATCGCGGGACGCTCCAACGCGCTCTCCGCGGTCATTGACGCCAATACGCGCTATCCTGTAATCGCCTGCCCGCCTTACAGCGACCGCTTCGGCGGGATGGATATCCTCTCGTCGCTGCGGCTGCCGTCCGGCATCGCCTCCCCAGTGATCCTGGAGCCGGAGGGCGCGGCCCTGCTGGCGGCCAAAATACTGGCCCTCTCAGATATGCAGCTAGGCCAGCGGCTGCACGAGTACAAACAGCGCCTTGTCGCCGAACTGGTCCAGGCCGATGAAGAGGTACGCCGGTAATGGACAGCACTCCCCTGCGCCTTGGCGTGCTCATCTCTGGCACGGGCAGCAACCTGCAGGCGCTTATCGATGCCATCGAGAGCAAGAAACTGGCGAACGTCGAGATCGCGCTGGTTGTGAGCAATAAAGCCAACGCCTATGGCCTGCAGCGTGCCCTTACCCATAACCTACCCACGGTCTACCTGCCCTGGAAGGAGCGAGCGGATAGCGAGTCGCAGCTTGCCGCATTGCTGCGACTGTTCCGCGTTGACCTCGTCATACTGGCCGGCTGGATGCGTATCCTCAGCCCAGCCTTTATCGAACAATTCCCGCGGCGTATCATCAATCTTCATCCCGCCCTTATTCCCGATGAGGGCACAGGCGACATGTATACCACGCGTGATGGTACAGAGATCCCCGTCTTCCGGGGGCTCCACGTGGTAAAGCAGGCGCTCGACGCCGGTATAAAGGTAACGGGCAGCACAGTGCATTATGTGACGCCGGAGGTCGACGCGGGACCTGTAATCTGCCGTGAAGAGGTCACTATTCAAGAGAGCGATACGGAAGAGACGCTGCACGAACGCTTGAAGCTGGTGGAGCACCGGTTGATTGTGGAAGCGGTCAAGATGTTTATACCCGCCAGTATGCCTTGACATCCCTATCTACAATAGTCTATACCTTTGCTAAGCGGATAAATTTTTTCTTATCATTCGTACCCAACACATTGGCTTAGACGGGCGGGTGGCAAGCCCCGCTTTCAGAAGGAGGCTCCGATGCTCAAACCTGCAATCACGGCAGAGCTGCGGACTATTTTAGGTGCTGAAGGAGTCATCGACAAGCACGAACAATTACGCACCTACGAGTCCGATGGCCTGACCAACTTCCGTGTCGTACCTGCACTCGTTGTACTCCCCACCTCGACCGAGCAGGTGCAGGCTGTAGTGCGTATCTGCCATCGAGAGCATATCCCATTCGTGCCACGAGGCTCGGGGACCGGTCTCTCTGGCGGCGCACTGCCCACCGAAGGCGGTATAGTTATTTCGCTCGCACGCATGAAGCAAATACTGAAGATCGATTTCCCCAACCAGCGCGTGGTCGTGCAGCCTGGAGTCATCAATCTGTGGATTACGCAGCAGGTAGCGCCTCACGGCTACTACTACGCGCCTGATCCCTCCAGCCAGCAGGTCTGCTCCATCGGTGGCAACATAGCCGAAAACTCGGGCGGCGCTCACTGCCTCAAGTACGGTTTCACCGTTAACCACGTGCTGGGTATGAAGTTTGTTATGCCTGATGGCGAATTGATTGAGGTTGGCGGTCCTACCTTTGATACTCCGGGGTACGACTTGCCGGGCATCATCGTCGGCTCGGAGGGTACCCTTGGCATCGCCACCGAAGTCACACTGCGCATCCTGCGCAAGCCCGAAGGCGTGCAGACCGCCATGGCCTCCTTCGATACGATTGAAGCCGCGGGAGAGGCAGTATCGGGCATCATCGCCGCCGGTATCGTACCGGCAGCAATTGAGATGATGGATAAACTGGCTATAGAGGCATGCGAAGAGGCAGTGCACGCGGGCTACCCACTGGACGTGGGAGCCGTCCTGCTGGTTGAGCTGGATGGGCATCGCACCGAAATCGCTAAATTGCTCACGCGGGTCGAGGACATCTGCCGGAGCGCCGGGGCTATAGAGTACCGCCTGGCACGTACAGACGAGGAACGCCTGTTGATGTGGAAGGGCCGCAAGGCTGCCTTTGCGGCAGTGGGCCGCATCAGCCCCAACTACATCGTCCAGGATGGTGTAATACCTCGCACGGCCCTCCCGGAGATATTGCGCGAGATCGAGGAACTCAGCACCCAGAACGGTCTGCGCGTCGCCAACGTCTTTCACGCGGGCGACGGCAACCTGCACCCCCTGGTCCTCTACGATCAGCGCATCGAGGGGCAGGAGGAACGCGCAGAGGAACTTGCCGGCGAGATCATTCGTCGTTGTGTAGCCCACGGCGGCAGTATTACCGGCGAACATGGCGTAGGTATGGAAAAGAAGACCCACATGTCCGTGATGTTCACCGAGGCCGACCTGGCGACGCACCAGCTCATCCGCTGCGCCATCAACCCGGACAACCTGTGCAATCCCAACAAAGTTTATCCGACCCCCCGCCTGTGCGGAGAGGTACCAGGTCCTTACCGCCCGCACCCGGCGGAGCTGGCCGGCCTGGCGGAGCGATTCTAAAGGAATATGTAACTCCTCAGGACTCCTCACCACCTGCGGTGGTTCGCTAGAGGTGTTTCCTGCGGGCCTGGCAGCCGGCGGCTGCCAGGCCCGCAGGAAACACGAGGCGAGCCGCCGTAGGCGGCGAGGAATCAGGCACCTGAGGAGTTAAAGGAGGGCGCAATGAAGGTACAGTCCTTGCAAGAGACACTGGGCACCCTGGTAGGAGACCACGTGCGACCAGCAACGGAAAACGATATGGCAGCCGGAGTGCAGCCACAGTTCGTCGTAGAGCCGGGCACCGGGGAAGAAGTAGCGAAAGTACTGGCCTTCGCCAATCGTGAAGGGCTCAAGGTGCTGGTGCGTGGTGGTGGCACCCAGCTCAACACCGGCCTTCCGCCCGTAGGTGGTGATGTACTTTTGAGTACGACGCGGCTCAATACCGTGGTTGAGCACGCGCCGCACGACATGACGGTAACAGTGGAGGCGGGCCTCAAGTTGATCGACCTGCAAGCGCACCTGGCTCGCACCCGCCAGTGGCTGGCGCTCGACCCGGTCCTTGATCCCAATGCAACCACCGGCGGCATCATCTCCACCAACATTTCCGGCGCGCGTCGCCTGCGCTATGGTGGGGTACGCGATCAGATTATCGGTATTCGCGTCGTGCTGCCCGATGGCACTATCGCCAAAGGCGGCGGAAAAGTAGTCAAAAACGTGGCCGGGTATGACCTGCCCAAGCTCTTCACCGGTGCACTAGGCACACTGGGAGTGATCGTCGCCGCGACCTTCCGGCTGTACCCACTACGTGCTGCATCTCGTACGGTCGTGCTCACTGCTCCTACTGCCGCTCCATTGTGCGACCTGGCTGTGCGCGTGATTGCCTCCACCCTGGAGCCTACGGCCCTGGATGTGATGAGCGCACCAGCTACGGGTGCGGGCTGCGTGATGGCAGCCCGCTTCGAGACAGAACCGGAGTCGGCGGACGAGCAGGCTTCCACGCTCACTTCTATGGCTACTGGCTTGAACGACATTAAGACTCTCCAGGGTGAGGCAGAGGAACAGCTCTGGCGGCAAGTCGCCAGCGATTTCCCGCTTGCAAGCGACGCGGAGAACGCGCTCATTGTGAAAGTGAGCGTATTACCTACCAATGTCGCCTCCTGGTTGGAGAGCCTTGAACACATCGCGAATGAGGCAAATTTCAGCACACGCTGGCGAGCACATACGGGCCATGGCCTGGTATTTGCGCGCCTCTCCGGGGATGAAACTGCGGCGCTGGCCAGGGCCGTCGATAAACTGCGTCTTGCCGCCTCTGCTGGCCAGGGGAGCCTGGTCGTGCTGGATGCACCGGTCGCCCTGGCACGCGAGGTCGATGTCTGGGGACCCATCCCGGCTTTTGAGGTGATGCGCCGCCTGAAAGTGCGTTTCGATCCAAACTACACGCTGAACCCCGGGCGCTTCGTGGGAGGTATCTAATGAACACAAGCAACATACAAATCAGCAACCGGCGTGTTGTTGGCTTCGATCAGCATCACGCGCCCGATCCCGAATTGATTGCCGACTGCGTGCACTGTGGTTTTTGCCTGACTACCTGCCCAACGTACTTGCTGTGGGGAGAAGAAATGGATTCGCCTCGCGGCCGCATCCAGTTGATGAAAATGACCTCGCAAGGAGAGATTGGCATCAACAGGACGTTTGCCACGCACATCGACCAGTGCCTGGGCTGCATGGCCTGTGTGACGGCCTGTCCTTCCGGGGTGCAGTACGATAAACTGATCGAGTCCACTCGTCCCCAACTCGAGCGTCATTACGAACGGGGCCTGTCCGATCGCCTGTTCCGTTCTTTCCTGTTCTCACTGTTCCCGCGCCCGGCCCGCCTGAGAGCATTGCTGCCGCTGCTCTGGCTCTATCAAAAGACTGGCGCCAGCCGCATCATCCATTCTGAGACATTTGCCCGCCTGATCCCCGCCCGCCTGCTGGGCATGGAAACGGTGATGCCGCCCGTGCGCCTGGGCTCACTTCTATCCCGGCCTGCTACTTTCACGCGGGCGAAGAGCCAGCGGCGGCGGCGAGTGGGGCTGTTGCTGGGATGTGTGCAGCGTGTCTTCTTTGATCACGTCAATGCAGCTACTATACGCGTTCTTACAGCCGAGGGATGCGATGTTGTCGCGCCACCCACGCAGGGTTGCTGCGGTGCTCTCTCTATCCACTCGGGACGTGAGGATGAAGGGCTGGACTACGCTCGCCGCTTGATCGATACGTTTGAGGCCTGGGGAGTAGATACCGTTGTGGTCAACGCCGCTGGCTGCGGTTCTACTATGAAGGAATATGGCTACCTGCTGCGCGACGACCCGGAATACGCCGAGCGGGCCAGGGCGTTTTCAGATTCGGTGCGGGACATCTCGGAGATACTGGCCGAGTTGGAGCCGGTGGCACCTCGTCATCCCATCTCACTGCGGGTGGCCTACCATGACGCCTGCCATCTTGCTCATGCCCAGCGCGTGCGCCTCCAGCCGCGTAAAGTGCTGCGCAATATTCCCGGTCTCGAGGTGGTGGATATCCCTGAGGCCGATGTCTGCTGCGGCAGTGCGGGCATTTACAACTTGATCGAGCCGGAACCAGCCAGGCAGTTGGGGGAACGCAAGGCCCAACATATCTTGAGTACAGCACCGGACGTTATTGCCACCGCCAATCCAGGCTGCCTCCTGCAAATTAACTCCGCCTTGCAGCGCCTGGGTCACACCATTCCAGCGATGCATCCGGTAGAGCTGGTAGATGCTTCAATACGCGGCGCCAGGCTTCCGGTACAGGTAAAACCGTTACCAGGGCAGAGTCGCGGGTAGAAATAGCCAACTATGCAAGACCTGTGGGCTGAACTAAATAATGAGCCGGTGTCGCCTGGTTCCACTATACATGAACCATCCAGGCATCGTCGCCTCACAGAGCAGGTTATACTCTCATCGTTCCGGAACTGGCTGCTGCACGACTACGTTTTGCCCTACTGCCGAGCACTCAGTGCAACTCGCATCTACCGCCGCTGCTACTGGATCGATGCACTCGGAGCTATCGAGACGCGGGCAACGCATATGTCGAGCGGAAGTAATACACAAAATCATTCTGAAGCGCCAGTTCACCGGGCAAGAGGTAGCAAAAAAGATTTGTCCTCGGCCATTGCGCCTGCCCTCGAGCCAATAGCGGCCCTCACCAATCTACTCGCGCGAGAAAGCAAAACGATCACTCTACACGGCATCCTGCTGGAAGCAGGAAGCAGCAAACGCAAAGGAACACGAGCAACAGCCATCGAGAATGGTGCAGATAAACCTGGAACCAACCAGACAAAAGACGCGGCGATCCTGCCTGGAGAAAGCGGCATTGTGCGAACAAGCTGGCTAGAGATGAGCACAGTTGTGCTCAATCTCATCGATCAATCCCCAGCCATCTTTTTGCTCAATCCCTTTGGGCATACCCTTTTCACCTATGATGACCTCACTCCGCTCTACCAGCGCACAGCTCCAACTGAACTTTGCCTTTTTATCTCGCATAAACAGGTGATGGCTCACCTGGCAACCTCACCTGAGGCTACTGCCTTGACCGCTTTGCTGCGCAGTGATCGCTGGAAGGTATTATCCACTACTAGTGAAGAGGTGGAGCGAACGATCGAGGGTGTAATCGACCTGCTCATCGCCTCAATGCAGCGGCATTTCCTCCCGGTGCAGCGCTTTGCATTCCCTGTACAGGTACGTCCCGCTGTGGTCGAGACGGTGCCCTACACGCTCATCTTTGCCACGCGCCGCCAGGATAGCCTGGCAGCTATGAACGACGCTGTATGCCTGTATCGCCGCCGCCTCTACGAGCAAAGCCACCGGGGAGTACTGGGCGAAGAATGGTTCGCGGCTCAGCAGCAGGAGCGCTTCGAAGAAGAGATGCAGCAATTGTATAGTCGTACGTTCCAACAGGGGCGTGCGCAGCGCGTACGCCGCTGGCCCGACCTGCGCCAGCAGTTACTCAACGTGAACTTTGGACGCTATACTATACACGAATATGACGAGGTGATACAGCAAATGCTGGCACGTGGCGCTGTACGCTGCAATTGGAGACGAAAACCGGCGGAGGCTGAGGACGCAGAGAAACGCATACCCGGCAACGATGATACTTTGATCTGGCAGTAGAATGGAAGAAGAGATGTCACCAGGGGGAAACGCTGGTTATGGGGATACCCAACGTTTTGGTGACACCTCCTAAATTAAAACGCCGCGCCCGCCTAATTAGTGGCAAGAATTTTTAACAGGATTGTCTGTACCTGCATTTTGGAGCTACGCCTGTTCATCCTTCGCAAAGAAAAGCTGAAAGCAGACAGATACGTGAGAGGAGCATACCAGTGAACTTCGACCTCGACGAAGAGCAAGTAGAGATTCGCGACACCGTGCGTCGCTTCACCGAGCAGCAAATCACTCCACATAGCGAGACGTGGGACGAACATGATCATTTTCCACGTGAAATCTATCACCAGATGGCGCAACTCGGCCTCATGGGCATGACCACACCTGAAGAATATGGCGGGAGTCAGCTCAACCGTCTCACTGGCGCTATGATCTACGAAGAACTAGCAAAAGGAGACATGGCAACTGCCGTTGGGCTTTCGGTACACAACATGGTCACCGCTTCTATCGCTAGTTTCGGTAACGAGGAACAGCGGCAGCGCTGGGTATCCCATCTCGCCTCCGGCAAATTATTGGGGGCATTCTCTCTCAGTGAAGCGGCATCTGGTTCTGATGCTGCCAGCTTGCAATGCAGGGCAGAGCGTCACGCCAGTGACTATGTCGTTAACGGCTCAAAAACGTGGGTCACAAATGCTGGCGAGGCCGAGATCTACTTGCTGATGGCGCGTACCCGCCCTGGCACGGACGCGGATGGTATCACCAGCTTTGTAGTTGAGAAGGATATACCAGGCTTCTCCTTCGGTAAGACTGAGCGCAAGATGGGATTACATTCTTCTCCGACCCGCGAACTCATCTTTACCAATAGTGAAGTTTCTGCTGCCAATCGTCTTGGTGAAGAGGGGCAGGGTATTAAAATTGCCCTCTCATCGCTCGATGGGGGGCGCATCAACATCGGAGCCATCGCGGTGGGTGTTGCACAGGCAGCCTTTGAAGTGGCCTGCAATTATGCGCGCGAACGCGAGCAGTTCGGACGACCTATCGGAGCATTCCAGGGCATCCAGTTTATGTTGGCCGACATGGCAATGAAGATCGAGGCAGCTCGTCTACTGGTATATGAAGCCGCTTACAAGCTTGACCACGGGCAGAGTCCAGGTATGCATGCCGCGATGGCCAAGTGTTTCGCCACCGATATGGCAATGGAGGTAACTACCAATGCTGTACAGGTCCTGGGAGGCGCTGGCTATGTACGTGATTACCCCGTGGAACGCTACATGCGCGATGTGAAAGTATCACAAATCTTTGAAGGGACAAATCAGATCCAGAGGATAGTGATTGCGCGAGCACTGTTAGGAAACCTGCTATGATAGGACCAATCATAAATCAAGGCAATCCTCGCGATCGTTTAAGGCACTGGCAGACATCCCCCAGGGCGACCCTCGCGGTCGCCCTAGAACTTCTACTACACACACTACACCTGCTACACTTGCTCCCTATTGCATGACAGCCTGGCCAGCAAACTCACGAATCAGGTTATTGAACTGGCCTGCTTGTTCATCCTGAGGCAGTTGGTCACTGCTATCCAGGATGCGAATTTCAATGCCTGGATTCACACGTCTGAAGGCTTCGGCTGTCTGAGGAGGTACCAATATACCCTCGCGACCCCAAACCCCCACGACTCGTTGCTGCAATCGGGCCAGGTCCTCGTGTACATCCAGGTTCAGGGAGTTGCTGAAGAGCGATACCGCGGGAGACTGGCTATGTGACTGGTGGGCATCGCAATGGGCTTTTTCCACCAACTGGTCGCTGATCAGCCCCGCGTTGTGATAACCCCTTCTTCTATAGAAGGCTCGAATAGCTGACCTTGTTGTCAGCAAGTTATAAATGAATCGGCCGATAATTGGTGTGCGCAGCACGATCTTCTTTACGGCATTGACCGGACCAGGTGCGGTCTCCTGTAGCATAGTCGCAGGAGGCGTCACCAGCATAAGACGCTCAAAGAGATGCGGACGGCGATAGGCGCCCGCTATGACATAGGCGCAGACCAGGCCATGTGCCACGACTACAGTTGGCTTGTCGATAACCTCCCTGATGAAGTCACCAATGAGATCAACATATGTCTCAGCAGTGTAGTCAATCACAGGGCGATCAGACATGCCATAGCCTAGTAAATCGATGGCATACACACGGAACTGCTCCGAAAGGGTTTCAAAGTTTTTATGCCATTCATAAGAAGACACACCGGGCCCAAAGCCATGAATTAACAGCAGCGGTCTCGCCTCGCGGTTGCCTTTCACCATATAGAAGACGTCTCCGTACTTCCATGCGAAGATGCGTTCTTCACCGGGCAGCACTGTATCAAGCGCTCCAGCCCGTGCTTCGAAAATTTTATTGGTAACTGCCAGCACTCCCAAAGCGCCACCAGTTACCAGACCAGCGGTAAGTAACTTACCAGTGAGCTTCATTCTCTTCTCCTTGAAATCCACCCCTGCAGCGCTGCTGTTGGCAGCTAGACTGCGTCTCAGCAGGGCTGCAAGGAAGCTCCTATTTTAACGTAGCACTAAGCAGACGGTATTTCCCTCATCACCATCCTATGCCACCTCTACAAATCTTGAAGTTGCATATGCCTATAAGCTGTGCTCTCCCCAAAAACCCCTCGAATTCAATGTCACTATAACACCCTTAAACGTTACAGCACAACTTGACAAAGTCAAAAGCAGGGCTTTTTGGTGTACCCGTTGCTCCCGTTCTGCTCGCAGAGCTGCCCCTGCTGCAACGGGGGGTGTGCTGGCGCGGCTGTGCAGCCGCGCCAGCACACCCCTCCTGAGCGACCCGCGTGCGGGTCGCGAGCAGAGCGGGCATGAGAGGCACTTCAGGAACACCACAAAGCCCTGGAAAAAAGCGATTGTAATGTATACTGCTTAAGAGCGTCTCAAACAAAGATGAAAGGTTCCCAACTAAAACATTACCATGCAACACGTAGCATCCTGCATCACACTCTCAGATGAAGTGCGAGCAGCAATCGAAGAGCGACACCCGGTTGTAGCTCTCGAGTCAACCGTTATTGCCCACGGCCTGCCCTATCCGGTCAACATCGAAGTGGCCCTATCCATGGAGGCAACCATCCGCGCTGAAGACGCAGTTCCGGCAACTGTGGCTATACACGATGGGAAGATTTGTATTGGTCTCACAACCGGCGAACTTGAGTACCTGGGAACAGCGCGCGATATCGTCAAGGTAAGCAGGCGCGATCTGGCAGTGACCCTGGTAACGCGCAACTGGGGAGCGACGACAGTGGCCGGGACCATGCTCTGTGCAAGTATGGCAGGGCTGCGTTTCTGCGCCACGGGTGGCATCGGAGGAGTACATCGAGGCGCTGAAACGAGCATGGACATTTCTTCCGATCTGACAGAGTTGAGCCGTACGCCGGTTCTTGTCGCCTGCGCGGGAGCAAAATCTATCCTTGACCTGGATCTCACGCTGGAATACCTGGAGACGCAGGGTGTACCGGTCATTGGTTGGCAAACCGATGAGTTTCCCGCCTTCTATGTGCAATCCAGTGGGCGACCACTCAGGTACAGGGCCGACGACGTTGCCACCATCGCAGCCATTGCCCGTACACAATGGGACTGCCAGTTGCACGGGATGGTAGTAGCCTGTCCCATACCTGAACATTACGCCATGGATCCAGGCCCGTTGGAGACAGCAACACAGGAGGCATTACAACTGGCTAGAGCAAAGGGCATAAGCGGGTCCGCCATTACACCTTTTCTTCTCGCCCATGTAGCGCAGGCTACAGGAGGCGAGAGCGTCGAGGCCAACAAAGCTCTGCTCATCAACAATGCTCTGTGGGCGGCCCGCTTCGCACGCGCTTATTACGACGAGACGTCTTAAAGGTTGATTTATTTGCGTACAAGGACTACAATAAGGTCACAAAAGCAATATTTTACTCCTCGGAAAGGAGCTTCATATCGTGGCACCTGGTTTACAGAAGGGAAAAGTAATAGGAGCTATAATCCTCGGCATCCTATGGATTTGCTGCTTCCTATTTATCAGTCCGACGCTGATCATCGATTTCGGTGCGGGCATTACCCTACCCTTTAAGGGCACTGTGATTTTCCTCGGCCTGCTCACTCTCTTCATCTATCACCTCGTTTATCGCTCAAATCCCGAGACGACCAAACTGAGCTGGACGGCAGTATTTACCATCGCCTGGCTTGCCCTGATTTGGTTCTATCCATTCAGAGATCCCAAAGTGGATGAAGGCACGCGCGGCGCGGTAGCCTTCTTCACGCTCGTAGGAGGTCTTGCCGTCTGCCTGATCTGGGTACGCTTCTTCTCAGATGAAATCACAGCATGACCAATGCGACTCACGAGACCAGGCCATAGTTGCCTGGTCTCTTTGCTTTAATGGCGAAAATGCCGCTTGCCTGTAAAGACCATGGCTATTGCATAATGATTCGCCACACGGATAGTCTCCTCATCGCGTATGGATCCACCCGGTTGAATAATTGCTGTTACTCCTGCTTTGGCCGCGGCTTCCACCCCATCTGCAAAAGGGAAAAAAGCATCTGACGCCAGCACCGATCCTCGCGCTCTTTCTGCCGCTTTCTCCACCGCCAGGTACACACTGGCGACGCGGTTCATCTGTCCAGCTCCTACACCAGTCACCGCCAGCTTATGCGCCAGTACAATAGCATTGGATTTGACCTGGAGTACCACCTTCCAGGCAAACATCAGATCAGTTACTTCTTCCAGGGTCGGATCGCGCTCCGTTACCACGCGGTACTCTGTTTCCTTCTCACCAGCAGTATCTGGCGTTTGCAGCAGTAAGCCGCCACTTACAGTACGCACGTCGAAGCGGTTACTTTTGAGCACTGGTACGGGGATTCCGTTGACCGGCTCAATTGGACAATGAGTGGCCAGAAGGCGCAGATTCTGTTTACTACGCAGTATGAGCAGAGCATCATAGGTGAAATCTGGCGCGATGACCGCCTCATAAAATAACTGGCTAATTTCACGGGCGGTAGCGGCATCAACAGGGCGATTGCAGCCGATGATGCCGCCGAATGCTGAAATAGTATCGCCCGTGTGAGCTTTCTTGTAGGCCTCTACTAGCGTGTCGTCGCAGGCCACTCCGCAGGGGTTCGTATGTTTGATGATGGCTACTGTTGGAGCGGTAAACCGGCTAACCGTTGCCAGCGCGGCATCCAGGTCAAGCAGATTATTATAAGATAATTCTTTGCCATGCAGTATCTCGGCACCCCCTATTGTAGGAACCATGGCCGGTGATGGTGTGTCGGTCCAGCGATAAAAAGCTGCCCGCTGGTGAGGATTCTCGCCATAGCGCAGGGTCGATATGCGTGTCAATGGCAGGACAAGCTCTTCAGGAAAATATTCAGCGGGTTGGGTGCGCAAATAATCGGCAATAGTACTATCATGGCTGGCAGTATACTGGAAGGCAATAGCGGCAAGTCGCCTGCGAGTAGCAAGACTGACCTCACCCAGCTCGTCCCATTCTTGCATCACCAGGGCATAATCCTGTGGGCGTACCAGCACTATAACATCCTGAAAATTTTTAGCGGCGGCGCGAATGAGCGCTACACCGCCGATATCGATCTGCTCTAGAGCTTCTGTTATGGTCACGCCAGGGCGAGCAATCGTCTCTGCAAAAGGGTACAGGTTCACAACTACGATATCAATGGGCGCGATCTCATGCTCCTGCAGTTCTTTCATGTGAGTTGTAACGTCGCGACGCGCAAGTATACCCCCGAAAATAGCTGGATGCAGGGTTTTGACACGCCCATCGAGTATTTCAGGAAACTTCGTGAGGGCAGTAACCTGCTCTACCTGAACGCCTGCCATTTGCAGAGCATGAGCGGTGCCGCTGGTTGAGAAGATAGTTACACCGCGCTTTTGCAACTCGTTTGCCAACTCGGGGATGCCGTCACGGTTGGCAACGCTGATAATTGCTCGCATACTTTGTCCTTTCTTTGCTCTTAAGCCTGACAAGAAGGAAGCCTGACCCGTGACCATAATAAAAGAAAGTGTAGTCTCCTGGGTTTCATTTGGCAAGAGGTAGCATTTGCATATTTGAATGGCAACCTGACTGCAACAAATAAATAGAAAGCGGGCAACCACACAGGTGCCCGCCTGGAATTACGAACGAATATTTTAGGCTTCCACAACTATGACAGCAGCAGCACTGGCAGGAGTTTCACTGGTCAGCGAAGGACGGCCGGGGAAATCTCTGTAGATACTGACACGGCGCTTCTTGCGCGAGTCATGTTCAAATTTGACGTAACCTTCGATCAGCGCAAACAGCGTGTGGTCACGGCCCAAACCGACATGGTTGCCCGGATTGATCTTTGTGCCGCGCTGGCGCACAATAATACTGCCCGCAGTAACATACTGACCATCGTAGCGCTTCACGCCAAGCATCTTAGGGTTGCTATCCCGACCATTGCGGGAGCTACCCACACCCTTTTTATGTGCCATGATTTATTATTCCTCTGTCTTACTCTCGCCTGCCTGGACATCAGTGTCCTCAGCCTTTGCTGTGCGACGACGGCGCATAGTCTTCTTCTCGGTTTGTACTTCTGGAGTTGCTTCGGCTTCATCAGCCGCCTGCGTTTCTGCCTCGGTTTCTGTGACCGCTTCAGGCATTGCTACTTCCTCCTCGATGGGAGCTTGCCTGTCCTGCGGCGCTTCTCCGGTCACCAGGCTGATGCCGTTGGCAACAATATCATCGATAGTGAGGACTGTCAGCTCCTGCCGGTGGCCACGGCGGTGGCGCTGGCGCTTCTTGGACTTATACCTGAAAACAATCAACTTCTCGCCGCGGCTCTGGCGAGTGGCCGTTGCCAGCACCACAGCATCATCTACCAGAGGCGTACCCACCATCGAGTTATCTGCATCCGATATCAGCAGGACCTCTTCAAATTTAACCTGTGTTCCATCCTCGACAGGGAGCCGGTTGACCTCGAGGGTCTGACCGACGGAGACTTTGTATTGTCTTCCACCACTTTTAATTACTGCAAACATGCTCTCTCCTTTCCGTTCCCAAAGCGCAGACTCGAAGCAGATATGGAGGCGTGGGTGGAGGGCCTTCCTTCTTTCAATCTTGAAGCCTGGGGGAGTTGACCACAGGAGTACATTACTGCTCTTGTGGGCACACGGTGTCCACGACATAATAGCAACGTTTCTTTTGCTTGTCAAGCCTCATGAGATTGAAGAGGCCGCGCTTCTATTTTCCTGGCCCATTGTCTAATCTGCGCTGACGTGTTATCTTTTTTATATACGGTATTTGGTCCGTCACTGCTTTAAAGTAACTACGATCCTAAGGGGGTTGTTTATGGTAGCTAATGAAAGCCAGAAGCCTCTCTGCCCGGTATGCCAGCAGGCAGATCAAGTAATGACATTAGCAACAGCTTACGAGTCTGGCATCTCACGCTTCGCTCCGCCGCCTATGCCAGTTGGGCGCGTGCCCATGATCAAGTCTATGGTTATTGGCATAGGTATTGTCAGTGTTGGCTCATTTTTCATCATCGTTCTTCTTGGATCAGTCGGCCTGCCGGAGGTTGTCAGAGCCATTCAGGTTGTGATAACCCTCATTGGCATCATCGTTGCTCTGGTGTTATCTTTCCTTGCTTTCCAGCGCGCAGTACAAGGCGATCTCAATTCACAGCAGCTATTACCAGCATGGGACCGCGCTCTTGAGAACTGGAGCCGTTTGCGCTACTGCAAGCGAGACAACATTGTATTCGATCCCCAACAGGCCTCACCTAAAGCCCTCTCAGATGATGAGCTTTCCTCGCTCCTGGCTGTCGAAGCAGAGCACAAAGAGGCAGCACAGATATCATCTCCGATGGGTGCTCACCAATAAATAGGGCAACTTTACCATGCTCGTCGCTAAAATCGCTCGCGAGCTAAGGCCGGCGAGCATGGAAAGACCTCGTAGATTTCCCCTGAAACGTTCTTCTTCTTCCTGGTATGCTGGAGAGAGGGAGGAGAAATTCATGGTACCGTCTGACCTGCTCTTACAGCTCATTGCACATTTGCAAAGCGACGATTCAGTAGCTCATGGGCGACGTGCCTTGCTTGACTACCTCCGTAAGAGCACTGGAGCAAGCCTGGGATTAATCTTCGTCCTACAGAGAGGAGATCACGTGCTGACCTTGTTGGAGCGCAGTGGGCGACGCCCACGACACCCGGCACGTTCCAGGCCTGACTCCATAGAGTTGCCGCGTAAAGAGATTTTCGATCCCAGGCGTATCCCGCTAGATGGAGTTTTCTACCACGCGCTGCGCATGCATGGTATCCTGCACGTGCCAGATCTATTCGGCGATCCGCTTAGCCTGGAGGAAGAACGTTACTGGGCCTCACCGGGTGCGCATGTGATCCTTAGCGCTATCGGAGCAAAGGACCAGCATAACAGTCTGCAGGGCTTACTGGTGCTGTGTTTCAGTTCAGGGCACAAGGAAGCGGACAAAGCACGCGCCGGCACACAACCAGCCCTTGACGAGGGATCCCTTCTCATTGGCATCTCACTGCTCTCTGTCTATCTTTCCGATTCAGAAAAAGATACCCTCTCGAACCTCTATAAACTACACATAGCTGAACAGAAAGCATTGATCGAACAGGAGCGTAGTCGTATTGCTCACGACATCCACGCCGGGGTTGTCCAACAGATTGCATATGTATTGCGTAAACTTGAATTCGTCCAGCGTACACTCGAGAAACAAATCACTACCGAAGCCGCTTTACACGAGATCGCTCAAGCTTCCACAATTCTGGAAGCAACCCTGAATGACTTGCGGCTCGGCATTTCCTCTTTGTTACCAAGGCAACTGGAAGAATTGGGCTTTAATACTATATTGCAGGCTCTGCTGGACAACTATGCTCTCAATGAACCTGGCCTGGAAATTCGCTACCATATAGACGACCCGAACATGATCCCGTCTTCACTAGAAGATCCCGTCTTCCGCTTCATCCAGGAAGCGCTCAACAACGTTCGTAAGCATGCTCATGCCAGCCGTGTAACCATTCGTATACACATGCTCTCTGGATCGCTCACTGTACAAGTGAGTGACAATGGCACGGGCTTTCTCCCCGAGCAAGAAATCAAGGGTGCGCAAACTGGACAACATGTTGGCCTACGCCTTGTGCGCGAGCATATAGAGCGCGCAGGAGGCTTACTGGAGATTCGCAGTAAATCTGGCGAAGGGTCTACTCTAAAAGCACGTTTCCCACTTACATCTCCTGCCGTCATACTGACGAATCGCGAGCAAGAGGTATTGCGTCTCCTCGTCGAAGGGTCTTCCAACCAGGCTATTGCCAGGCAACTCTCCGTAAGCATCGAAACGGTCAAGTCACATGTGCATCATATTATGCAAAAGATGCATGTCAAGGGCCGTACCCAGGCAGCTGTTGTCGCTACCAAACAGCACTGGCTATGATTCCTCTTCCTCGTTGAAGATTAACCCATTGCGCAGGGCAAAGATAGCTGCCTGCGTGCGATCACGCGTACCCAGCTTTTGGAAGATAATGGAAAGATAGTGCTTCACCGTTTTTTCGGAATACGCTAGCTTCTCCGCGATCTCTTTATTACTCATGCCTGCCGCTACATAACGAATGATTTCGAGCTCTTTCTCTGAGAGTGTGCGGGAAGGATGGCCTCCTGCCGCCGAGTTGGATAAGCGGCGGTATTCGCTCACGATGGCCCCTGTCAGCTCTGGCTCGATTAGCGTGCCTCCTTCGTGTACCGTTCTAATGGCTTGAGCCAGCTCCTGGGAGGAAACACTTTTAAGCAGATAGCCCCTTGCTCCATTTTTCATAGCCCGTAATACCTGCTGGTTCTGGCGGTGCATTGTTAGCATAATCACGGCCATGGTGGGAAATTCGTGGGTTATCTGTCGTGTCACCGCAATCCCATCCATCATCGGCAGACTAATGTCCATCAGAACCACTTCAGGGGATAACTGGCGTATTTTCTGGAGAGCATCGAACCCATCTACCGCCTCCCCAATGATCTGGATATCTTCTTCCAACTCAAGCAACCGGCGTAAGCCTTCACGCATCAACGCATGATCATCTACCAGCAGCACGTTGATAATACCGGTACGTTTCTCATCCGTTGAATACGTTTCAGTTACATCATACGTTTTTCCTAGTGCATGGGGTGCGGTCGCGTTTGGTGCAACAGCCTCCGTAGCTACCGTGCTATACCATCTATCGTCCTTCTGATTATCTTGCACGAGCGACTCCTTCCGATTCTTGCAGGTAGCCCGTTACTGCAAGGGCATAGACCCTTAGAGTATGTAAGGTGATTTATCTCCCTATGCCTAGTATAGCAATCAAGCGCCGTAACACATCCCCCATCGGGGTGATTTTCATGCCTTGAGTATCTTTAACTTCGAGTTAACATTCTTAATATATACTTCATAAAAAGATAACCACCTACAAATAGGGAGAGACGACAGATGATTTGCCAATTTTATGGAGTCCGAAGTATGGAGTCGCAGATACTACTGGATACATATGCAGAGGTGCAGCGACGTTTCGCGCATTTCAACGATCCAGCTCATGGCTGGGAGCACGTGGAGAGGGTGTATAAGCTTGCCCTGCATATCGCCGAACAGGAAGGTGCAGACCCTTTCATAGTCGGCATGGCCGCGTTGATGCATGACCTGGGTCGTATTTCTAATAGCGCTAGCATAAAACATCATGCTGACCTCTCAGAGATAGCTGCAGCAGAAATACTGGCTATCCATCAAGTTGCCCTCGAAACGCAGGAAGCAATACTGCACGCCATCGCGGCCCATAGTTTCAGCCGGAATATCGAAGCTCGTACCCTGGAAGCCCGCGTCGTGCGTGATGCCGACCGGCTTGATAGCCTGGGGGCTATTGGTATGCTACGCTGGGCGATAACTGCCACCATCCGCTGTACGCCGCAGACCAGGACCTATCACCCCTCGGACCCGTTTGCAGAACAACACGAGCCTGATGATAGCCGTTATATGTTGGATCACTTCTTCACGAAGTTGCTCAAGATCGGTGATTCGATGACCACAGAGACCGGTCATGGTATAGCCAGGCGCCGTACTAATTTTATGCTTGCTTATCTTGATGAGCTAAGAAGCGAACTGGATACGTAAGGCGCGAAAAGTTTCTCGCTTACTCTTCCTCCTGTTCATCATCTTGTCCTGTTTCGAACCAACGCGGGCCATGCTGCAAACAAATCGAACCGAACAGCCTATCTTGCGTCACGACAATGCGCTCTCGCTTCCACATTTCCAATATTGCCAGGAAGGTGACGATGACTACCAGGCGAGACTGCTCATTTCCTATCAGTTCAGTCAGAAAAATACTGGTGTGTTCACCCAATAGCCTCACAATCTCAGCAATGCGTTCGCGAACAGTTACACGAGCCAGCGGTATCAGGTCCGCACCATCTAACTCATCTTTTGCGCGCACTTCAAGCAGACGTTGAAAAGCCGAGGCCAGTAGCTGTGGTTCCATGCCGGTAAGGGTAGGAGGCGTCCACGCCAGTTGTGCTTCGATACTAGCTAGCAAGCCAGAACGTGCGTAAGTTTGCAAACCTGCTTCCTCGCGCTGCCGCAGGTGGCGAGCAATCTCTTTCGCCAGCTTGTACTCTAGCAAATGGCGACGCAGTCCTTCGGCCATGGCAGCAGCATCTTCTGCCTGCTCACCTACCTCTTCTTTAGCTGTGCGCGGCAAGAGGCTCTGAGATTTGATGAAGAGCAGGCGTGCGGCAATCGAGACGAATGCCGCCATGTTCGCCAGCGGTAGGCTTCCTGCCGCTGCTTCCTGCCAGCGCCTGAGATAGGCGATATACTGATCGGTCACGGCCACCAGCGAGATAGTAGTGATTTCCATTTGCCGCTTTTCTATGAGATGGAGTAAGAGATCAAGCGGCCCCTCAAAAATGGGTAGATGCACAACATAGCTGGCCCATGTACTATCAGTCGCTATCTCTTCCGATGACCAATCGATGATTTGCTCAAGCATAACTCACGAATCCTCGTCTACCAGGTGTAATTCTGCTGCCGGACCGTGGGGTTGATGATGTGTCCTGATGTAAAGAACGGCCTGTTCCGAGAGTCCAGCGGCAGTGGCCAGTTCCGCCCCTACATCGGCATGATACCAGGCATAGCCGAGGGTGCACCGCCATGCTGGACCTGTCATCCCTTTACGCGGATAGACGGCCAAGCGAGAGAGTAGACGTGGTGCACACAGTTTGCCTATAACAACTACTGGCCTTGTCCAGAAAGGGACGCGCCCTCGCCCCTTACCAACATCATGCAACAATGCTGCCGCCAGGAGGTCCCTTTCTTCACAGCCACGTGCCTGTAAGCCGCGACAAACGCGCAAGCTGTGCTGTTGATCAGCAACAGACATTTCCTGAAAAAGCGCTATTGCAGAAGCCGGTAACCAGCGCGCCACCTCCGCATGGTCATCAGCCGAAAGTGGAGCGACGAAGCCGAGTTGTTGGCATACCTGGCGGAGACGGTAGACAATCATCTGTAGCCACTTCTGCATATTCATGGTAAGAAGTAGTGTATCCCCACTGCCAATGGCTGACCAGTCACCAGGCCAATGAGGGAGAGAGAACCCGCCAGCAGGTAGGCCGGAATATGAAAGATGAACAAGTCATTAAGCCCTGAACCCGAGATTTGCGCTAGAAAAGGCAGCAAAAAGAAAATGCCCAGGACTATAAATGGCCCATAGGGGGCCGATTTGGCGAATTGAACTGCCTGGCGGGTGGGCAGGAGGGTGTAGACAATCTGGTATCCATCAAGAGGATAGAAAGGCAGGAGATTGAACATTGCCAGGCAGATATTTACGCTTGCGAATACCGTCAACAATTGGAGGAAATGCGTGACTAACCACAGCAGCAGCAGTGACGATATCTGGTTTAGAAACAGCAGGCCGAAGAGAAAACGCAACAACAGGGCAAAAAGTAGCCCAATGACCAGGCTAAAAATTGGACCTGCCAGCGCTACCAGCAGCGTTCCACCATTTGGGCCGCCACGTAACTTCCATGGATCAGTCTTGACCGGCTTGCCCCAACCCAGCCCCACCGGTCCAAACAATACCGGCTGAAAAGCCAGAATAAGGCACAGTATCGTCCCCAATGCATCGAGGTGCGTAGCCAGACTGAAGCTTTGTCGCCCTTCCGCTCGCGGGGTCGGATCACCTAATATGGAAGCCATCAGTGCATGACCGCTCTCATGCAAAACTATCGCCAATAAAAACGAGCCAACGATCATTAGTGCCAGGATTACATTTATAGCCATTGTTGTCCTCACCAAGCCCTTTTATGCTAAAAGATCAATTTCCATGCCTTCCCACGCCGAGTATGTATGTGCAAAGTTCCTCCGTGCCTCCGCTTCCATACTATCCAGTTTACTATCATTGTATGTTGGTTCATGGTGAAAGAGTACCAGCCTGCGTACACGGGCTGCATGAGCTACTCCCGTCGCCATGTCAACCGTGCTATGGCCGAAACCTTGCTTCGCGTTTTGATAATCATCGCCGGTGTACTGTGCGTCATGGATCAGTAGATCCGCGCCTTCTGCAAACGCAACAAAAGCTGGATCATACTGTTCTTGCCACTCCACATCAGTGGCAAAGACGAAATAGCGGCCTGCATACTCAATCCGGTAGATAAGCGCTCCATTTTTAGGATGGCTGTCCGTAATCATACTGGCGACGCGTACTTCAATGTCTTGCACGTTCTCCTGTTTTGTGATGACAACTGGATCGGGAGCGCCCTGTCTCCAGATGATTTGTTCATCACTATTGAGAGTATGGAACATACGGCACGATGGCAGAGTACGAATATCTACAGGGAAATACGGCGGAGACATCAGAGGGGTTACAAGTTGTTCAATCCCCTGACCAGCAAGACGAGGGCCAAAGATGTTGATATTAGCCCCTGGATCAAACAATGGCAAGAAAAAAGGGAATCCGATCAGGTGATCACCGTGGCCATGGGTAATGAACAGGGAGATGTTGAGTACCTGGCTATCCTTGCGCTGTAGCAGTTCCTTACCGAGGCGAATGATGCCGCTGCCTGCATCCAGGATAAAGGTATGCGTACCGGCCTGTACTTCAACACAAGCGGTGTTTCCGCCGTGACGTACTGTATGCGGTCCAGGAGCGGGGTAACTTCCTCGCACCCCCCAAAAGCGAACCAGAAATTGCTGAGTGTCGGCCATAGAAGTGACTCCTGTCCGCGACGCGCTTAGATATAGCTTCTATTATAACGTCCAGTCAGAGCATTGAAAAGTAGAGCCTCAACGCAATTTAGTAGCATAACCCACATATGATATCCCAATAAACCAACCAGGTCCCATCTTGAAGTGACCATCCACAAAACCACGTGGCATGAAACCCGACAGCTCCTGTACCCGCAATTCGCTCGCCTCCAGAATCGCCCGCAGTTCAACTGGTTTGATGAAGTCATGGTAATTGTGAATACCTTTTGCCAAGCCACCGCTGGGAAAATGTTCACCGTACCAGATTAAAACTGCTCGTGCGATTAATGTGCGATTGATCGTATCGAAGACGAAGACGCCACCCGGAGCAAGCACACGCGCAATCTCTGCAATTGTAGCTTTTAGATCGCGTACATGCTCCAGTACATCTAAACAGATAATCACTGAGAAACTGCCGTCCGCGTATGGCAAGGCCTCAGCAGAGGCCTGCTCATAATGAATAATATGGCCCAATCCGCTTTGGCGCGCGTGCGTGCGTGCCTCCGCTAACGCGCCCTCGGATAGGTCTATTCCCACCATTGTTGCCTTACGTCTCGCAAGCTGCTCACAGATCAGGCCGCCTCCGCAGCCAATTTCTAAAATCTCCTGTTGTTGTAAAGCACCTCTACCATAGGCTCTGGTTATACAGGATTCGATGTAATCGCAGCGGTCACCGGTCATCTGGCCAAGAAAGCAGCCTTCATTCCACCAGTCGAGAGAAGCGAAGATTTCTCGCTGCGAACGCTTGCGCTTGAACACTTGAGACTCCTTCTTGATAATACGTATATATTAGGATGATTATACCTTATTAGAGGATACTCCGTTCAGCGCACCAGAACAGTACCACACGGCCTGGCAAAAGTCGCCCATGAACTCCCCACCCCATCCCCAAAGGAGAGCGCGTGGTGCCGCCGCAGGCGGCCAGTCGTCACTGAGCCCTGCGACTTTTGCCAGGCCCTGGACAGTACCATCATGTAGCATAAAATATGGAGATAAACGTGATATAATTGGTGTACTGGAATCTGGCGGAGAGAGGATACACATATTATGGCAATGTTCGAGAGCCTATCAAAACGTCTTGAAGGGGTATTTACAAGTCTTAGTGGCAAGGGCAAGCTGACCGAGGCCGACGTCAATGAGGCCATGCGCGAGGTACGATTAGCGCTGCTCGAGGCAGATGTCAGCCTCAAAGTGGTACGCCAATTCGTCGAGCGTGTCAAGGAAAAAGCTATTGGTACCGATGTCATGGGAAGCCTGTCGCCCGCGCAACAGGTACTCTCAATTGTTAATGATGAACTGATTGATCTGCTCGGCGGCACCGGAGATAGGAGCAAGCTCGACCTGAGCGGAGCGCCGCCCAACATCATTATGCTTGTCGGCCTGCAGGGTTCTGGTAAAACCACTACCGCTGCAAAACTCGGTAACTACCTGCGCAAGCAAGGCCAGCGTCCATTGCTCGTTGCTGCTGATATGTACCGTCCCGCTGCTGTTCGCCAGCTTCAGACCCTGGGTAAGCAACTTTCCCTGCCAGTCTATGCCGAAGCGATGGGAGCCAACCCCGTTGATATCTGTATCCATTCTATCGATTATGCCCGCGAACAGGCTTGCAGTGTCATTATTCTTGATACGGCAGGCCGCCTTAACATTGACGAGCACATGATGCAGGAAGTCACCAGCATTCGCAAGCGTGTTCAACCACGCGAAGTACTGCTGGTCGCCGATGCCATGACTGGCCAGGAAGCGGTACGTGTTGCAGATGACTTCAATAAAGCCGTCTCGCTCACAGGCTTGATCCTGACCAAGATGGAAGGAGATGCCAGGGGCGGTGCAGCTCTCTCCATCCGTGCCGTGACCGGTGTGCCGATTAAATTCATGGGCGTTGGCGAGAAAACCGACGCATTGGAGCCTTTCTATCCAGATCGCCTGGCATCGCGTATACTTGGATTAGGCGATGTATTGTCCCTGATTGAGCGAGCACAAGAAACAATCGATCAGGAAGAGGCATTGAAAGCCCAGGCTAAGTTACAGCAGGGGAAATTTGATCTGGGTGATTTCCTCACGGCGATGCGCCAGTTGAAACGTATGGGTCCACTACGACAAGTGATGGAGATGATACCCGGTTTCAATAAACTGGTGGCAATGCCGGAGATGGAAGAGGCCCTGGAAGGAGATCAACTCAAGTATATCGAGGCAATCATTCTCTCAATGACGCTACAAGAACGACAAAATCCCGATATTCTTAATGGAAGCCGGCGTAAGCGCATTGCAAGTGGCAGCGGCACAAGCGTACAGGAAGTCAACCAGCTGCTTGAGCAATTCAGCCAGATGCGCACTATGATGCGCCAGGTCAGTAGTGGGAGAGGCCCCTGGGCCCGTATGGCCCAGCAATATGGTAGTGGTGCCGGGATGCCGATGCCTGCTCTGCCAAAATCAGGTGGGGGAAGTGGTGGCAGCAGCAAGAAAACCGGTAAGGCTGCTCGCAAAGAGAAACGTAAGCAAAAGGCCAGAGCACGAAGTGGAAGGAGATAACCCTCGCTTCTGCATTCGTTTCGTTTGTTGTCATACCTATTCTGGATACTTCAGGAAGGCAGTTAGTCCACCATGCAAAAAACACATCGTCCTCGCGTTCGCTTGACGCAGATGCTGTTTGCTGGGGTTATGATAGGGCTGATGACTTTCATCAGTGCCTGTGGTGGCGATGCCCATACCCAAAAGCAGGCAAGTCAGAATAAAACGCAGCTCGATCACCTGCTTCAGCATGCCAAAAGCGTCGGCGTTCCCATCTCGATGCTCCAACCAGTCTTCATACAAGAACAACAACTGAGCCACTCAAGCGCACCCTTTACACTGTTTAATGATCAACCAGCTAAAAATTACTATCAAAATCTGGCAACACGTTATAACCAGTTAGCTATACAAGTGCAAGGCATCATCTCCACAGCTACCCAGCAGTTCCAAACGCGAGCACAGTATGATATGCAGAATTTCCAGCTGGCGCTTACGCGAGAGCGTAAGTCTGGGCATTTTTCAAATATCGGCATATTCAGCCAGCAGTTCAGCAGAGATCAACTACTCCTCTCTGCTGCGCAGTATCCTAAAGATTATGTAGTGATCAGCTACGATGCACGTTTCTCGACCGATGCTTTGAATCTGATCGAGCCCACCTACATCAGGCTAACCACGTTCCAACATACGATTGGCCAGATGCACGCGGCGTCTCTTGATATTACGGCCATGCAGGCCCAGTATACGTCTGATATGCAGAATTATAACAGTGCTGTCGCTCCGCTTGACTTCCAGAATCTGGGCACCTTGATAGACGCACAGTATCAGCAGGCTCTAGTGAGTTCAATTCAAGCGCTCCCCTATATTGGGGCTGCTAAACTGAGCGAGTTCCAGGCTCAGGTGAATTCGCTGAAAACGTATGGTATGGATGCCAGCAGCTATCAGAAGCATCTCGCCTCCTATCAGGCCGCTCTTAAAAAGGCCTCCAGTATTAATGACTACCTGGCAGTTGCCGCACGCATTCAAGCGGATATCACATCTATGCACGATATGCTGCTACAGGGTCAGGCTAATTACCTCGTCAAGTATATTGACCGGCAGGCAAGAGCGTGGGGAAACGCGCACCACTATCACAATAAATTTGATGGCAAAAACTATATACTTACTGCCGGCTATACACTGCCGGGCATCGGCTTCTGGCTGAACCGGGAACTTGGCTGGACGTTCACAGCTGCTGACTTCCAGTCCGTTATCGATGAAGAGAATAATGAACTCTTCAACCTGCAGATGCTGGAAGCGAACTACAATGATCCAACGCCGTATAACCACGTGCATGCCACAGACCTGCAGATGCTTGATCACTACAACCTCCGCCATCGCCAGGTGCTCATGGTCTCTATGGTTGAACAAGCCATGCGCATCTACCAGGATGGCAAGCTGGTAGCCTCCTACCATGTCACCACGGGCCGCGTGGAACGCCCTGCACTACCAGGAGTCTGGACAGTACAGGATCGTAAATCACCGGACGAGTTCAAATCGAACGATCCTAAAGGCTCGCCTTTCTGGTATCCACCAACGCACATAAACTACGCGATTCTTTATCATTGGGGCGGTTTCTTCGTACACGATGCCTGGTGGCGAGCCGATTATGGTCCAGGCACGCAGTTCCCGCACTACGATTCAGGTGGTGACGAGACCTTCTCGGGCAATGGCAGCCACGGCTGCATCAACATGCAAGAGAACCAGGCTGCCTGGGTATACAGCCATACGGACTGGAATACCATCATAGCTGTTTATTAATATCATCTAGACTTTCCCAGGTGCAACACCCCGGCGTAGGCCGGGGTGCTCTCTCTTGCTGATTTAGAGTCTGTCTGCTTGCCATCACGATCGCTTGCTCGCGCCTGCGGCGCTCGCCTGCTTTCGTATGTGATGTGGAACATGCGCTTCGCGCATGTTCCACATCACATACGAAATCTTTGCGCGGCCTATCCGCGCGAGCACCCGGTGAGAGAGAGGGCGAAGGCTCTGAGAATCAGACACGCTCTTAATAGGAAGAGGCCCATTCGGCGCAAAACCTCCCCAGAAACTCATGCGTAAATAATATAGTCTGTGGACATGTGAGCGGACTACGTGATATGTTGGGTATAATCAATACACATCCCTGACTGGAAACAAGGGCAGGGAGGAGAGGCAGTCATGCAACAACAGCAACAGCAACGGGCACAACAACCACAACAGCCATCGCTACCTGCAGAAGTAAATATACTTGCAGTACAAAATCAACTTGGCACATGGAAGGCTGAGTACAGAGCCAGGCTCGCTGTACTGAATGCACGCACGGTCCTTGTCTTGAGCCTGGTAGGAATACTCGGGGGCGCGGGTTTAGTAATCTCTGACTATCTCCTGCATGGGACGTCGTCATGGGGCGTTCTCGGTATCATTCTGTTGTGTGGAGGACTATGGCTTGCCATCAACGCACTGCTCTACTACGGTCTGCACGTCTACGTCTTTACCGAAGGGCTGGTACGCGTCAAGGGGAACACAACCGACGTGATCCGCTGGGATCAGATCAAGACGATTTGGCAGAAGGTCAATAAGCGCTACCTCGGGAGTTTCCACATCGGTACAACCCATGTCTACACTGTGCAACGGGACGATGGTAAAAAGTTCAGATTCAACAATGGATTAAGCAAAGTCGATGTCCTTGGCAATACTCTTACGCAAGAGATCAACCGCAGGCTGCTACCGAAGGCAATTGATACCTATAACGCCGGGGAGCCCGTCACTTTTGGCAAGCTCAGCGTAACTATACACGGAATAAGCAATGGCGAGGAGATCATCCTCTGGAACCAGGTCAAAAACATTCAAGTCAATAAGGGGACGCTGGCTATCAACAAGGACGGCCAATGGCTGAACTGGACCACCGTCAAAGTCTCTGGGATACCAAACTTTCCGGTGTTTATGTCCCTGGTAGACTACATTATGAGAAGCACGTGAGAAAGGGAACCTCGCGCTCTCCTAGGCGACGTTTTCTTCTTCCTCTGCGCTCGAAGGCCGGAGAGGCAGTGGCGGCAACTGATCGCGGTGCAATACTGGCAACTGGTAATAGAGGTCAGCACCGGTGAGATGAGTGCGCCAGCTTATAGCAGCCTGCAAATCTTTCAGGAAATCGCGCTGGAGATCAATGTCCAGTGCCTGCCAGGTGAGACTGATAGCCCGGCGCGCAAAGGCAATGTCGTTGCGCGGCTCGATACGATCCAGGTCTTCAAAGAAAAAACCACAACTCGTGAAGCTGTATTGCTGGTAATATTGAGCCTCAAGCAAGAGCAAGGTGCGTTGCGCCTGTCGCACATCAACCGGCGGTCGCTGCTGCTTGCCGTACCTTGCCCAGAAGCTCTCAGCCGTTTCCCAGCCGTTGTGTACGGGCAAATACGCATCACGTGCAGCCCAGGGATCACTCAATGTCTCGCCAGCATAGTGCTCGAAGAGCTGGTCACCTTGCGTCGCCAGGTTATCCAGTGCGCGGCGCAGAGCTTCTTTCCAACTGCTATCGCCTTCGGTACATTCACACCCTATTCCCCAGCGAGCCACGCCATGCCCACAACTCCACGAGCTTGGCGCGTGTAGCTCGACCTCGCGCGTGGCAGGGTGCATCAGCATATAGCGTTCCAACGTGCAGATTTCGAAACCATATTCTGGCGCTCCATGCCGGATCAGGTGATTCAAGAACTTATCTCGCCAGGGCCTGTGGTGTCCATAGAGTTCACCGTCCGTGGCGATAAGAATCAATTGAGCCTCCTCAGCATCGAGTTTGTTCTGTACGAGACGCTTGGGCAAGTAGCTTGCCGCGAAAAGATCGGCATTACTGGTTGTGTCCCAGTCGAAAGAGACGCCTCCGGAAAGCGGCGCGTTATAGAAGAAACATGTGATACTGCGGCCATCGCGCAGCCGCACCAGGTACGGTTCAGAAGGATCGATCGGCCCAATTGCCTGCCAGGGAGCCAGTACAGTATAGGTGATGCCATGCTGCGCCAGGAGGTCCAGGGTTTCAAAGTCAACCGCCGTTTCTGAGAGCCACATTCCGTGCGCGTCATGCCCATAGCGATGACGAAAGTCGCATAGCCCCCATACAATTTGCGTACGCTTATCGCGAGTTGTTGCCAGCGGCATAATGATGTGATTGTACACCTGCGCCAGGGCATTACCTGCGCCATAGCGCATTATATTTATGCGATCCGCGTCGATGATCCGTTGATAGACATCCGGGTGTTCTTTCTCCAGCCACGAAGCAAGCGTCGGTCCCAGGTCATAACTGATCGCTTCAAAATTGCCTACCTCGGCATTGGGCCGATAACATTCAACCGTAATTTTTTCGTTAAAATTAGTAAAAGGAGTAGCCCCGGGCTCTAAGGGAAGCACATTGGTAAATGGATCTTCTCGCGGAGGTTGATAAAAATGCCCGTGCAGGCACAGGTAAGCAAGACCAGCGTGCGAACCTGTAAGGCCCTCGTCAGATGATGTCAGCATGTGGGTCACCTTTACTGGTAAACAACAGAATCAGCACTGCCACTACCAGAACTTAAGTACAAGATCCTTTCAATTATCTATAACGTATGAAGCCGAGATTTAGGTTTCATGGACATTGATGTAGAGCAACACGTAGGGGTAGGGTTTTACCCTACCCTACAACTTATTACCATACTTGCGCCTCCTGGCGGGAGGGCGCAAGGCCTTCTCTATATTCATCCCTTGCTCAGGACACTCTCACCTGTGCGCTCATGAGGAACTCCTCGTACGCCTCGCGCAATTTCGGATAGCGCAACAGGAAAAATCCTGCGTACTCATGTGTGAGCGGGCGAGGCTGGCGCAACAGGTGCATATTCACTTCCTTGAGTAAGTGATTGCCTTTCTTGCCATTGCAGTGCTTACAGCAGGCCACGAGATTCTCCCACGTACTCTGCCCTCCACGGGAGCGTGGAATCACATGGTCAAGCGTTAGATCGCGGCTCCGCCTTCCACAGTACTGGCACATCTCATCGTCGCGCAGCAGGATATTGGCCCGCGTAGGTTGAAGGATCATGCGCGGCACTCGTACATTGGCCAGCAACTGTACAATGACAGGCCGTTCCAATTCAAGACGTCGGGCCTGAATGCTCTCCTCGATCAATTGACGAACAGTCTCATCTACAAAGGTAACTTTCTGCTTAGAAAGCAATACGATGAGACGACGCTCTGGAATGACCGAGAGAGGCTGTAGGGAGGAGTTCAATACAAGAACGGGCATAAATGACTTCCCTTCCTCTCTGTCAGAGCCGGTACCAACAGCAGACAGCGAGGAAGAAGCGTGAGATGGGGCAAAGGGAAAGGGGAGAAACCCGTCCCCCTCAGCCTCTAGCGCCGCCTGCGACGATGACAGTGCGGATAAGGATCAAGGCGCCTTGCATGTCCAGGTGAGCTGGGTACAGCCCGGCGTTTACCGCCTACCACCCGTTCGCGCAGCGAACATGGGCAGACAGCCACCAGATGCCAACCTGTTGTAAAAACAGATCGAGATATCCGATACGCCTGCATTCCATACTCCTTCGTTACCTGACGATCTGACACGCGCTTAGAGAAGTGTTGTGCCATCCTGGTCGGGGTGAGAGGACTTGAACCTCCGACCTCAGCGTCCCGAACGCTGCGCGCTAGCCGACTGCGCTACACCCCGGTTTGACATCCATGCAAGTGATTCGCTCGCTGGCCTTATCCAATGAACAGAAACTAAACAAACGATAACTTGTGCCTCACCCACCTGAGCCGCTCTACGAAGCAGCCCAGGGCGAGTTCTCCACCTCCCCTATTTAGGCCTAGTATAGCACAAGTGTGCAATTAGGGTCAAGATGCCGTATTCACTCAGGTAAAATGTTACTGAGGCGGGTACACTTCACTCACATGAAAATGTTACCGAGTGAGGGGTGCCATGCCAACCGAAGAGCAGATGACAGTGAATGAACGTCGTAAGTATCTCAAACTGATGAAAGTG
>WNFX01001589.1_pt1 | contig 49206 bp, 44 predicted proteins | sample 5400111 | NCBI WGS metagenome assembly WNFX01 (sample SAMN13153363, study PRJNA577476) | soil metagenome | isolation source: 40 cm soil or saprolite under grassland replicate 1 | place: USA:California | collected 2016-06-15
GCGCCTCCACCAGCCGCCGGGTCCACGCGAACGTGTAAGCCACCGTCGGCTTGGTCAGCAAGTACTCGGGCTTGACGTCGATGACGACATGACCGTGATCGGTGGCCAGGAAGTAATCAGGGACGTGCTTACGGATCTTCCCGCCTACCTTCGCCTTCAGCAGGAAGGGCTGGGCCAGGATGCGATGTACCGACTGGTCGAAGTCGGCGAAGATCAGCCGGGCCAATTCAAGGCGCGACTCGTAGACGACGTGATCGCGCATGGTCGCACTCCAGTACACGCCCGAGTAATGCCTCTGGCCCTTGTACCAGCGGAACGTCCTCCATGGCACAGTGTTTGACAGCACGCCACCATCGACAACCGTCCAGGACTCATCCTCGGCCACTCCGGACTCCGTCCGGAAGCTCACCGTTGCCAACTCGGCTGACATGGCACCGCCTGACCGATGCCGCCCGGGCCGCGACCTCCGCTACTAACGGCGACACCACGACTACTGTCTCACGAAAATGTCGGATCCGCCACACTCCCGCCATTCACCGTGAGATTCCGCCATGCGCCGTGAGACCCTACAAGTCTCAGCGTCAGCCGGGAGCCATATCCACGAAGCGGCTGTAATGGCCCTGGAAGGCGACGGTCACCGTCGCGGTCGGGCCATTCCTGTGTTTGGCCACAATCAGGTCCGCCTCGCCCGCCCGCGGCGACTCGCGCTCGTAGGCGTCCTCCCGGTGCAAAAGAATAACGACGTCCGAGTCCTGTTCGATGCTTCCGGATTCCCGCAGGTCAGATAGGAGGGGGCGCTTATCGTTGCGCTGTTCTGGGCCGCGGTTGAGCTGGGAGATGGCGATCACGGGGACATTGAGCTCCTTGGCCAGCAGCTTGAGCGCCCGCGACATCTCGGACACCTCCTGCTGTCTGCTCTCCACCCGCTTGGGCGAGCTCATCAGCTGCATATAGTCGACGATCACGATGCGCAGGTCGTGGCGCTGCTTGAGCCGACGGCACTTGGCCCGGATCTCCATCATGGACATGTTCGGCGAGTCGTCGATGAACAGCGGCGCCTCCGCCACCTCGCTCATCCGCCTGGCCAGGCGGGTCCAGTCGTCGTCGCTCATCTGCCCGGTGCGCATCGTGTGCAGCGGGACCCGCGCCTCAGCCGACAGCAGCCGCATGGTGATCTCGTTGCGCCCCATTTCCAGACTGAAGATCACCGTGGTCAGCCGGTTCCTGACCGCCGCCGCCCGCGCGATATCCAGAGCCAGCGTGGAATTGTGCGTTGGGATCATGCTTCGGCTGGCGAGGTAAAGCTGATCAGGGCTGTCCACCTGGATGCATCGCACTGGCACGCTTGGCACAGCGCGAACGACCGTGATGAACCGCTGTCTCGTGCGCGGGGTGGTCCTGGCCGGCCGCCGGTCCTTGTGTGTGATCCGCTTCCGTTCGAGCCGAAACACGTCATCCTCGGTCGTAAAGGTGATGACGTAAGCAGTCGATGATACGGACGAACGTCCCCGAACTGGCTTTTCTGACCAACCGCACCGATAGCCCAGGCTTGTGACCAGCTCTCGGACGTCTGCCGCCAGACGCTTGGCGGTAACACAAAACTGGACCGAGCCGGTCGGCGTCACAGTGCCGTCCGTATCCAGCAGGCCAGCTAGCAACGATCGGCGCTGAGCCTCCGATGCCCGCAGATAATCGGCCGGGATGTGCTTGTTTGAGAGCACGCCGAGTTCGCGTAGCGCACCCTGCAGCGTGCCGAATCGGCTAACACAAGTTCGACACATGGCGTAACCGGGCAAAAGCCCCGTGATCCGGGTACCGCACCGTTCGCAGGTCGGCCGTTTGCGCTGTGTACCCCGGCGGCCGAGCCGACCTCCACACTCTCTTCCGCACGTGGTGACCTCAAGGTTCTTGGGGGTGAACGGCAACCCGCACGCGGCACAGTTACGATCGATGGGGTAGCGCTTTGCGTCAGGAAATTGGAGCGAATACCCGTACCGTCCGCCTCCCTGTGTAACGCGCATCCCTTCGGCCTCAAGATGTAGCGCTAGCTCGGGATCGGCGGACGTGTAACGCGCCGCGGCTGAATGCCCGTCACCAAGCCATACGCCAAGTACATACGGAGGAATTGCGAGATCCACGTCAGGGAGGCTCAGCGGTGCCGCAACCTGAACCGAGTGATTCAGGCGCTTATCTCCGATCTCGCAATGCACCGTGGCGGCAATCTGGCTAGTCGTTTTCACGGACGCCAACGTGCGCTGACTGCGGTACCTGTTGTATCCGACCGCAGCCGCCTGCGCGGACTTGCGCGATGCGCGGGTGTCGGTAAGCCAACCGTGCTCCGCGTCGGCGACAATCGTCGTTCCGTCATCGAAAGTGACCTCGTAACAAGGCCGGCCGTCCATGACCCCGGTGGCCGCGACGACCCGGGTGGGGCAGCCATCGGAGCCGAGCAGTTGATCGCCGGGCTGAACCTTGCCCATTGTGGTCCAGCCGGTCGGCGTCGGCAGTGGCGTGTCGAGTGCCAGCGCCTTGCCGACGGCGGGCCGGGCGGCGATGACGATCATCTGGCCGGGGTGGAGGCCGTTGGTGAGCGAATCGAGGTCACTGAAACCCGTCGGGACGCCGACCATCGCGCCGCCGCGGCTGCCGATCGCCTCGATCTCGTCGAGCGTGCCCGGCATGATCTCGGACAGCGCGAGGTAGTCCTCGCTGACCCGCCGCTCGGTCACGCCGTACACCTCGGCCTGGGCACGGTCGACAAGTTCGTCCGCGTCACCGTCGCCCGTGTACCCCAGCTGGACGATCCGGGTACCCACCTCCACCAGGCGGCGCAAGATCGCCCGCTCCCGGACGATCCGCGCGTAGTAGCCGGCGTTCGCGGCCGTCGGTACCGAGGCGATCAGGGTGTGCAGATAGGGCGCGCCCCCGGCACGGCCGACATCGCCTCGCTTGGTCAGCGCGTCAGCGACGGTAACCGCGTCGGCCGGCTCGCCGCGCGCGTAGAGGTCCAGGATGACCTCGTGGATGATCTGATGGGCGGGCCGGTAATGATCTTGTGGGCTGATTACCTCGATCACGTCCGAGATGGCGTCCTTGGACAGCAGCATCCCGCCGAGCACGCACTGCTCCGCGGCGACGTCGTGCGGCGGGGTGCGCTCGAACTCGTCACCTCTGGACGCAAGCTCTGCGACGCTCACAGCGCCACCCACCGCCTCCCCACGTCGGGCATACCCCGGCCAGTCCCCGCTGCGGCGGTTGCCGTGGCCCGGCCGCTATCGATCGGCTGATACAGATCTAGCGGACAGGTCTGACAGTTTCGCGGCCGACTCGCCGGCTGACCAAATGCGACTGTGCACAGGCCTGTGGATGAGTTGTGCAGACACGCCGGCCGACCTGTGCGCAGCCTGGGGAAAAGGCTGGGGATTAACAGCCGGTGACGTCCATAGCCAGTACTGCCACCAGCGGGAACCCCGTCCACGCCCTGTGGACGAAAAAAAGTTGTGCCGCCGATTTGGTATCCACAAGGCCCGAAAGTTATCCACATGTGGGATGTGACGTGCAACGTCACGTGTCAGCTCGGTGGCTCGCAGGGAGCCTCCAAGACTCACCCGCCGGACCCCATCGTCATGGTCGTGGACACCCACCCGCAGACGACCGCGCGGTCCTTCATGATCGTGGTGGATTTTATGTTCTATTAGTAAAAGATCCACCACGATCATGAAGAATCTCAGCATATGAGCAAGATCTGACCGCGGCAGCGCCTGGCTCGTGACCGGCCCGCCCGCCGCTGAGAACACGCGCGGCAGGCTCGGGCGTTCGGCCCGCCGGGCGCCGCGGGGGCCGATAACATTCGAAGGTGTGTTCGGATGACAGCGACCCGATCGCCATGCTCGTCGAGGCGATTGACGACCTCGCGGCGCAGAACGTCAGCGCCTGCGCCGCCGCGGGTCTGACCGAGCGCGTCGCCAGCGTCTGGACCCTCATTGTCGACCTGGATCCTGAGCTCGCGCGGCTCGCCGCGAGCTACCGGCGGAACCCACCGTGATCGCGGCGACGTCCCGGCCATTTCGCGCCTGGCTGCCGCGATGAAAGGCGGGCCGCCCAGGGCAGCGGCGGCCCGCCCATCGCCATCATGAAGAGGTCAGGTACCGACGATCTCGATGTCCAGGGTCGCGCTCACGTCGGGGTGCAGCCGGACGGCGACCTGGTGCGCCCCCACGGTCTTGATCGGGCTGCGTACCTCAATCCGGCGCCGGTCGAGGTCCGGCCCGCCCGCGGCCCGGACCGCGGCCGCGATGTCAGCCGCGGACACGGAACCGAACAGCCGCCCCGTGTCACCCGCCCTGGTCTCCAGGCGCACGGTCAGCCCGGCGAGCCCGGCCGCGACCTGCTTGGCGTCGTCGGCGCCGCGGATCTCACGAACGGAGCGGGCCCGCTTGATCAGCTCGATCTGCTTCTGTGCACCGCGCGTCCAGTGCATCGCGAACCCGCGCGGTATCAGGTAGTTGCGCCCATAACCCGGCGCGACCTCAACGACATCACCTGGCGTCCCGAGGCCGGTGACCTCCTGGGTCAGAATCAGCTTCATGGGTGTACGGCTCATCGCCTGATACCTCCTCAGCGCGCCGTGCTCGTGTACGGCAGCAGGGCCATCTCACGGGCGTTCTTGATCGCTGAGGCGACGTCCCGCTGGTGCTGTGTGCAATTGCCGGTTACCCGGCGAGCCCGGATCTTGCCGCGGTCGGAAATGAACTTCCGCAGCAGCCCAGTGTCCTTGTAGTCGACGTAGGAGATCTTTTCCTGGCAGAAGAGGCACACTTTCTTCTTCGGCTTGCGTGCCGGTGCCTTGGCCATCGTGGTGCTCCCTTACAAGAGCCCCGCCTGCGGCGGGGATGGTCCCCCGCGCACGGCGGGGATGGTCATTTACCTGCTGTTTAGAACGGCGGCTCGTCGGAAAAGCTGTCACCGCCGTCCGAACCGGACCCGCTGGTCGCCCACGGATCATCGGCCGCTCCGCCGGAGCCCGGCCCGCCGGACCCGGCGCCGCGACCAGGCCCGCCAGGCCCGCCAGGTCCGCCAGATCCTGAGCCGCCGGATCCGCCGGATCCTCCGCCTCCTGGGCCGAAGCCGCCGCCGGACCGTGCGGTCTTTGTCACCTTGGCGGAAGCGTTGCGCAGGGACGGGCCGACCTCGTCGACCTCGACCTCGTACACGGTGCGCTTCTCGCCCTCACGGGTTTCGTAGGAACGCTGCCTGAGCCTTCCCTGCACGACAACCCGCATTCCGCGCTGCAGGCTCTCGGCGACATTCTCCGCCGCCTGGCGCCAGACGTTGCACGTGAGAAAGAGGCTGTCGCCGTCCTTCCACTCGCCGCTGGCGCTGTCGCGGAACCGCGGCGTAGATGCGACGCGGAAACGCGCAACTGCCTGCCCGTTCGGGGTGTAGCGCAGCTCGGGGTCGTCGACGAGGTTGCCGGCGATCGTGATCTGGGTGTCACCTGCTGCCATCGGGTCTGCTCCCGGTTGGTTCGGATGGTTTCGTAGCTGAAGGGGTTCGGCCGCTGGCCCGTGTCCGGCCTTCGCCGGGCCTGGCAGCCATGCCATCGGGCACCGTTCCGGCATCGCCACCGGCACGGCGGGCGTTACGGCACACGTCCGGGCTCAGTGCCGCTCGGGCCTGATCACCTTGGTGCGCAGCACGCCCTCGTTGAGGTTGAGCTGGCGATCGAGTTCCCTGACGGTATCCGGCTCCGCGGTCAGGTCGACGACCGCGTAGATTCCCTCGGACTTCTTGTCGATTTCGTACGCGAGGCGCCTGCGCCCCCATACGTCTACCTTCTGTACGGTTCCGCCGCCGGTCTTCACGACCCTGAGAAACTGGTCAAGCGACGGCTGGACCGTCCGTTCCTCGAGCCCGGGCTCAAGGATGATCATCAACTCATATCGGCGCATGCGCGATTCATGCCTCCCTTGGACTGGCGGTCACGGTCTCTCCGTGACAGGAGGGATCCACGCCATAGCCGGAACCGGCGGGCGTGGTCGAGCAAGCTTACCAAGGGCGCGCGGATGCCCGGACCCGAAGACCTCAGTCAGAAGCGGCCGGGGCGCCTGTGACTGCGAGACATTACTTACAGCCCCGGTTACCAGGGAGATTCCGGGCACCCCGAGGCGGGAACATCTGTCGTCAACATCTTCTCGTCAACGACACCCCCGCCGCGGAGGTGGCTCAAGTGCCCGACGACACCCGGATCCGGCTTATCCCGAGCCTGCCCCATCTCACGCTGAACACCGACGGCAAGCCGCATCCGCTGGAGAATACGCTCACGGTGTTCACACTGGTCACAGGGCTCGTGGCGTTCGCACTCGGGTTCATCGTGCGGGCGCACCTCGCGGCCACGGTGCTGGGCATGGCCGGTTTCGGCGTCGGCCTGTACGCGCAGCTCATCTCGGCGACGCGGGCGGAGCGGATGGTCATCGTGGTGGGGGTGACCGCCGGATTCGTCGGCCTGGGACTGGGCATCGCCCACGGCGGTTTCGCGGTCTGAGCGCCGACGCGGGAGGGACGCGCCACTACGCGTCAGCCGGCCGCTTTAACACAGACCGTCATTTGGGCACTTCCCCCCGTCAATGGGAACGGTCCTGCGGCCGTTAGGCTCGTCAGCATGCTGCGCATCGGAGCACACGTCGGCAGCGCGGACCCCCTGGCCGCGGCGGCCGCGCGCGGCGCGGAGGTGGCCCAGTTCTTTCTCGGCGACCCGCAGGACTGGAAGGGACCGGTGCTGCCGGGCGGGCCGGCCGCGGACCCAGCGGAGTTCCGGCGTGCCGCGGCCGCCGCCGGGGTGGATCTCTACGTGCATGCGCCCTATGTCATGAACGTCGCCGCGACCAACAACAGGATCCGGATCCCGAGCCGCAAGCTGCTCACGCAGCACGCCGAGGCGGCCGCGTCCATCGGCGCGAAGGCCATGATCGTGCACGCCGGTCACGTGCTCGCATCCGAGGACCCCGCGGTGGGCTTCGCCAATTGGCAGAAGGTCTTCGAGCGGACCGATTTCCCGCTCCCGCTGCTGATCGAGAACACGGCGGGCGGCGGACATGCGATGGCCCGCACCCTCGATGCGATCGCCAGGCTGTGGGACGCCATCGACGCAGGCGGCGCGGCGGGAAAGGCCGGCTTCTGCCTGGACACCTGCCACGCGCACGCCGGCGGTGAGGAACTGGCCGGGATAGTGGCACGGGTGACGGCCATCACCGGGCGCATTGACCTCGTTCACTGCAACAACAGCAGGGACGAGTTCGGGTCACGGCGCGACAGGCACGACAACCTCGAAAACGGCATGATCGACCCCAAGCTCATCGCCGAGGTCGTCCGGGCCGCGGGGGCGCCGGTCGTCTGCGAAACGCCCGACGCCGACGGTGGGCAGGCGGCCGACATCCGCTGGTTGCGCGAGCAGCTTGGCCGAGCAGCGTAATTCTCCATAACGGCTGCGCATGCGCATCCGCTAATGCGGGGGGATCCCGGGGGGTCGCCCCCCGGGGCCAGCACAGCCATAACGGCTGCCGCGGCGCGAACCACCACACGGCCTGCGGGCCGACACGACCCGGACCGGGCCTTGACGGCCTTTTTCTCCGAGGTTAAGTTACGTCATGAAATAAGTCTTGTATCAAGTCCGTCACCCAGCGAAGCGGCCCACTTCGGAACGGACACGTCCGTACGCGAACGGCCCCCAACCGGCTCACCAGGGAGATGTCATGCATCCCGCCTTTCGTCCCCGCTCGTTAGGCCAGGTGGTGACGGCGGCCAGCAAAGCCGTCCTCCCCGGCCGGACACGTATCGTCGGCACCGCTGTCGCCGCAGCGCTCACCCTCGCGGCCGGGCTCCTTGTGACCACGGCCGTCACCGCCCGCGCCGCGCCGACGCTGCTGTCACAGGGCAAAACCGCCACCGCCTCCTCGCTGGAGAACGCCACGTTCCCCGCGTCCAACGCGGTCGACGGCAACACCGGCACCCGCTGGTCCAGCGCCTTCAGCGACCCGCAGTGGCTCCAGGTCGACCTCGGCGCCACCGCGTCGATCAGCCAGGTCGTCCTGCAGTGGGAGGCGGCGTACGGCAAGGCGTTCCAGATCCAGACGTCCGCCGACGCGACGAACTGGACCACGATCTTCTCCACGACCACGGGCACGGGCGGGACGCAAACGCTCAACATCACCGGCACCGGTCGTTACGTGCGGATGTACGGCACCGCCCGGGCCACCGCCTACGGATACTCACTCTGGGAGTTCCAGGTCTACGGCACCATCGGCGGCGGCAGCGGCTGCGGCACCACCAACGCGGCGCTGGGCCGCCCGGCGACCGCTTCCTCCCTGGAGAACGCCACGTTCCCCGCGTCCAACGCGGTCGACGGCAACACCGGCACCCGCTGGTCCAGCGCCTTCAGCAACCCGCAATGGATCCAGGTCGACCTCGGCTCCAGCCTGACGATCTGCCAGGTCACCCTCAACTGGGAAGCGGCCTACGGCAAGGCCTTCCAGATCCAGACCTCACCCGACGCCGCCACCTGGACCTCGATCTTCTCCACGACTACAGGCACCGGCGGCATCCAGACCCTCACCGTTTCTGGCACCGGCCGCTACATCCGCATGTTCGGCACGGTACGGGGCACCCCGTACGGCTACTCGCTGTGGGAGTTCAGCGTGTTCACCACGAGCGGCGGGGGCGGCGGTGACACGACGCCGCCGAGCGCCCCGGCCGGGTTGACGGCATCCGGCACGACCGCGAACTCGACCAACCTGACCTGGAATGCCTCTACCGACAACGTCGGCGTGACGGGATACGACGTACTGCAAAACGGCGCCACCGTGGCCACCGCGACCGGGACAAGCTACACGGCGACCGGGCTGAGCCCCTCGACCGCCTACACCTTCCAGGTGAAGGCATTCGACGCGGCCGGCAACGTCTCGGCCGGGTCCAACACCGTCTCGGTCACGACATCCGCGGGCGGCGGCACCGGGGCGCCGCCCCCGTCGTTCTGGGGCGACACAAGCACCATCCCCGCCGCCCACAACGTCCTCGAACTCGAAATCCTGAACCGGACGAATGGCCAGTACCCCGACAGCCAGGTCTTCTGGAGCTTCAACGGGCAGACGGCGTCGATCGCGCAGCAGCCGTTCATCGACATGCCCGCGAACTCGGCCGGCCGCATGTACTTCTACCTCGGCTCACCGAACAGCCAGTACTTCGACTTCATCGAGTTCACGGTGGGGGCGACGTTCATCAACACCGACACCACGCGAGTCGACCGGTTCGGCCTCAAGCTGGCCATGCTGCTGCACGGCCACGACGGATCCAACCAGGAGGTCGGCGAGAACTACGCCACGTTCACCGAGACCCGCTCGGCGACGTTCCAGCGGTTCCAGAACTCCGTACCGACCGAGTTCAAGGAACTGGCCACCGACCAGGCCCCGTTCGGCATCCCCTCGCCGGGCAACGATCCCGCGTTCCAGGCGGGCGGCGCCCACGCGAACTACTTCAGCAGCTACGCGGCAGCCGAGGGTGACACCACCGATTCCACCGCCCAGATCTTCGGCTGCGGCGGCACCCTGTCCGGCAACCCGCCCTTGTGCGCCGGGCTCAACCGGCACGTCGCGCAGCTGCCGGCGTCGCAGCAGTCGAACCCGAGCAATTTCTACCTGGCTGCCCCGGCGAACTACTACGCCCAGTTCTGGCACCAGAACGCCATCAACGGTCTGGCCTATGGATTCCCCTACGACGACGACGCCGGGCAGTCCTCGGACATTTCCGTCACCAACCCGCAGTTCATGGTCGTCGCGGTCGGCTGGTAACCGGCGATGAGCGTGACCGCGGCGGCGTCCAGCCGCCGCGGTCCAATGCCGTACCACAACGGCTGCCGCGGCACGAGCCGTCCCCGGGTCTGCGGGGTCCCGGGGACGGGTCGCTGACCCGGCCGGTCACCCGGTCTGCGCGCGGCGGGCCCAGAAGGCGCGCCGGTGCATGCCACGGCGCAGCACGAACGCATCAGGCGCGCCCGCGAGCACACCGCCCGCCGGGTCGTCTGACCCGTCGGCGCGTACGACGTCGCGGCCGGGCCGCAGGATTTCATGGGTGACGAGGCCGGCGAGCAGCGCCACCGCGGCGAATCGGGCGAGCAAGGCGGCGAAGTACCAGCCTGGCCCGATGCCGTGGAAGCCGGTGCCCCCCGCCGACATGCCGGGAATGGTCAGCAGGTACCACCAGATGGAGATGAAGTAACCAATCTCGGCGAGCTGCCATAGCGCGTAGGCGCCCAACCGCGGCCGCGCGAGCACCGCGAGCGGCACGAGCCAGACCACGTATTGCGGCGACCACACCTTGTTGGTGAGCAGGAACACCGCGAGCGTGAGGAAGAAAAGCTGCGACAGCCGTGGACGGCGCGGTGCGGCGAGCGCCAGTATCGCGATCGCCACGAAACCCACGATGAAGGCGCCCCCGCTGAGCACGTTCAGCGTGCCCACGTCGACGGTGCCCACCAGTGGCAGGCCCCGTGTCTCGAAGAAGTACCAGATGGCGCCCCAGTCGGCAGGCCGCATCCGGCTGAAGACGTAGAAGGTTCGCCAGCCGGTCGGCGCGGCGATCATGACGGGCACGTTGACGGCGAGCCAGGCCGCCGCGGCGGATGCGGTGGTCACCCAGAATGCCCGCATCCGGCCGGCCCGCACGCACAACAGCAACAGCGGGCCGAAGAACACCAGCGGGTAGAACTTGGTGGCGACGGCCAGGCCGAGCAGAACCCCGGCCAGCACGCCGCGCCGCGCGGCCCATGCGGCCATGCCCGCCGCGACCATTGCCATCGCGACAAGGTCCCAGTTAATGAACGCCGACAGGATCAGCGCCGGACTCAACGCGACGAGCAGCGCGTCCCTGCGCCGGGAGTGCCCGGCGGCATACGCGGTGGCCAGCACCCCGACCACGAAGAACACGGTGAGCCCCGCGACGGTCACGTCGAAGAACCGCTGACCGCGCATGAAGGGGTTGGCGATCGAGCGGACCAGCCAGGCGGCCGCCTGCATGACCGCGCCGATCAGCACCGGGTACTCGACCGGGTGCCCGGTGTACGGCACCTTCCCGTCGGCCAGGTGCTCGGTGAAATACAGCGGGTAAATGTCGGTATAGCAGCCGAGCTGGAACTGCCTGCCCGCGACGTTCCACCCTCCGTTTCGGCACGGCAGTTTCTCAAGGAACGCGAGCAGGCTGCCGGTGACCGCCGCGGCGACGAGAATCGGCCCCGAGCCGAAGAATGCGGCGCGAGCATCGGGCGCGGCGTCGTCGTCGCTGACGGCCGTCGCCTCTCCCCCGCCATCCGCGGGCGGGCCCATCGCCGGCACGTGCGATCCGCTGCGGGACACGCCCTAACCGGTCCCGCCCTACCCTGAGCTCCGCCCGGTCGTCGCGCCGCCGGTCGGGGGCAACGAGAAGCTCGGAGTCGGGGTCGCCGGCGGTAGCGTCGGGTTGGTCGGGGCGGGCGAGGGGCAGCCGGCCGTGGGCACGCCGCTCAGGCACGGCGACGGGCTCTTGTTGCCGCGGTGCTTGCAGAACGGGTTGAACGGGTTGCAGCCCGGCTGCGGGGGCTGGGCCTGGTGCTTCGGTTTCGGCTTCGGCAGGTTGGCCAGGTGCAGCACCTGCCCGCCGAAAACGGGCTGCGGGAACTGCAGCGCGGGCAGGTTGGCGAAGACGTTCTCCGCGAACGTGTGCCAGATCTTGGCTGGCCACTCGCCGCCGTATCCCGGCAGGCCGCCGACCCCGTTGAGCGTCTGTTTCTGCGAGTCGGTGAACATGCCCACCGCCGCCGAGTACTGCGGGATGGCACCCACGAACCACGCCGCCTGGCCGTTCTCTGTCGTGCCCGTCTTGGCGATGATCTCGCGGCCGTCGTTCATCGTGGCCCTGGTCCCGGTGCCGAACACGGTGTCCTTGGACAACGCGTAATCCGCGTCGGCCGCCTGGCCCGGGTTGAGGACCTGGGCCCTGGTGATCTTCAACGGCACGGCGTTGCCATGGCCGTCGGTGAGCTTGTTGACCACGTGCGCGGAGACGTACTCCCCGTTGTTCGCGAATGTCGCGAAGGTCGTGGCCTGCTCCTCGACGGTGAGCGGCGCGATGCCGATCGCGATACCCGTCTTCCCGACATCCTCGCTCAATCCCGAGCCACCCTGCTTGAGATATGGGCTTGTGTCGACTCCCAGCGACTGCGCCGTTCTGATCACGTTCCTCGTACCGATCCGGTGGGTGAGGTCCACGAACGCGGTGTTGAGCGAGTACGCGATCGCGTTGGTCACGTCCATCGGCCGACTGACGCCGATGTCGCCCGTGTCGTTCGAGACGTCGTACCACCCTTGTCCTGCTCGGTCGCCCTGGTAGCACTCAGTCTTTGGCATCTGCAGCGCATTCACCATGGGCTGGGTGTCCGGTGGCACACACAAGGGCGTGTTGCCGTTCAGGATGCTCTTGATGCTGATGCCCTGCTGCAGGGCCGTGGCCAGCACGTACGGCTTGAACGACGAGCCGACCTGGTTACGCGACTGCAGCGCCATGTCCACCTGGCAGTGGGCGATGCGGCAGGCCCGCGCGGACTCCGACGTGCCCGGGCCGCTGTACATGGCCACGACGGCACCGGTGCCCGGCTGCACCACCGCCAGGCCGACGTGTGCGTACGACGGCATCCTGGCGCCGTCCGCCGCCATCTCGCGCTCGTTCTGGATGACCGCGCGGTAGGCGGCATCCATCATGTGCCGGTTGAAGGTCGTCTCGACCTTGTACCCGCCGGCCTCGAGCTGGGTCAGCGAAATGCGGTACTTGTCCCACAGCTCGTTCTGCACCGCCTGCATGATGTAACCGCGGTATCCCGTCGTCCCGATGCCGAGCTGCTGCTTGATGAACACGGGGAACTTCTGCGCCGCCCGCTGCGCCGGGCTGAGCGTCCCCATCTTCACCATGCCGTCGAGAACGTAGTTCCACCTGGCCACCAGGGCCGCGTGACCCGCCGGCGTGCTGTAGTAGTTCGGCAGCTGAATGATCGCGGCGAGCACGGCTGCCTGTTTGGCGTCGAGTTTCGTCACCGGCTGGCCGAAGTAGGTTTTTGCAGCGGCCCCGACACCGTAGGCGCGTCCCAGGTTGATGGTGTTGAGGTACTGGGTGAGGATCCAGTCCTTGGACTTTTGCCTGCCCACCTTCAGCGCGACGAAGATCTCCTTGACCTTGCGGCCCACGGTCTGCTGCGTGCCGATGTTCGAGTAGTAGTTCCGCACGAACTGCTGCGTGATCGTGGAACCTCCCTGCAGCCCCCCGTGCCCGGTCAGGTCGTCGAAGAACGCGCGCAAGGTCCCCGTGGGCGAGACGCCAGGCTCGTGGTAGAAGCCGCGGTCCTCCGCGGCCAGGACGGCATTCTTCACCATCGGGGGAATCTGATCGGACCGCAGGATCCGCCGGTCGATGGTGCCGAAGGTGCCCACCACCTGATGATGGCCGCCGCCGAAGTACACGGTGGATTCCTGCGACAGCGCGAGCTGGCTGGCGGCCGTGGGGACCGGCGTCTGCGCATAGGCGACGCCAATCAAGATCGCCAGCCCGACCACGCCGACACCGGCGGCGATGACGGCGATCGTCGCGATCTTCTTCAGGGTCCATCGCCGCCGCGACAGGCCGCCGCGGTGACGGGAGCCGGGCGGGCCAGATCGGCCCGGACCGCCTGGGCCCTGTGGCCGGCCGGGACCACCGGGGAACTGCGGCCCCCCGGGGCCGCCAGGCAGCAGCGTGCGGCCCGGCGCGCCGGGCCCGGCCGTGGTGGCGCCGCCGCGCGCGCCGTTACCTTCGGGCCGGTAGATCCCATACGGATCATCGGCGCCGTCGAGGCGATCGCCGCCGCCGCGTCCGTTGCGCTCGCGCTCATAGCGGGCGCGCCGCTCCGAATCGCGCGCATAAGCCCCATTGGGCCGCTGCGGCCGGGTGAAATCTCTCGTACTCACGCGTCCTCGCTGGGTAGCTGGCTGAGGTGGCGGGCGAGCGAGCAGCAAGCAGAGCCCTGCCGGAGTCACCGAGGCTACAAGTTACCCGGTGCGCAGGACCGTAAAGCGGTCCAACGCGTATCTATGCACCGAGCGCCGTTACGTCACCGGCTCGAGCGGGCCCGTCGGCCACGCCGGGGACGCGGCTCGCCGGTGCCGAGAACGTAGGACGACGCCAGGTGGTTCCAGGCACAACTCTGGCAGACCTCGACGACATATACCCGGAACTCCCCGTATTCGCGCTCCATCTCAGCGAGTTCCGGTGCCTGCTTCACCCGGCCCTCGTACGGGCCAAGCTCGTCGCCGTAGACGTAGGTCACGTGCGTGAGCTTGGTCCGGCGGCAGATCGGGCAGTCCGTTTCGGTGCGTTCACCGTGGAATTTCGCCGCCCTGAGCAGGTAAGGGTGCGCATCGCACACGTCGGCTACGGTGGTACGGCCGGTCAGCACCGACGCGAGCGTTGCCCGCCGGACAAGCCCGTAGTCGATGACCGAACGCCGTGACCCCATGCTCGACAGGGTACGACGGATCACCGCCGCTGGCCGAGTCCCTGATTGTGCGCTGGCGTAGGGGGCGGCGAGGCTTTGCCGCGTGGCGGTCCCGGGTCGGCCGCAGAACCCACGGCCCAGTGCGCTTGCGCAACGGGACGGGCGGAACATATCTTTCCGATGTATCGTTGTGATACATCGGAAAGATAGAAAAGATAGAACTGACTGGCGGGCGATGCGGCCCTGAGCACTCAGAACTACCGCAACAACCGGGGACAGCCGAAGAGGTGACGCAGGCGTGAGCACCAACCGGTCGGGCGTACTCGAGCTCGCGGTGCTCGGCCTGCTGCACGAAACGCCGATGCACGGCTACGAGCTTCGCAAGCGGCTCAACGCCTTGCTTGGCGCGTTTCGCGCCTTCTCCTACGGGTCGCTGTACCCGTGCCTGAAGCAGCTTCTCACCATTGGCCTGATCGCGCAGGAAGCGGATGATCCGCAGGACAGCGCCGGCCGTGCCCGCGCCGGGCGCCGGTCGAAGATCGTCTATCGGCTCACCGCCGATGGCAAGGAGCGGTTGCAGAATCTACTCGCCGAGGCCGGGCCTGCTGCGTGGGAAGACGACGGCTTCGGCGTCCACTTCGCTTTTTTCGGCCAGACCCGCGCGGATGTCCGGCTGCGCATCCTCGAGGGCCGGCGCACCCGGCTCGAGGAGCGGCTTGACGGCGTCCGCGGGGCCCTGGCCAGGACCAGGGAACGGCTGGACAGCTACACGCTGGAGTTGCACAAGCACGGACTCGAGTCGGTCGAGCGCGAGGTTCGCTGGCTCAACGAGCTGATCGCTTCCGAGCGGCAGTCCGACCCCGGCACCCGGCGCTGACGGCAGCCAGAACACCGGCACACGGCCGGAGAAAAGGAGCAATCCGATGGGTTCGGTACGCGTAGCCATCGTTGGTGTGGGCAACTGCGCGAGTTCACTCGTCCAGGGCGTCGAGTACTACAAGGACGCTGGCGCGGGCGACCGCGTGCCGGGCTTGATGCACGTACAGTTCGGCCCGTACCACGTGCGGGACGTGGAATTCGCCGCGGCATTCGACGTGGACGCCAAGAAGGTCGGGCACGACCTGTCCGAGGCGATCGTCGCGAGCGAGAACAACACCATCAAGCTCTGCGATGTGCCGCCGACCGGCGTGATCGTGCAGCGCGGCCCGACCCTGGACGGGCTCGGCGAGTACTACCGGGAGATCATCACAGAGTCCGACGAAGAGCCGGTCTCGGTGGCGGCGGTTCTCCGGGAGACCAAGACCGACGTCCTGGTGTCCTATCTGCCCGTTGGCTCGGAGGAGGCGGACCGCTACTACGCTCAGTGCGCGCTTGACGCGGGCGTGGCGTTCGTCAACGCGCTCCCCGTCTTCATCGCCTCCGACCCTGCGTGGGCCCGCAAGTTCACCGAGGCGGGCGTGCCCATCATCGGCGATGACATCAAGTCACAGGTTGGTGCCACCATCACCCACCGGGTGCTCGCCAAGCTGTTCGAAGACCGCGGGGTGGAGCTGCTGCGGACCTATCAGCTCAACTTCGGCGGCAACATGGACTTCATGAACATGCTGGAGCGCAAGCGTCTCCTGTCCAAGAAGATCTCCAAGACGCAGGCGGTCACTTCGCAGATCCCGCACGAGATGGAGCGGGCGGCCGTGCACATCGGCCCGTCCGACCACGTGCCCTGGCTGGACGACAGGAAGATGGCGTATGTCCGGCTGGAGGGCAAGGCGTTCGGTGACGTGCCGCTGAACCTGGAGTACAAGCTCGAGGTCTGGGACTCGCCGAACTCGGCCGGCGTCATCATCGACGCGGTCCGGGCGGCGAAGATCGCCCAAGATCGCGGCATCGGCGGACCCATCCTGTCCGCGGCGTCGTACTTCATGAAGTCGCCGCCCGAGCAGTACGGCGACGATGTCGCGCGCGACCTGGTGGAGAAGTTCATCCGCGGCGAGGTGGACCGCTGAGACAGCGGCGCCGGACCAGCGTATGGCGTGCAGGCGCATGGTGACACCGCCGGGCGGCGCCATACGCTGATCGGGTGGCCTATGTCGCGGATCTGCGGGCGGTTCTCGGCGAGCGCGATTTCCGCCGCCTGTTCACCACCCGGCTGATCTCGCAGACCGGAGACGGTGTATTCAATGCGGGGTTCGCCGCCTACGTGTTCTTCTCCGCGCAGACTTTCCCGAACCCGGCCGCCGCGGTGGACGCGTTCGCGGTGCTCTACCTGCCGTACTCGCTGATCGGGCCGTTTGCCGGGGTGTTCATCGACCGATGGTCGCGCCGCCAGATCCTAGTCTGGTCCGCGGTCATCCGTGCCGCCGTCGTCGCGTTCACCGCGCTGCTCGTCGCCTCGGGCAATCTCGGGTTCCCGCTGTACCTGTGCGCGCTCGCGGTACTCGGCGTGAACAGGTTCTTCCTCTCGGCGCTGTCCGCCGCGCTGCCGCACGTGGTCGACGAGAGCAAGCTGGTGATGGCGAACGCGGTCGCGCCCACCACCGGCACGATCGTCGGCTTCATCGGCGGCATCGCCGGCCTCGGCGTGCACCTGGCCACTGGCGGCGGCCGTCCGGGCTCGGCCGCCACGCTGCTGGTCGGCGGCATCTGCTACCTGCTGGCCGGTCTGGCCGGCGCAACCATGCGCCGCGACCTGCTCGGCCCCAACCGCGATCCGTCCGAACCTCAGCCCGCCGGGGTGCTCGCGGAACTCGCCACCGTGACCAGAGGCCTGGTGGCCGGCGCGCGTCATGTCTGGCACCGGCGCCCGGCGGCGGCGGCGCTCGTCGCGACCGGCAGCCAGCGGTTCCTTTACGGGATCTTGCTGGTCATGTCGATCTTGCTGTACCGGAACTACTTCTACCACTCGGCCAACGCGAACGCGGCGCTTGGCCACTACACGCTCGTGGTGATCGCGTCCGCGCTCGGCTACTTCGCCGCGGCGCTGGTCATACCGCCGCTGACTACGCGGATTTCCAAATCGGCGTGCATCACCGGCCTGCTCGCCGGGGGCGGCGTCGTGGCGGGTCCGCTCGGCGCCACCTTCCACCAGGTGCCGTTTCTTGTCGTCGGGTTCGGCATGGGCCTGGTCGCACAGGGCGTGGCGATCTGCGCGACCACGATCATTCAGCAGCAGGTGGAGGACGCGTACCGCGGGCGTGCCTTCTCCTTCAACGACATGTTCTTCAACTTCTGCACCGTGCTCGGCGCGGCACTGGCCGCGCCATTCCTGCCGCTGACAGGAAAGTCGTATTTCCTGATCACCGTGGTGGCGATCGGGTATCTGCTCGCCGCGGCCTGCTACGCCGGGCTCAGCCGCGGCGCGGCCTGGGCGGCGCCGGAGTCAAGCCAGCCCACCGCCACCCGGGGATGATCCCGGGCCGTCGGTCCGCCGCTCAGTCCGCTCAGTCCGCTCAGTCCGCTCAGTCCGCTTGGAGACCGTACTCGCTGGCCCAGCGCCGCAGTTCCTGCTCGGCTCGCTCGCGGCCGAGCGGGCCGAGTTCCATCCGCAGGTCGAGCAGGAAGCGGTAGGCCTCGCCGACGACCGGCCCCTGCGGCACGCCGAGGATCCGCATGATGTCGTTCCCGTCGAGGTCGGGCCGGAGCTTGGCGATCTCCTCTTCCTGCTCCAGGCGTGCGATGCGCTGCTCGAGCGCGTCGTAGGCGCTGGCCAGCCTGGCCGCCCGGGCCTTGTTCCGGGTGGTGCAGTCGGCCCTCGTCAGCACGTGCAGCCTGGTGAGCAGATGACCCGCGTCCCTGACGTACCTGCGTACCGCCGAGTCGGTCCACTCGCCTGTGCCATAGCCATGAAACCTCAGATGCAGCTCCACCAGCTTGGCCACGTCGGCGACGACGTCACCCGCGAAACGGAGTTTGCGCAGCCGGTCACGTGCCATGGCCGCGCCCACCACCTCGTGGTGGTGGAAGGCCACCCGGCCGTCAGGCAGCAGGGTGCGGGTCGCGGGCTTGCCGATGTCGTGCAGCAGCGCCGCGAGCCGCACCACCAGGTCACCCGCGAGGCCGTACCGCTCCTCCAAGGCGATCGCCTGGTCCAGCACGGTGAGCGAATGCTGGTAGACGTCCTTGTGGCGGTGGTGCTCGTCGGTCTCAAGCTTGAGCTTCGGCACCTCAGGCAGGATGTACCCGGCCACCCCGGTATCGACGAGCAACCGGATCCCGGTCCGCGGATCCGGGGCGCGCATGAGCTTGGTCAGCTCGTCCTTGATCCGCTCGGCCGACACGGCGATCGTGATCCGCTGGGCCATGGCCGTCATCGCCGCGGCGACCTCGGGCGCCACCGCGAAGCCAAGCTGTGCGGCGAACCTGGCCGCGCGCAGCATGCGGAGCGGGTCGTCGTCGAACGAGCTCTCCGGACTGCCGGGCGTGCGCAGCACGCGTTCCCTGAGGTCGCGCAGGCCACCGTACGGGTCCACCAGCTCGTGGCGGGGCAGGCGCGCCGCCATCGCGTTAATGGTGAAATCACGCCGGGCGAGATCTTCCTCGAGCGAGTTGCCGTACCGCACGACCGGTTTTCGCGACTTGGGGGAATACCGTTCGCTGCGGTACGTGGTGATCTCCAGCGTCCATCCGCCCTTCCGCAACCCAACCGTGCCGAACTCGATCCCGATCGGCCACACCTTGTCAGCCCAGCCGGCCGAGATCTCCATGACCCGCTCGGGCGGGGCGTCGGTGGTCAGGTCCAGATCCCGTGAGCGCCTGCCGAGGAACACATCCCGCACCGAGCCCCCGACCAGCGCAAGCTCGTGCCCATGCTGCGCGAACAGGCGGCCTAGCTCGTCCGCGGCCGGTGCGGCCTGGCGCAGCAGTGCGGCAAACGCTTTGCGCTGTGGATCGTTCATGGACATGGCATTCAGCACGCGGATCGGGGTTTCGTGGCCTGACGCCGGGGCCAGGCAACCAGGGTGTGTGAGGGTAGGTGTTCGGGGAAAGCTTAGGGAACCCGGGAGCCCGGCGCGCGACCGGCCGGAGCCCTGTCAGCTAATGTATTGAGGCGAGCCGAGGCAAGAAGGCGCCGCGCAGCCCGCTGGCGGCAAAGCAGCGCACGGGCAACGGCACCGCGCGGCCGGAGAGCTGGTGCGTAACAAATGATCAATGTGCTCACCCTGCATCACCTGCTGATCGAGTCCGGTACACGTCACGAAATCGTTCACCTCCCGCGCGCGATCTCTTCCTCGGACCAGCTCCCCGAGGTACTTCGGTTGCCTGCGCGCCGATGCCTGGCCGTGCGGATGTACGACGTGGACGGCACCCTGACGGCCGTCATCGTCCGCGCGGGCTGCACACCATCGGCCAGCGCCCTGCGCGAAGTGACCGGCTCCCGCCGTATTCAGCCCGTGCAAGGTGACCGGGTGAATTCGGTCACCGGCTACGCCGCGGGCCTGGTCGCCCCGCTGGCCTTGCCGCGGGACATCGACGTATACGCCGATGAGGACGTGGTCTGCGATGTCGACCAGGACGTTGTCGTCTATACCGCCACCGGCGAATCGGGCACCGCACTCGGCGTGCGCCTGCTCGACCTCTTCACGCAGCTTGAGGCCAAGCCCGCGGCGCTGACGCGGCCGTCCGTCCCGCAGACCGGGGTGGAGCCACACGGCGCGGGCTCTAAGGTAACCGCAATAGCATCGAGGCGTGCCCCGTGAGCGTGTCACCCGCCGCCTGGCGAACCTGCGGAGCGTGGCGGAAACCTCGGCCGGCGGGCTGGTTGTCGACCTGACCGCCGATCCACCGCACGCTGCCGTCATCGGCAGGCTCAGCCGCGGCGGAGCCCTGCTCTGGTCGCTTCCCAAGGGACATGTCGAGCGAGGCGAGACCATACAGGAAGCCGCCGTCCGCGAGATCACCGAAGAGACGGGCATCAAGGGCCGCGTCACCGCCGACCTTGGCGCCATCGACTTCTGGTTCACCGCGGGCCGCCGCCGCGTGCACAAGACGGTTCACCATTTCCTGCTGGTCGCCGAGGGAGGCCGCCTGTCGAACGCGGATCCCGAAGTGAATGAGGTGGCATGGATCCCAGTCAGCGAACTGGCGGACATCCTGGCTTATGACGACGAGCGCGCGGTGGCGGCCAAGGTTCCCGCACTCCTGGCGGAGCAAGCGTGAACCGGGCGGCAGCGGGCCTTCGGGGTCGCCGCGCGGCGGTACTGCTTGCCGCACTGGCGATCGCGGCGGCGCCCGCGCTCGCCGGGCAGGCGCTGGGGGCCACCGGAGCGGGCGCCGCAGCTGGCGCCCCGGGCCATTCCGCCAGCCTGATCATCGACTCGATCAGCCCCCAGGGCTTCGCCCGCCCCGGCGTGACGATCACGGTGTCGGGCCAGCTCAGAAACGGCACACGCACGCCGCTTCAGGGCCTTCACGTGCAGCTGTGGTCATCCGCCCAGCCCTTCACGAACCGGTCGGCCCTGGCCGGGTATGTATCGGGGGGGTCGCAGGCCGATCAGCCCATCCCCGGGGCCACGGCGCAAGTGCCCGCCACGATCGGGCCCGGGCAGACGGTGGGCTGGCGGGCATCATTCCCGGTGAGCCACGTCGGCATGAATCTGTTCGGCGCCTACCCGCTCGCCGCCGCCGCATCCGACCCCAACGGCAATCAGGTCGCGGTCGAGCGGACGTTCCTGCCCTTCTGGCCTGGCCACGGCGCAGTCGCACAGCCCACCACCATCGCCTGGGTGTGGCCCCTGATCGACCAGCCGCACCGTGGCGCGTGCGCGGCCATGCTCGACAACAGCCTGGCGGCGAGCCTGGCCGGTGGCAGGCTCGGCGGGCTGCTCCAAGCCGGCCGTAGCTACGCGACAAGCGCGCGTCTCACCTGGGCGGTCGATCCGGCGTTGCTCGACGATGCGAACGTGCTGACGCACACCTACTCCGTGCTGACCGGTTCCGGGTGCGCGCGGACGAAGAAGCAGCCCGCCAGCCAGGCGGCGGCGGCCTGGCTGCACGCGGTGGCGGTACAGCGCAGCGTGTTCGCCACGCCGTACGCCGATCCCGACGTCGCCGCCCTGACCCATCAAGGACTCGACGCCAACCTGCGCACGGCGCTGCGCGAGGGGTCCACCGTCGCCCGCCAATTCCTGGCCGCGCCCGACCCGGCGATCGCGTGGCCGCCTGACGGCAACGCCGACTCCGATGTGCTCGACAACATCCTGGCCCACGACGGGTCCGCACTCGGCGGGCCCGCATCGGGCGGGATCGGCACGATGGTGCTCGACAGCTCCATGATGCCGCCGAGCAACCCGCAGGTTTATTACACCCCCGACGCTGTCACCCAGGTCGACACGGGCGTCGGCAAGACAGTTCAGGTCCTGCTGTCCGACCACACCATCACCTCGGTGCTCGCGGGCGCGTCATCGGATCCTGGCTCGGCCACGGCCGTGTCGCAGCGTTTCCTCGCGGAAACCGCCATGATCGCCGCTGAGGCGCCGAACCTGCCGCGTTCGATCGTGGTGGCACCTCCGCGCCGCTGGAATCCCGGCCCCGCGCTGGCGTCGCAACTCCTCCGCGATACGGTGTCCGCGCCCTGGCTACGTCTGGAGTACCTGAGCAAGCTGAAACCGGCGAGGATCCCGGCCGGCGTGCCCGCGCCGGACCTGGCCCCCCTGCCGCCGAACCTGGTGAGCGGGGCCGAACTGAGCCGCGGTTACCTGGACGGCGTGCGCGCCGCGGATGCCGACGCGGGGGTGCTCGGTGACATCATGAGCCCCCCCGTCCCCCGCTACCGGCTGGCCATCGCGCGGCTGCAGTCCTCGGCCTGGCGCGGCAGCGGCCAGGCCATGGGAAATGCCCTGCTGCGCCAGACTAGGGCCTATCTCGATGGCCTGCTACAGATGGTCACGATCATCCCATCCAGCGAGGTGACGCTGGGCGGGCACCGCGGCACCGTGCCCGTGTCGATCGACAACCGGCTGCCCTGGGCGGTGCGGGTACGCCTGCAGGCCACCGTGCCCGCTACCCGCGCGGTGCCCGCCGCCGCGCGCCTGACCGTCGGGTCTACGGGCGGGCAGGTCATCACGGTCGACCCGCAGCACAAGGAGACCGTCCGCCTGCAGGTTCAGGCCCAGCGGGTCGGGACCAGCCAGATCCAGCTTCGCCTGCTCACCCCGCAGGGCACGCCGATTCCTTTCAGCGACAGAAACCTGCGGGTCCGGTCCACGGCGTTCGGGACATTGGCGCTGGTCATCATCGCCGTCGCGCTTGGCGTACTCGTGCTGACCTCAGTCGCGAGAATCATCCGCCGGGGGATACGCGAGGGAAGACCCGGTAGCGTCGGGGCGGACAGCAACCCAGCCGACGACGGATCCGCGGAGGCGCCGGATGAACTCGCCGATGCGCGAGGTGGGGCCAAGCCAGACACCGGGCGGTAGGTTCGGACAGGACATATTGCCTGGCCAGCCTCCACCCAGCGGTCCTGGCGCCGACCCGGCCGCTGACGAAGCCGCCAGCCAGGCGGCGGGCACGGCGGGCCTGGTCCGTGCCAGCGGAGTGATGGCGGCAGGCACCCTCGCGTCTCGTGTCACTGGCTTCATCCGCACCGCGGTGATCGCGATCGCGCTCGGCACTGGCTTTGTGGCCGACGCGTACAACAACGCGAACACGTTCCCCAACGCCATCTTCGACCTGCTGCTCGGCGGCATTCTGACCAGCGTGTTCGTGCCGCTGCTGGTGAACGCGGCGAAGCGCGACACCGATGGCGGGCGCGCCTACGACCAGCGGATGTTCACGCTGGTGACGATCGCGCTCGCCGCAACTCCCGCGGCCACTTCGCCGCGCCGATGTGGACGCCGGTAGTGAACAACCTCGTGGTCATCCTGGTGGGCGCGACGTTCATCATCACCGCGGGAACGGGTGTGACCCTTGGCACGATCACTCCTGGCGAGATACGCCTGCTCGGCGTGGGCACGACGCTCGGCATCGTCGCGCAGACGGCGGCGCTGATCCCGGCCCTGCGACGGGTGGGATTTCGCTGGCATCCGCGGCTCGACCTGGTCCGCGACGAGGTGGCCGAGATCGTGCGGATGGCGGGCTGGATGTTCGCCTACGTCGTCACGACGCAGATCGGCCTGCTCGTGACGCAGAACCTGGCCAACAACGCCTCGATACGCGCACACGCGGCCGATGTCGGGTACGGCGCCGGATTCAGCGCCTACCAGTACGGCTGGCTGCTCTTCCAGCTGCCCTACGCGGTCGTCGGCATATCCGTGATCACCGCCCTGCTGCCCCGGATGAGCGCGCACGCGGCCGACCGGAGGTACGTGCTCGTCCGGCAAGACTTCTCCACTGGCGTCCGGCTGGCCTCCGTGATCACGGTTCCTTCTGCCGTGGTCCTCGCGGTGCTCGCCCCGCCGCTGTCGGTCCTGCTGCTCGGGCACGGCAGCACCACGGTGGCCGACGCCACGTTCGTCGGCGAGGTGTTCGCTATCTTCTCGGTCGGGCTTGTCCCTTACATGCTCTTCCAGTTGCTGCTGCGGGTTTTCTACGCCATGCACGACAGCAAGACCACGGCCTTCATCGGCGTCGCCGTGATGGCGGTGAACATCGGGGTGAACGTCGCAGCATGGGCGCTGCTGCCAAGCGGTCAGATCACGGCAGGCCTGGCGGCCGGCTTCGGCGTGGCCAACATAGCCGGGTCGGCGGTCGCCTGGTGGATCCTGCGCAAGCGGACGGGCGGGCTCGACGGCCGCCGGATCGCCCGGACGCTGGTCAGGACGCTGCTGGCGGCAGTGCCGGCCATGATCTTCGCGATCGCCATGGTGATGGCGGTCGGCGTGGTGTTTCATCCTGGTGCGGCGAACGGATTCCTCACCGCGGTGTTCGGCGGCGCAGGCGCTTTGCTCCTGTACCTGCTTTTCGCGCGGGCGCTCGGCGTCGCCGAACTGTCCGATCTGGCCGCTACCATCACCGGTCGCTTTGGTGGCGGCCGCCACCGTCCCACATGAGCGGATCGACATTCTCGCGTATAACGGTTTGCGCCAACGACTCGCCGGTACCTGCTGTATCCGGGCGCCGCGTCTTAGCATGGTGGCAGCACACCCGTTGGTTTCCGCACTCCCCGGCAACCCTTTCAGGGGGCAGGGAAGGAGGGTCGAGGGCCTAGGCCGCTCTTGACGGCATCTGCATGAGCACGTTCATCTCCGAACCGGGCACCCGCCTCGGCGGCCGCTACAGGCTCGAGGACAGGGTCAGCGAGACTAGTGGCTCAACCATGTGGAAAGCCATCGACGAGACGCTCGCACGGCCAGTGGCGGTGCTGACGTTCGCGCCGGGCTTCCCGCGCATTCAGCATGTCGTCACCGCCGCACGTGCCGCCAGCCGGATGACCGACGCTCGCCTGGCCCAGGTGTTCGATGTCGAGGACGTCGGAGACCGCGCGTATGTGGTACTCGAATGGGTGAGCGGCGAGTCACTCGAAGATCTGCTTGCCGCGGGACCACTTGAGCCGAGACGCGCGGCCGCGCTCGTGGCCGAGGCAGCGCAGGCCCTGTCGGCGGCGCACGCGGCCGGCCTGGCGCACTTGTGCCTGACTCCCCGCTCGCTGCGATGGACCCCCGGCGGCGGCGTGAAGATCACCGGGCTCGGTGTCGAGGCCGCGATGTACGGTGTGCACGCCGACGATCCCGCTGCGGCCGACACCCAGGGTCTCGGCCGGCTGCTGTATGCCGCCCTGACCGCGCACTGGCCGGGTGACGACCTCGGTTACCAGCCCAGGGCCGTGACCGGCGCCGCGCCGCCGGTCCCACTGGGCAACGGTGAGCTGCGCAGCCCCCGCCAGGTCTGTGCGGGCGTGCCCGCCAGCATCGACGCGATCACTTCGATGGCGCTTTCCGGCCGCCCCGGGCGTGGGCGGCCGCCGCTGACCAGCCCGGCGGCTCTCGCCGATGCACTTGCCGAGGGGATGCCACTGGCGCCGCTGACACCACCGCCCATCGCCCGGCTACCCGCACCGCCCGGTCCGCCGCCGGCCAGGCCAAGCGCACCGACGCACACCCAGGCCATGCGCATCAGCGGTGTCCCGCCGCATACGGCATACCCGCCACCTCCGCGCGATCGTGCCGTGCTCGGCAAGGCGATGTTCGGCGTCATCGGCCTGCTTGCCGCCGCGGCCATCGGCATAGGCGCATGGACGCTGAGCCACAACCACGGCGGCGCGGGCGGAGCGCCGCCGGCCAACAAGACGACCCCGGCTGTCGCCGCCCTCACGCCCGTCAGCGCCCACGGGTTTGACGTATATGACCTACGGCAGGCGGACGGCAACGAGAACGACAAGTTCGCATCGTTGGCGATCGACGGTAACCCGTCCACCCCCTGGTACACCGACTTTTACCTCGGCAATCCCGTATTCGGCGGCCTCAAGCAGGGCACCGGGCTCATCCTGGACATGGGTAAGCAGGTCAAGGTCAGCGATGTTGTGGTCACGTTCGGCTCCACCGCCGGGGCGGACGTGGCGGTCGAGGTAGGCAACAGCAACGCGCGGTCGCCGGCGACGCTGCCGACCTTCACCACTATCGCGAGCGCCGACGGCATTCCTGGCGGCGATCACACCTTCCATGCCAGCCACTCAGCCACGGGCAGGTACGTCCTGGTCTGGTTCACCAAGCTGCCGCGACAGCCGGGCGGGCCGAGGCGCCACTACGAAGCTCAGATCTTCAACATCATCGTGCGGGGGTCGAGCTGACGGTGGCGGCGTGACTGGAGAACCGCAGGCTCTGGCCGCGGATGATGAACTGCTGCGCCGGCATGTCGCCGGAGATCACGAGGCGTTCGGCGTGCTGTTCGCGCGGCACAGGGAACGGCTGTGGGCCGTGGCCCTGCGAACTCTCGGGGATACCGAGGAAGCCGCGGACGCACTGCAGGAAGCGATGATCTCGGCTTTCCGCCGCGCGGGCTCCTTCCGCGGCGACTCTGCGGTCACCACATGGCTGCATCGCATTGTCGTCAACGCGTGCCTGGACCGGGTCCGGCGCCGGGCCTCAAGGCCGACGGTCCCGGCCGGGGATGACCAGAACCTGGACATGCTCGTCCACGGCGGCGTCTCCGCCGGTGACGGCGCCCCTGATCATGACGCCGTGCTCGACGTGAACGCGGCGCTGCGGCTGCTCCCGTACGACCAGCGGGCGGCGCTGGTGCTCGTCGACATGCTTGGATACCCGGTGCAGGCGGCGGCCGAATTGCTCGATGTGTCGGTGGGCACGATCAAGAGCCGCTGCGCGCGCGGCCGGGCACGGCTCGCGCCCCACCTCAGCCACCTGCGTGAGTCGCGCTCGCCCGAAGTGGCGGCACGGCTGGTTCCAGGGAACCGCCCAGGCCCCGGGGGCGTCTCAACTTCGCAGGCAGATCGCGGTAGCCATGCCGCGAAGCACTCCGCGCGGCCGGTGGAAGGGGGTGGCGAGGCGATATGAGCGATCATGCTGATCTCGAGCGCATCGCCGCCTTCCGTGAAGGGCTGCTTGACAGCGCGGACGGTGCACGTGTCGCGAGTCACCTCGCTGCCTGCTCCGCGTGCGCGGCGCGCGGAGCGGCGCTTGCCCAGGTCACGACGCGCCTGGCGCACGCACCTGATCCGCCGTTGCCGCCCGAGGTTGTCCAGCGCCTCGACGCCGCGCTCGCCGCGGAGATCACCGCCGCGGGCGGCCCGGCAGCCGCCGCACGGGGGCAGGTGGCTGCCGCGGCCGACGGCCAGGTGGCTGCCGTGGGCCACAGTACCGGGGCGGCGGGCGAGAACCAGCAACCGGGGACCGGCGCCATCGGCCCGAGGCGGGCGACCCGCACGGCGCGTGCGCGTGAATCCCGGACGTGGCGAGGTCGTGGCCATGCCGCGGCACCGCGCGGCCGGATGGCGGCCGCCCTGCGGCCGCTAGCCGCGGCGGCTGCGGTGTGCCTGCTGGCGGGCGGTGGATATCTGCTGCTCCACACGTCCCGGTCCCCGTCCACCACGTCTTCGGCCGCGCCGCCTGCCGGGCAGACGGGCCAGTCCGGCCCCGCGCAGTCCCAGGGACGAGCGATACCCGGGCGGCAGAGCCAGGGCAACGGCACCGCCACGGCGGCCACGGCGGCGGTTGTTGTGCACAGCAACACCAACTACCAGGCAGGACGGCTACCGGCGCAGGCAGAAGCCGCGCTGCGGCGGTATACGAGCATGTTGTCAGCCCCCAAGACGGGCGAAATGCCCCTGCAACCGCAAGCCAGTTCCGCCGTGTCGGGGTGCCTGGCGCGGATCCCCGCGGTGCCGGGGCGAGTGCTGGTGGACGAGGCCACCTACCGCGGCCAGAGCGCCGTCGTGGTCATTTCGCCGGCCAGCGCGGGCCGGGCTGGTCACGTGTGGGTCATCAGCTCCGCGTGCTTGATGTCCGCCGGACACATCATGATGGACACCTCCCTGCCTTAGAGCGTCCCGTGAGCGGTGTCGGCACCCCGGTCCGGCTCGCGGCGCGCCCACCGGCGCAGCCGGCGGACGGGACACTCCCGATTGGCGCCCCGCCAGGGAATCAATGAGCCCTAGGATCGGTTGAGGCGTGTGCCGCCCGGGCTCTCCCGGGTGTATGAGAAGGGGCAGGTAGGGCGTGAACGACGTGCGCAACGTGATCATTATCGGGTCCGGGCCTGCGGGCTACACGGCGGCGATCTACGCCGCGCGCGCGAATCTGAAGCCACTGGTGTTCGAGGGCTCGGTCACGGCGGGCGGGGCGCTGATGACCACGACCGAGGTGGAGAACTATCCCGGGTTCCCCGACGGGGTGCTTGGCCCCGACCTGATGGACGCCCTGCGCAAGCAGGCCGAGCGTTTCGGCGCCGAACTGGTCGCCGACGACGTCACCGAGGTTGATCTGCGCCGCGACCCCAAGGTGGTCACGGTCTCTGGTGAGACCTACCTGACGCGCACCGTGATCATCGCGAGCGGATCCAAGTACCGCGATCTCGGGGTCCCCGGTGAGAAGCTCCTGTCCGGTCATGGAGTCTCGTTCTGCGCGACGTGTGACGGGTTCTTCTTCCGCGGCAAGGACATCGCGGTGGTCGGCGGCGGTGATTCGGCGCTGGAGGAGGCGCTGTTCCTCACCAGGTTCGCGAACACGGTCACCGTGATTCACCGGCGCGACGCGCTTCGCGCTTCAAAGATCATGCAGGACCGGGCCTTCGCCAACCCGAAGATCCGCTTCCTGTGGGACAGCCAGATCGTGGAGGTGCTCGGCGAGGACCGCATCACCGGTGTGCGCGTCAGGAACACGCGGACCGGACAGGAGTCCACGCTCGAGATCGGCGGGCTGTTCGTGGCGATCGGCCACGACCCGCGCAGCGAACTGTTCTCCAGCCAGCTTGACACCGACCCTGACGGGTACCTCAAGGTGGCGCAACCCACCACCCGGACCGCTATCGACGGCGTCTTCGCCTGCGGTGACGTGGTCGACCGCATCTACCGCCAAGCTGTCACCGCGGCGGGCACGGGCTGTTCCGCCGCGCTCGACGCAGAACGGTTCCTGGCCAGCCATACCGGCTGACCGTACAAAACGGCCGTGGTGATTGCCCCCACCGCGAGATAACCACAACGCCCGCCACGCTGGCGGGTCGTCACAACAGACTAAGGAGAAGAGCCAAGTTGGGCGCCACCAAGACTGTGACCGACGCGAGCTTCGACGTCGACGTCCTCAAGAGCGACAAGCCGGTCCTCGTCGACTACTGGGCCGAGTGGTGCGGGCCCTGCCGGATGGTCGGGCCGGTGCTCGAGGAGATCGCGCAGGAGCATGGCGACAAGATCGATATCGTCAAGCTGAACATCGACGAGAACCCGGAAGTGGCGCAGCGATACAGCATCCTGCAGATTCCGACGATCAATGTGTTCTCCGGCGGTGAGGTCGTCAAGCAGATCATCGGCGCCAAGCCGAAGGCTGCCCTGCTGCGCGAGCTCTCGGAGTATCTGGGCGAGTAACGCCCGCACGCGCTGACGGCGAGTGACACACCGCGGCAGCCGCTCTGCCTTCCCGGGGGGCGACCCCCGGTCCGCCTTGGACCCGTCCGCACGCCCGGTGCCGCGACAGCATGCGGCAGCCGTTACGGAGCTATCTGCAAAACGGCTGCCGCTGCCGTGTCACACCGGGCGCAGGGCGCGTTCCGGGGTCATCGTGCGCAGCAGCCGCTCGAGTGCGACCTCCACGTCCTCCCGCCAGGACAGCGCGGTCCTCAGTTCAAGCCGCAGCCGTGGAAACCGCAGGTGCGGGCGTACCGTCTTGAAGCCCACGGCGAGCAGGTACTCGGCGGGCAGCAGGCAGAACGCCTGCTCCCACTTGAGGTCGCCGAACGCCTCGATGGCCTTCACGCCGCGCCTGGTCAGGTCCTTCGCCACGGTCTGCACGAGCACCCGGCCGAGACCGCCGCCGGCGAACTCGTCAAGCACGTGCGCCGTCGTCAGCAGCACCGCGTCGGCACTCACCGGGCTGGTGGGAAAGGCGACCGACCGCGGCACGTAAAGCGGGGGGGCGTACAGCACATAACCTGCGGGGACGCCGTCCACATAGACGATCTTTCCGCAGCTTCCCCATTCGAGCAGGGTCGAGGAGATCCACGACTCCTTCTCCAGTGCCGCGTCGCCTGACTCCTCGGCACGCTCACGGCTCACTGGGTCGAGTTCCCAAAAGACACACCGGCGACACCTGCGGGGCAGGTCATCGAGGTTGTCCAAGGTGATATTGGCGAGGCGGCGGGACACTAGGCATCCCCAGGGTGGCTGTTTGCTGGCTGGCGTTGCTTATCATGGGACCTCCCCGGTGCGCCTTGCGTGCGCCGCAGGTGACGGCACGCGCGGACGGAACGGCCCCGTTGGCATGGTAGCGGACGGAAACCAGGAAGCGTGCGTGGCGTGCGCCACGTAAGCTCGGCCATGCCGACCCGGGGCTGCGCACCCGATCGAGTTATGCGCCGAGGAGTTGTTGTGCCGACACATCAGCAGCAGCCGCACGGATCACGCATCGATCCGTACGTCGATCGTTACGCGGCCCGGGCGCGCGGCATGATCGCCTCGGAGATTCGCGCGCTCTTCGCCGTGGCCGCCCGCCCTGAGGTGGTTTCGTTCGCTGGTGGTTCGCCATACGTCGCCGCCCTGCCGCTCGACGTGATCGGCGACATGGCCGGTCAACTCGTCGCCACCCGCGGCTCGGTGGCGCTGCAATACTGCCCGGCCCACGGCGATCCCGATCTGCGGGAGAAGATCTGTGAGGTCATGGAGCTAGAGGGCATCCGTGCCCACCCGGATGACGTGGTGGTGACGGTCGGGTCGCAGCAGGCGCTGGACCTGATGACGCGGATCTTCGTCGATCCTGGTGACGTGGTGCTCGTTGAGGCACCTTCGTACGTCGGTGCGCTCGGCGCCTTCGCCGCCCACCAAGCTCAGGTGGTGCACGTGGCGATGGATGACGACGGGCTCATCCCTGAGGCTCTGGAGGAGGCGATCGCCGCGCTCGCCGCCGACGGCCGACGCGCCAAGTTCCTCTACACGGTCCCGAACTTCCACAACCCTGCGGGCGTCACGCTCGCCATGGCGCGGCGCCACCGGATACTCGAGATCTGCGCGTCGGCCGGACTGCTCGTCCTGGAAGATAACCCGTATGGCCTGCTCGGCTTCGAGGGCGAGCCCCTGCGCGCCCTGCGCGCCGACGATCCGGACGGCGTGGTTTACCTGGGCACATTCTCAAAAACGTTCGCGTCAGGCGTGCGCGTCGGCTGGGCGCTCGCGCCGCCCGCGGTCGCGGAAAAGCTCGTGCTCGCCGCGGAGTCGGCCGTGCTCTGCCAGTCCAACCTCGCGCAACTGCTTGTCCGCGAGTACCTGTGCACCCAGCCGTGGCGCGAGCAGGTCAAGGTGTTCCGCGAGCTGTACCACCAGCGAAGGGACGCGATGCTCGACGCCCTTGACGCGCGCATGCCTGCCGGTTGCCGGTGGACGCGGCCCGGCGGGGGCTTCTACGTGTGGATGCAGCTTCCGCACGGCCTGGACGCCAAGGCGATGCTGCCGCGCGCGGTGTCCTCCCGCGTCGCCTACGTGCCAGGGACCGGTTTTTATGCCGACGGCCAGGGCGCACAGCACATGCGCCTGTCCTACTGCTTCCCTGAGCCGGACCGGATCGCCGAGGGCGTGCGCCGCCTGTCCGGCGTCATCGAGGCGGAGATCGAGCTGCGGAACACGTTCGGCGCCGGCGAGACGCGCGCCAACGCTGGCGTGGACACACCCGGGCCCGAGGTGACCTGAGCCGCGTCACGAACGGCTCATGGCGACCAAATCAGCAGGACAAACTGGTCGTATCAGCGGACAAGCCGACCGTGGAGATCGTCGTGACCCGAATGTTGCAGTTTTCTCGCACCGAACCGTCACGACGATCTCCACACGGCCAGCTCGCAACGGAAGGACCGCGAATGACTGACCTGGGCCATGTCCTGGTGCTCGCCGGGGGACTGACCCCTGAGCGCGATGTCTCCCTGCGGTCTGGCCACCGGGTCTGCGACGCGCTGCGGGCGGCCGGGGTGGATGCGCTCACCGTCGACGCGGATGCCGCTCTGCTTCCTCGCATCATCGCCGACCCGCCCGATGCGGTGTTCCCCGCCATGCACGGCGGGTCGGGTGAGGACGGGGCCATTCGCGAGATTCTCACCCTTCTCGATGTGCCGTACGTGGGCGCGCCCGCCGCGGCCTGCCGGTTCGCATTCGACAAGCCGGTGGCGAAGACCCTGGCCAGCGACGCCGGTCTGGCCACGCCGGAGGCCGTCACGCTGCCCAGAGAGACGTTCCACGATCTCGGCGCGGCAGCGGTGCTCGACCGCATCCTGGCTAGGCTCGGCCTTCCGCTGTTCGTGAAGCCCTCACGGGGCGGTTCGGCGCTCGGTGCCCGGCCGGTCCGGACCGCGGAAGAACTGCCGGCCGCGATGCTGAGTTGCTTCGCTTATGGTGACACCGCGCTGATCGAGAAGTACGTGACAGGAACCGAAGTTGCTGTCGGCGTGCTCGACCTCGGCGATGGACCGCGGGCGCTTCCCGCCGTGGAGATCGTGCCTGACGGGGGGACGTATGACTACACCGCGCGGTACACGGCAGGAAAGACCGAGTTCTACACGCCCGCCAGGATCGGCGCCGCCGCGGCCAGCGCCGCCGCGCACGCCGCCATGACCGCGCACACGGCACTCGGCCTGCGCGATCTGTCCCGCACGGACCTTGTTGTGGACCCGGCCGGTGAGGTCTTCTTCCTCGAGGTCAACGTGGCACCCGGCATGACCGACACGAGCACCCTCCCCATGGGCCTGGAGGCGGCCGGATACGAGTTCGGGGCCGTATGCCGTGACCTCCTCGTTGTCGCCGCGCAGCGGGGCCGCTGACGGCCGCGGCCCTTAGGGTTGCTGAGTGGCTACAACCCATGACTTCGCGAGTGACAACCATGCCCGAGCCCACCCAGCGGTGATGCGAGCGATGGCGGAAGCCAACGCCGACGCTGCGCCGGCGTACGGCACGGACCCGTGGACGCTCGCCGCCGAGGAGCGGTTTCGCGCGATGTTTGGCAGCAACGCTGCGGCGTACTTCGTATTCAACGGAACCGCCGCGAACATCCTCGGCGTCAGCCTGTTGCTGCGCCGCTATGAGGCGATTATCTGCGCCGAGACCGCACATCTGAATGTGGACGAATGCGGTGCCGCCGAGAGCCTGCTCGGCAGCAAGCTACTCACCGTCCGGGCGGCGGACGGCAAACTCACGCCGGACCTGGTCGCACAGCGGCTCGGCGGGCGCAGGGACGTGCACCGGGCGCAACCGCGGGTGGTCGCCATCTCCCAGGTCACCGAGCTTGGTACCTGTTACAGGATCGAAGAGCTGCGCAAGCTCGGTGATTTCTGCCGCGCGAATGATCTGTTCGTGTACATGGACGGCGCTCGCCTGGCCAACGCGGTTGCCCGGCTGGACTGCTCACCCGCGGAACTCGCCGAGCATGTCGATGTGCTCAGCTTCGGCGGTACCAAGAACGGCGCCGCCGCCGCCGAGGCGGTCATCGTCATGCGCCCTGAACTTGGCGCTGACGCGCCGTACCTGCGCAAGCAACAGCTGCAGCTGGCATCGAAGATGCGCTTCTTGTCCGCGCAGTTCCTGGCCCTGCTCGACGACGCCCTGTGGCTGCGTAACGCGCGGCACGCGAACGCCATGGCGCGGCGCCTCGCGCAGGCCGTCGCCGAGATTCCCGGCGTCGAGGTCTGCTACCCGGTCGAGTCAAATGCCGTCTTCGCGTCCCTCGATCCCCGCCACATCGAACGCCTGCAACGAGACTGGGAGTTCTACGTCTGGGATTCCGGGGACCACACCGTGCGGTGGATGACGTCGTTCGAGACAACGAAGGCGGACGTCGACGCGTTCGCTGCCGCCATTGGCGCAGCCGCCGGGTAACCGTGGTTCCCGCCCATGTGGCGAAGGTCCCGCTTGGTGAGGAAGAACGCCCGTTCCGCTGGCCTGTTGGCGCTGCGCAGCCTGGAACGGAGCGGACGAGGGGAGCCGACAGCGCAATCGCTGCCAGGCGTCCACCCGGACTGGAGGCAACCACCATGAGCATGCGACCCGGATTGGCTGAGCTTGGCCTGAGCACCGGCAAGAAGTCGCGCCTGCACCGAATTCTCTTCCAGCACGGCCTCGGCAACGGGACCGCGATCTTCCTGCCCTACGACCAAGGGCTGGAGCATGGCCCGCGTGACTTCTTCGCCAACCCGGCAGCGGGTGACCCCAAGTACATCGTCAGGCTTGCGGTAGAGGGTGGCTTCAACGGCATCGCCATTCAGATTGGCCTGGCCGAGAAGTTCTACTGGGACTACGCGGGAGAGGTCCCGCTGGTGCTCAAGCTGAACGGCAAGACCGACATCCCGCCTGACGCGAACGCCCTGTCGCCACTGAACGCAACCGTCGAGGAGGCGGTGCGACTCGGCGCCGATGCGGTCGGCTACACGCTGTACGTCGGGACGCCGGTGCAGGAGGCCGACTTCGAGCAGTACCGCCGGGTGCGTGAGGATGCGCACAGGTTCGGGATGCCGCTGATCGTGTGGGCCTACCCACGCGGCTCCGCGATCGAGGCGAGGGGCGGCAAGGATTCGTTCTACGCGGTGGACTACGCGGCGCGTACGGCGAGCGAGCTTGGCGCCGATGTCGTGAAGGTCAACTTCCCGCATCCGGAGAATCAGTCCGATGTGAAGGAGCAGTACCGCGCGGAGTTCTCTTCGCAGCAAGCCATCGATGCGGTGGTGCGGTCCGCGAACCGCACGCTGCTGTTGGTCTCGGGAGGCTCGCGGGCAGGCGACGAGGCAATGCTGGAGAAGGCACGCGAGAGCATGGAGGCGGGCGCCACCGGTCTGATCTTCGGCCGCAACGTCTGGCAGCGCGAGCACGACGAGTCGTTGCGGTTCGCCGCCCGGCTGAAGGAGATCCTGGCCAAGTACCCGGCCAGCCCGGGTCGCTGACCGCGCTGCGTTTCACGTGAAACCGGGGTAATGCCCGGCGCGCCTGAACTCCCGGCGGCGGCTCAGCCGCCCGGTGACCGGCTGGCCGCTCGGCTGGCCGGTGACCGGGCCGGCTCGGCCGGCTCCTGGGACATCGTCGCGACGATGCGCTCCAGATCGTCCAGCGTGGCGAACTCTACGACGATCTTCCCCTTGCGCTGCCCGAGTTCGACCTTGACACGGGTGTCGAAGAGGTCAGACAGGCGGTCAGACAGCTCTCGCAGGCCGGGTGCGACCGGCTTTTTCACGGCCTGGCGCCGCTCGGGTGCGGGGCCGTGGCCGTCACCGACCGCGACGATCTCCTCGACGGCCCGGACAGACAGCCCCTCGGCGACAATGCGGTGGGCGATGCGTTCCTGCTCCAGCGGATTCTCGATGGTCAGCAGCGCACGTGCGTGGCCCGCGCTCAGCACTCCCGCGGCGAGGCGCTTCTGCACGGTCGGTGGGAGGTTGAGCAACCGCAGGGTGTTCGAGATATGCGGCCGTGACCGGCCGACCCGCCCGGCCAGCTCCTCGTGAGTTGTGCCAAAGTCGTCGAGGAGCTGTTGGTAGGCGGCTGCCTCCTCCAGCGGGTTGAGCTGCTGGCGGTGGAGGTTTTCGATCAGTGCGTCCCTGAGCATGTCATCCTCGGCCGTCTCCCGCACGATCGCGGGAATCCGCTCAAGGCCCGCCCGCTGCGCCGCGCGCCAGCGCCGCTCGCCCATGACAAGCTCAAAGTGACCCGGAATGATCTTTCTGACGACCACGGGTTGCAGCAGGCCAACCTCACGGATCGACGCCGCGAGCTCGGCGAGTGCGTCCTCGTCGAAGTTCTGGCGTGGCTGGCGTGGATTGGGCGTGATCGAGCCGATCGGCACCTCCTCGAAATAGGCACCGGCGATGTGGCTGCCGTTCCCTTCGTGCTCCGGTGTGCCCGCCACCACGCCCGCGGCCGTCCCCACCGCGGACGGACCCGGGCCCGCCGGTATGAGGGCACCCAGGCCCCGGCCAAGACCTCGCCTCTGCTGAGCCACAGGAAACTCCTCGATCACAGCCATGTCGTCCGCCGGCTCGCGCCGGAGTACGACCACACGCTATCCATTGCCGGACCCAGTCTCCGGCCGCACGTTCCTGATCGCCATTTCCCTCGCCGCCTCCAGGTAGGCGAGCGCACCGCTGGAACTCGGATCGTAGCTCAGCACCGATTGGCCGTAGCTGGGCGCCTCCGACACACGGACGCTTCGCGGAATCACCGCGCCGAGTACGACATCGCCGAAGTGCGCCCGTACGTCTTCCGCCACCTGTGCGGCGAGCCTGGTGCGCGCGTCGTACATCGTCAGCAGGATCGTCGAGAGCGCGAGAGTGGGATTGAGATGGTCCCGCACAAGCTCGACGCTCCGGAGCAACTGCTCAAGTCCCTCGAGCGCGTAGTACTCGCACTGGATCGGAATGAGCACCTCGACCGCCGCGACGAGCGCGTTGACGGTCAGCAAGCCAAGCGATGGCGGGCAGTCGACAAAGATGTAGTCCAGGTCCGACCGGTCATAGGCGGCAAGCGCGCGCGACAGCCTCGTCTCCCTGGCGACCATCGGAACCAGTTCGATCTCCGCGCCGGCGAGGTCGATCGTCGCTGGCGCGCAGAACAGCCCGGCCAGTTCGTCGGCCTGGCGCACGATCGACGAAAGCGGCTGGTCGTCGACCAAGACGTTGTATACGGAGGGGGCTCCAGCATGATGCTCGACATTCAGCGCGGTGGACGCGTTCCCCTGCGGGTCGAGGTCAATCACGAGCACCCTCGCGCCGTGCATGGCCAGGCCGGCGGCGAGGTTCACGGCCGTTGTGGTTTTTCCTACACCCCCCTTCTGATTCGCAATCGTGATGATCCGGCATGACGCCGGGCGTGGCCATTCGCTCGCCGCCCGCTGTCCGCTCGCGGTGAGTGTGGTCGCCGCCGCCGACGCCAGGCTCGGGCGTGCCGCGTCAACGATTCCCGCCTTTTCGGGGGCCGCGACAGGGCCATCGGTTATGGGTACCGGCGAATTCTCGATCGCCACCGTCATGACAGTGCTCTCCGAAGTCGTTTCACGTAGGCCAGCCGAGACCTTGTGCCTCCGCCATCCTTGCGCTCCTCTCCTCCCCTCGCTCGACCGCAGTCTCGCAAAGCATGTCATCGCACCCTCGACAGCCTCCGCCCGACTCACCGGCCCCCGTCCCCGGCCACAATGCGGACGACCACGGTCCCGGGTTCGACCCTACCGTGACCGACCCGAAGGATCTCGGCATGGCGGGCGCCGAGCCGGCGAAGCACACTCTGGGCTTGCTGGAGTTCCTCCTTCGCCCGGTCACCCTTGAGCGCGAGGATCGTCCCGCCGGGCCTGGTGAGGCCCAGGGCCCAACCGGCGAGTCGGCGCAAAGGTGCCACCGCGCGGGCGGTCACAACGTCAGCTGAGATCTCACCCGCGAGGTCTTCCGCTCTCGCGCGGCGCACGACCGCATTGGCCAGGCGAAGCTCTTCCACACATTCGGTGAGGAACGCGGATCTCCTGAGGGTCGGCTCCACGAGGGTGACAGCAACGTCGGGAAGCAGTATCGCCAGCACGATCCCCGGCAGGCCCGCTCCAGAACCGATATCCACAAGCGTGCCCGGCCTGGGGACGAGTTCCGCGACAACCGCACAGTTGAGAATGTGCCGCGGCCAGATGCGAGCAATCTCGGCCGGGCCAAGCAGGCCGCGCTCGATTCCGGGCCCCGCCAGCCGCCGCGCATAGCACTCGGCCATACCAAGCCGCTCACCAAAGATCTCGCGTGCCGCGGCTGGTGCGGCTGGAACGATGGGCGGCATCTCCCCGGGCCGCGGCCGGTCGGGCCCGGGCCGGTGCGGCGGATATCCACAGCTACCGTGCGTCATGTGGAAACCCGGCGTAACGCGCTAGCGGCCGTGTCAGTCCTCGGCGGGGTGAACGACCACGTAGCGGTTCGGCTCTTCGCCCTCCGACTCACTGCGCAAGCCCGCCGCCGCCACCGCGTCGTGGATGATCTTCCGCTCGAACGGCGTCATGGCGGTCAGGGCTTTCGCCGTGCCGCTCCGCCTGACCTGTTCGGCAGCGTCGCGGCCCACCTCGGTAAGCTCCGCACGCCGCCGCTGGCGATAACCGCCGACATCGAGCATCAGCCTGCTCCGCTCGCCGGTTTGCCGCAGAACCGCAAGCCTCGTCAGCTCCTGCAAAGCCTCGAGCACCTCACCCTGCGAGCCCACGAGTTCGCCGAGCGTGACGCCGACGACGGAGACGAGCGCGCGATCGCCTTCTACATCCATGTCGATGTCACCATCGAGATCCGCGATGTCCAGCAGGCCCTCAACGTAATCGGCCGCGATTTCGCTCTCCTGTTCAAGCGCCGCAACGTCCATCTCGCCCGTCACGCGATCGCCAGTGCCGTCGTCCCCGCCCGATTTCGAATCGCTTGCCGCCGACGGCTCCACGCCCGCCTCATCCGCCGGGGCGAGTGGCTCGGTGCCCACCGCCGCGCCGGGCACTCCCGCCACCGTCTCGGATTGGCTCACAACCAGCTCCTCTTGTCCAGTACCGGCCACGTCAGCGTTTCCCGGTGCGTTTGCTGCGGGGTTGGCGCACCGGCTGCTGCCTCACGAGCTTAGGCTCCGGCGCAGGTTCTGGCTCGGGTTCTGGCGCCGCCCGGCCCTTCAGGAGCCTGCCGAGCCCCGGCCGTCCCTGCCCGTCGCCCGCGCCTGCCGTGTTACCCGCGCCTCCCGTGTTGCCCGCGCCTCCGGCGTTGCCCGGCCGGCCACCGCCCGCTGGGCCGCGGGCTACGGGTTTCGCGCCACGGCCCTGGCCTCCGCCGCCCTGGGCTCTGCCGCCCTGACCTCCGCCGCCCTGACCTCCGCCGCCACGGGCACCGCTGCCGCCCGGCCGGCCCGCACCCGGCGCGCCGCTGCCCTGGCGGCCGCCGGCCTGCCCACCGCTGGCCTCGGCCGCGGCCGCGCTTTGCGGAGGATACTTGCCGAAGATGTAATGCTGCTGCCCGAGCGTCCACAGGTTGGTGGTGACCCAGTACATGACCAGGCCGAACTGCCAGTAGAGCCCGGTCAGTGCGAACAGGGGCGCCACGTAGCCCATCATCTTCTGCGACTGCATCATCGGGTTGTCCGCGCCCACGGGCGTGATGTTGCGGCGCGTGCTCTGGCGCACGGTCAGATATGTGGTCGTGCCGCTGAGCAGCACTGTCAGCCCGATCACCACCTTCGCGGTGACCGGGTTCACGCCCTGGTGGGCAAGCTCCGCGGCGTTCGAGATGAACCTCGTCGCTACGGTGACGCCGAAGATGTGTGCCTTCTGGGCGCTGTGCACGACGGCCACGGTCAGCCCGTACTTGGGCTTGCCTTGGGCGGGTGTCCAATCCGCGATCGCCCGCAACACGGTGAACAGCGCGATGAACACAGGAAGTTGGGCCACCAGCGGCAGGCATCCACCGAGCGGGTTGGCGCCGTTCTCCTTGTAGAGGTTCATCACCTCCTGGTTCATCTTCTGCTTGTCGTTCTTGTACTTCTTGCGAAGCTCCTGAACCTTCGGCGCCAGGTCCGCCATCTTCCGCTGCGCGTGGATCTGCTTCACGAAGAGCGGAAAAAGCAGCAGCCTGACGATGACGGTCAGGAAGACGATCGTCAGGCCCCATGTCCAGCCGCTGTTGGGCCCGAAGACAGGCGAGAGCAGGGTGTGGATCCGCATGATGAGCCAGGCGACGGCCACATACAGCCAATTGAGCAGCCCTAGCGGGTTAAAGCTCGTCGCAGCGATCGTGTGATGCACGCCTAGCTCCCTTGCGCTCTCGTCGGCATCTCACGTGCTGGCCTCCTGGCCGCTACGTTCGGGCCCGGCACTGGATCGTAGCCGCCCGGGTTGAACGGATGGCACCGGGCAATCCGGCGGACCGCCAGCCACGAGCCGCGCACCGCGCCGTGGCGTCGCAACGCCTCGAGCGCATAGGCACTACACGACGGTTCGAACCGGCACCGCGGACCAAGCAGCGGCCCGATCAGCCGTCGGTACAGCGTGATCGGCAGCATGATCAACAGCGCCGCCCGCGTCGGCGCCGTATCCGGTTCCGCGTCCTGCACGGCGTATCGCGCGCTCATGGCCGATCCAACGCCCTAACCTGCCGCCGAAGCAACCTGCCGATTACCAGATCGAGTTCGGCGGCGAGATCTCGCTGGCGTATGTCCGCTGCCCGGGGTTTAGCGCGGATGACAAGCAGGCTACCCGCTGGCAGCCCTCCCGCGCGCACCCGGGCCAGATGACGCAGCCGTCGGCGAACCCGATTGCGGACCACGGCGTTGCCGACCGCCCGGTTGACGACGAATCCGATCAGCGCCGGAGCCGCCTGGTCATCGCGCACCAGCAGGTGCGCGGTCACGGACTCCCCGCCCGCCCGGCTTCCGCGGCGGACCGCGAGCTCGAAATCCTGGCGCCGCCTCATCCGGGCGGCAGCGGGAAGCACGACGTCACTCCAAGCGCGAGGGTTGCAGGCCGGAAGAACCCGGAAGAACGCGGCGCGTCACCTGACGCACCGCCGACGGTGTCAGGCGCTCAGGCTCGCCCGGCCCTTGCGCCGGCGCGCCGCGAGGATGGCCCGGCCCGCACGCGTTCGCATCCGCAACCGGAACCCATGCGTCTTCGCCCGACGGCGGTTGTTCGGCTGAAACGTGCGCTTGCTCACTGCGGCTCCATGGGCGGTGCTGCGGGTCGGGTCACGGTTAGGTGGCGGATCTGGCTGCCATGTTGTGGACGGCTGTCCGCCGGTGGCCGGCGCAGCTGGCACACCGCCCACATAAAAGGCCGGAAACGCGCACGCAAAAACGCCACCAGATCCGGCCCGGTCCACCCACGTTACGGCTCGCGTGCCCCGTGGTCAAACGCGCGGCGCAGCCACAGGCTACCGGTCTGCCATGGCCGCCTGACATTGCCGCGCGGAATCCGGCCAGTGAAACCGCCCGCGTGAAAAGTTTGTCCCGGCCGCTACGTTCGTCCTGGCTGTAAGGCCGCGCCGGCTGTCTGTGAACTGCGCCGGTCAGACGGTACGCCGCTAGACATCTGTTTCGCCGAACGAACCTCACCTCCCGCCCTTAGGCTGTGGACAGTGGCTTGAAGACGTGCATCGCATGGGGTTAGTGTCGCCCGGTCGGGACCGTACGGGGCGAGCGGTCGCCGCCACAGCTACCGTGCACACGCCGCCACGCCGCCGTGCACAAGTTGTGGATAAAGCTGTGAACAACATGTGGGGGCAGCAGGGTGAGCACAGCGTCGCGGCACCGGAGCGAGACGGTTGCATGCACCGCCCGCGCCGTCGCGTTCGACGCGGGAGGGTGGGCCAGCGATGAGTGAGGCGGATCTAGCGGAGGTGTGGGCCCGATCCCTCGACCGACTCGCGGACATCCAGCTCGAGGCACACCAGCGGGCCTGGCTCAACCTCACCAGGCCGCTCGGGCTGGTGGAGAACACGGCCCTCATCGCCACGCCCAACGAGTTCGCCAAGGAGCAACTCGAAACGCGGCTGCGTGCCCTGGTGACGCACGCGCTCTCCCAGCAGCTCGGCCGTAACATCCAGCTCGCTGTCACCGTAGATCCAGCGGTCACCGCGTCGGGAAATCCGTCGCCCGCGCCGCCCGCCGTGCCCCCCGCCCGCCCCGGCCCCGACGGCCGGGGCCCCGCGCACACCCAGCCACCACGCGACGGCGACCGCCAGCAGGAAGATCTGTTGCCCGGCCACCCCCGCCACACTCACGCCCGGCCGGTGCAAGCCCGGCTGAACCCCAAGTACACCTTCGAGACGTTCGTCATCGGCTCGAGCAACAGGTTCGCGCACGCCGCCGCGGTCGCCGTCGCCGAAGCGCCGGCGAAAGCATACAACCCCCTGTTCATCTACGGCGACTCCGGTCTCGGCAAGACGCACCTGCTGCACGCCATCGGCCACTACGCGCAGAGCCTGTACGCGGGTGCCCGCGTGCGCTACGTGAGCTCGGAGGAATTCACCAACGACTTCATCAACATGATCCGCGACGGCAAGCAGGACGGGTTCCGGCGCCGTTACCGCGACGTGGACATCCTGCTCGTGGACGACATCCAGTTCCTTGAGAACAAGGAAGGAACCCAGGAGGAGTTCTTCCACACCTTCAACACGCTGCACAACGCCAGCAAGCAGATCGTGATATCCAGCGACCGCGCGCCCAAGCGGCTTGTCACTCTCGAGGACAGGCTGCGCAGCCGGTTCGAGTGGGGGCTGCTGACCGACGTCCAGCCTCCTGAGCTTGAGACACGCATCGCCATCCTGCGCAAGAAGGCGGTGCAGGAAGGACTGAACGCGCCCCCCGAAGTTCTCGAGTACATCGCCAGCCGGATCTCGACCAACATCCGCGAACTCGAGGGCGCGCTCATCAGGGTGACCGCCTTCGCCAGCCTCAACCGTCAGTCCGTGGACCTGCAGTTGGCCGAGATCGTGCTCAAGGATCTCATCCCCGAGGCTCAGGGCCCCGAAATCACGGCGACCACCATCATGGGACAGACCGCCTCCTACTTCGGGCTCACGATCGACGACCTGTGCGGCACATCCCGGTCCCGGGTCCTCGTGACCGCCCGCCAGATCGCGATGTACCTATGCCGCGAGCTGACCGACATGTCCCTGCCCAAGATCGGCCAGCAATTCGGCGGCCGTGACCACACCACGGTCATGCACGCGGACAGGAAGATCCGGTCGCTCATGGCCGAGCGGCGGTCGATCTACAACCAGGTCACCGAGCTCACCAACCGGATCAAGCAGCAGGCACGGTCTGGGTGATGACGGCAAGGGCAGCGGCCGTCGGGGCGCGTGACGGTATACAACTGCATCAACCGCGTCACAATCGGTACACACAGGCTGGGGATAAGCCTGTGGATTATGTCTGGACGAACGGGGGAAAACATGTGGCCGCGCCGCGCCTCCCGTTCGGTCGTGCACAGCGGGTGGGGTTCGGCCACTGGCGGTCGCACACCACCTGTGGATTAAAATGCCGTGCTGACCAGCGCAGACAGTCACTATCCCCAGTTTCCACCGGCCCTACGACTATGACGATTCTTATTTCTATCCAGCAGTCAAAAGAAAACCCCGCGCGCCGCCAGGGCCCCGGCGGGCCCGCTTCATGCGCTCCTGCGCGGGCCAACGCAGGTTCTACCCAGGGGTGCCTGATGACACACACCGCAACAGGAGGCGGCTCCAAGTGAGGTTCCGGGTTGAACGCGACGTCCTCGCCGATGCCGTGGCATGGGCCGCGCGCACGCTGCCGTCCCGTCCCTCCGTCCCGGTGCTGGCCGGGATCCGGCTGGAGGCCGGGGACGTCCTGAATGTTTCCAGCTTCGACTACGAGGTCTCCGCTGAGGTGAGCCTGCCGGTGAGCACGCAGGAACCTGGCACGGTGCTGGTGTCGGGCCGCCTGCTCGCGGAGATCACCCGGAGCCTGCCCGATCGTCCGGTGGAAATCACCGCCGAAGGATCGAAGGTCATCTTGACCTGCGGCAGTGCAACCTTCACCCTGCTCACCATGCCGGTCGAGGATTACCCCACGCTGCCCGAAATGCCCCCGCCCACCGGCTCCGTGGGCAGCGACATCTTCGCCGCCGCCGTCACCCAGGTGGCCGTGGCCGCGGGCCGTGATGACACGCTGCCGGTGCTCACGGGCGTCCGGGTCGAAATCGACGGGGACATCATCACCCTGGCCGCCACCGACAGGTACCGGCTGGCGGTCAGGGAACTGCGCTGGAATCCGGGCCAGAAGGGGCTGAGCGCGGCCGCGCTCGTGCCCGCCCGCACCCTGGCCGACACCGCCCGGTCGCTGACGTCAGGCGCCGAAGTGTCGATCGCGCTTGGCCTGCACGGCCGCGCCGGAGCGGACACGACGGCCGCCGACTCGATGATCGGGTTCGAGGGGGGTGGCCGCCGCACCACCACCCGCCTGCTCGACGGCGAATTCCCGAAGTTCAGGTCCCTGCTGCCCGACAAGGTCAACGCGGTGGCGGAACTGCCCACGGCCGCGTTCACCGAGTCGGTGAAGCGCGTGGCGCTCGTCGCCGAGCGCAGCACGCCGGTGCGGCTGGCGTTCTCCGCGGGCCAGCTCGTCCTTGAGGCGGGTACCGGTGACGAAGCTCAGGCCGTCGAGTCGCTTGAAGCGTCATTCGACGGTGACGACATCCAGATCGCGTTCAACCCGCAATACCTGCTCGACGGGCTCACCGCGATCGACTCTGACACCGCGCGGATGTCGTTCACGATACCGACCAAGCCGGCTGTGATCACCGGGAAGCCCACCGGGGATGATCCGGCCCCGCCTGACTACAGATACCTCCTGATGCCGATCAGGCTCTCCGGATAGGTGGTCGTGCGACGGTAGCCTCCTATCGTGCACGTCTCCCGGATGGCGCTCACCGACTTCCGCTCATACCTGGCCGTTGACCTCGAGCTCGATCCCGGCGTGACGGGGTTCATCGGCCCGAACGGCCACGGTAAGACCAACCTCATCGAGGCACTGGGATACGCCGCGACCCTGGGCAGCCACCGCGCTGCCACTGACGCACCGCTGGTGCGCCGCGGTGCGGAGCGAGCGATCCTACGTGTCCAGGTCGACTCGGCCGCCGCGCGCACGCTGGTCGAGCTTGAGATCAATCCGGGCCGGGCCAACCGGGCGAAGATCAACAGAACGGCGGTGCGGCAGCCGCGGCAGATCATCGGAGCGCTGCGCACGGTGCTGTTCGCGCCGGAGGATGTCGCCCTGGTCAAGGGTGATCCTGGAGAGCGCAGGCGATTCCTTGACGAACTGCTCGTCGTCCGATCACCGCGGTTCTCGGCCGTCCGTGCCGACTACGAGCGGGTCGTCAGACAACGGACCGCGCTGCTGAAGTCGGCGGGCATGCGCGGCAACGTCCGTGCCGGGCTCGCGCGGGGTAACCCGGCGGCGGCCGGCCTGCTGGCCACGCTGGACACCTGGGATGAGCACCTCGCCCGTACCGGCGCGGAACTGCTCGCGGGTCGGCTGGATCTCGTGGCCGAGCTGCGTCCCTTGGTGGCCGCGGCCTACGTCAAGCTCGCGGACGACAAGACCGACGCATCCCTGCGGTACCGCCAGTCGTTTGCCGACGCGGAGCCGCCGGCGGACAGGGAAGCACTGGCCGCGGCCCTGCGCGACGCGCTGATCCGGTCCCGGCCAGCCGAGCTTGACCGTGGCGTGTGCCTGACCGGGCCGCACCGGGACGAGCTTGAGCTCAGCATCGGCGAGCTGCCCGCCCGCGGATATGCGAGCCACGGTGAGTCGTGGTCGCTCGCCCTCGCGCTCCGGCTGGCCAGCTACGAGCTGTTGCGCGGCGACGGCGAGGATCCGGTGCTGCTGCTCGACGACGTGTTCGCCGAGCTTGATCCCGGCCGCCGGGACAGGCTCGCGGAGCTCGCTGTGACGACCGAACAGGCCCTGGTGACGGCGGCGGCCGCGGCCGACGTGCCAGGCACACTGGCCGGCGCGAGGTTCACGATCTGCGATGGAGCGGTGGAACGTGCCAGATGACGCGCTGCAGCGGGCCCGGCGCGCGCTCGCTGAGGCGAAGGCCGACGCGGCCGCGAAGGGGGCACGGCCGGTGCGGCCCGCAGACGCGGCGACGCCCGGGGGGCCAGCAGATGCCGATGATGCCGAACGGCCGCGCCGCGTGTCACGCCAGCGCAGGCCAGATCCGCAGCCACTTGGTGCGGCCATCGACGGCCTGCTATCCAGCCAGGGATGGCGGCGCCGCGCCGCGGTCGGCGGTGCGTTCGGGCGATGGGCGGAGATCGTCGGAGCCGACCTGGCCGCGCACGCGCGCCCGGACAGTTTCGCCGACGGTGAGCTCGTCGTGATCGCCGACTCCACGGCATGGGCGACCCAGCTGCGCCTGCTCGCTGGCGAACTCGTCCGCCGGCTGAATGCCGAACTCGGTGACGGGACGGTCAAGCGCGTCAGGGTCCGCGGGCCGGCCGGGGACGCCGGGCCCGGCCGGGGCGGCTGGCGGGTGCGCGGCGGGCGCGGCCCGCGTGACACGTACGGGTAGTGCACTGACACGCGCAGCGGCAGAAACTCGTGGGCCAGAGCACCACCCGGTGGTACCGGTGGGGCCCACGAGGCCTATGGGGCATCCTGCGGGCCCCCCGGCGCGGCTATGCCACGATGCGAGCCATGCGGCCCCCATCCGCGCCTCCCCTCGGTAATTTCGGTCGGCCCGTAGGGGGGTTCACCCAGCCGGCGTTCGGCGCTGAAATGTGCGGATGAGGCGCGCCAAGGGTCAACTCACAGTCCATTCCTGGCTCAGTGAGGGAGGTCTGCCAGGTAAGATAGAGCTTGCGCCCCCGGAAATGCGACCCGCCGCGAGCATGGCTCGCGCGCGGTCGCGCGCGAGCCGGGGAGCGAGCAACTGGGCAGGGGGTCACGCGGCCCCGTCCTCGGCAGGAGGAGTCCCGGCAGGAGGAGTTTCCACTTGTCCTATGACGCACGCTCGATCACGGTCCTCGAAGGGCTTGAAGCGGTTCGCAAGCGGCCCGGTATGTACATCGGCTCGACCGGGGAACGCGGCCTTCACCACCTGGTGTACGAGGTTGTGGACAACTCTGTCGATGAGGCCCTGGCGGGCTTCTGCGACACCATCGATGCCACGCTGCTCGCTGACGGCGGTGTGCGAGTCGCCGACGACGGCCGCGGCATCCCTGTCGACGACCATCCGGTCGAGAAGCGCCCGGCCGTCGAGGTGGTACTGACCACGCTGCACGCGGGCGGAAAATTCGACGGCAAGTCCTACGCCGTATCCGGTGGGTTGCACGGCGTCGGCGTCTCCGTGGTGAACGCCCTGTCGCAGCGGCTGGAAGTGGAGGTCCGCAGGGACGGTTACGTCTGGCGTCAGTCATACAGCCGGGGCCAGCCGACCAGCCCGCTGGTGAAGGGGGAGCCAGCCGAGGACACCGGGACGACGATCACGTTCTGGCCGGACGAATCGGTATTCGAGACCACGGCGTGGAACTTCGAGACCCTGTCCAGGCGGATGCAGGAGATGGCCTTCCTGAACCGCGGCCTGGCGATCACCCTGACCGACGAGCGGCCCGATCACATCAACGGCGAGCCGCGCGCGGTCACCTACCGGTATGACGGCGGTATCGCCGATTTCGTCCGCTACCTGAACGCGACCAAAGAGCCGGTGCACGGCTCGGTGATCGAGTTCTCCGAGGAGGGCGACGGCATCGCGGTCGAGATAGCGATGCAGTGGACCACCAGTTACTCGGAGTCGGTGCACACGTTCGCCAACACGATCAACACCGCCGAGGGTGGCACGCACGAGGAGGGCTTCCGCGCCGCGCTCACCTCCATCCTCAACCGGTACGCGCGGGAACAGAAACTGCTGCGCGAGAAGGACGAGAACCTCAGCGGCGAGGACGTCCGCGAGGGCCTCACCGCGATTGTTTCGATCAAGCTGGCCGAGCCGCAGTTCGAGGGCCAGACCAAGACCAAGCTCGGCAACACCGAAGCCAAGTCGTATGTGCAGCGGGTCTGCAACGAGCACCTGCGGGACTGGCTGGACCGCAATCCCGGCGAGGCCAAGGAGGTGGTCAACAAGGCCACCCAGGCCGCCCGGGCGAGGATCGCCGCCCGGCAGGCGCGCGATCTGACCCGCCGCAAGAGCCTGCTCGAGTCCACCTCGCTGCCGGGCAAGCTGGCCGACTGCCAGTCGACCGACCCGGCACGATGCGAGATCTATGTGGTCGAGGGAGACTCGGCCGGCGGTTCGGCGAAGAACGGGCGGGACCCGAACTTCCAGGCGATCCTGCCGATCCGAGGCAAGATCCTTAACGTCGAGAAGGCGCGCATCGACCGGGTGCTGCGGAACAACGAAGTGCAAGCGATGATCACCGCCCTCGGCACCGGCATCCACGACGAATTCGACATCGCGCGGCTGCGCTACCACAAGATCATCCTCATGGCCGACGCCGACGTGGACGGGCAGCACATCCGGACCCTGTTGCTGACCCTCCTGTTCCGGTTCATGAAACCGCTGATCGAGGCCGGCCACGTGTACCTCGCGCAGCCACCCCTGTACAAGATCAAATGGGAGGGGCGCGGCGTCGATCCCGAGTACACCTACTCCGACCGGGAGCGCGACACGGTGATCGAGGCGGGGATCGCGGCCGGGCGCAAGCGCCCGCGCGAGGGCGTCCAGCGGTTCAAGGGTCTCGGCGAGATGAACGCCAACGAGCTGTGGGAGACCACGATGAACCCGGCCCGGCGGGTGCTGCTGCAGGTGACGCTGGACGACGCGGCAGAGGCGCGGCGGGCGTTCATCCAGCGCAACGCCAAGGATGTCAGGTTCCTCGACATCTGAGGAGTGCAGGGTGGATCTTGGCCGCGGTCAGCGGCAGGCCAGGCGATCCCGCCGGATCTCCGCAGCGGCGGCCGTGGCACGGCGCGCGGCAGCCGTTTGGGAACGGTTTGAGGGTTTGATGTTGAACGTGAGGAAGGACAGCACGTGACGGACGTGAATACGCCGGAGGCGCCCGCGCCTGAGGGCGGCCGGAGCGAGCCGGTCGACATCCAGATCGAGATGCAGCGCAGCTATCTCGACTACGCGATGTCCGTCATCGTCGGCCGGGCCCTGCCCGATGTCAGGGACGGGCTCAAACCGGTGCACACCCGGGTGCTCTGGGCCATGTACGACGGGGGCTACCGGCCCGATCGCGGCTACTTCAAGTGCGCCCGCGTGGTCGGCGACGTCATGGGGAGCTACCACCCGCACGGCGACTCGGCGATCTATGACACGCTCGTCCGGCTGGCCCAGCCCGAACTACGACGGGCGTTCCTCCGAGCCGGTGGTGCTGCCGGCCCGGTTCCCGAATCTGCTCGTCAACGGCTCGTCCGGGATCGCGGTCGGCATGGCGACCAACATCCCGCCGCACAACCTGCGCGAGGTGGCCGCGGGTGTGCACTGGTATCTCGATCATTTCGACGAGATCGCCGAAGGAACGGTCGGTAACGACGCGCTGGTCGATGCCCTGATCGAGCGGATCAAGGGACCGGATTTCCCCACGCACGGCCTGATCGT
>WNFX01000246.1_pt1 | contig 49085 bp, 38 predicted proteins | sample 5400111 | NCBI WGS metagenome assembly WNFX01 (sample SAMN13153363, study PRJNA577476) | soil metagenome | isolation source: 40 cm soil or saprolite under grassland replicate 1 | place: USA:California | collected 2016-06-15
GCAGGAATCGCCTGGCGGTGGCGCACCGAACTACTCACCCTCGCTGTCCTGGCTGCCGCGCTGTGGTGGCTGGACACCTGGGTCACCCTCACCTGGACCTGCGTAGCCCTGGCCGGATTCCTCGGCCTGGTCCTGGCCGTGCCGCACTCCCGCCGGTTCATCACCCGGCGGTTCTGGTGCGTGCTGGCCCGGCACCGGCTGCAAAGGCTGTGCTACGAAGCCCGGCTGCACACCCGCTCCGGGCGGCTCCCGCTCATCCTCTGGACGAGGCCCACGAAGGTGGGGGAGCGCACCTGGGTGCTGTGCCGCGCGGGCATCTGCGCCGAGGACTTCGAAGCCCACATCGGCGAGCTGCGCGCCGCCTGCTACGCCCGCGAAGCACGGGTCACCCGCAACCGCCAATGGTCCCAGCTCGTGACCATCGACATCATCCGCCGCGACACCCTCGCCGCCGGACGGCACGTCCCCTCACCCCTCACTACAACCCGGCGCCCCGCGCCCGAACCACCACCGCCCGAACCGCCAGTGATCACCCCGCTCAGGGTCGTGCCACAGGCCGACGCACCGGGCAGCGAACCGGCGGAAACCCGCCTCCAGTGAAACCACCCGCGAGAACGGCAGCGCCCCGGACACAACGCTCCGGGGCCTGCCCATCTCCCTGACCTCCCAGGAAGGAGGCAACCACCATGACCACGACCGCCACGTTCCCCTACTCGGTCTTTGACCCGATCCACCTCGGCATCGACGAGAACGGCGAGCACGTCCACGTTGACCTGGCCGAGCGGAACATGCTGATCGGCGGCGAGCCCGGCGGCGGGAAATCCAACGCGCTGAACCTCATCGCCGCGCACGGCGCGCTGTCCGGCGACTGCAAGCTCGTCCTCGTTGACGGCAAGCAAGTCGAGCTGGGTGCCTGGCGGCACTGCGCCGACATGTTCATCGGCCCCTCCATCAAAGACGCGATCGGCGCCTTCACCGAATTCCAGAAGATCATGAACGCCCGTTACGACCGGCTGCTCGCGGACGGCCGCCGCAAGATCACCCGCGACACGGGCGAGCCGGTCTACCTGGTGATGATCGACGAGTACGCCTACTTCTCCGCCACCATCGGCGACAAGAAACAGCAAGCCGAATTCGCCGCCCTGTGCCTCGACCTCGTTGCCCGCGGCCGGGCCGCAGGCGTCATCGTCATCCTGGCCACCCAGCGGCCCTCCCACCAGGTCATCGACCCGTCCATGCGCGACCTGTTCGGCTACCGCTGGGCATTCCGCTGCACCACCGACTCCTCCAGCGACGTGGTGCTCGGCAACGGCTGGGCCAACGAAGGCTACTCCGCCGCCGACATCGACCCCCTGGCCCGCGGTGTCGGCTGGCTGCTGTCCGAAACCGGCGTCCCCCGCCGCATCAAGGCTGCCTACCTCACCGACAACGACATCGCCCACCTGGCCGCCGAAGCGGCCCGGCTCCGCAGGAAGGAAGCGGCATGAAAGCCGACGACAACTACTACGACCTGCTCGGCGTCACGCCCGCCGCGACCCTGGCCGAGATCAAGAAGGCCTACCGCAAGCTGGCCCGGCGCCACCACCCCGACATGAACGGCGGCGACCCCGACGCCGCCGCCCGGTTCAAGCTGATCACCGAAGCCTACGAAGTCCTCTGCGACCCGGCCCAGCGCCGCAACTACGACCGCGAACATCCGCCGAAGGCGGGCACCCAGCTCGCCACACCCGGCCACGACAGCGAGGCGGTCAGCCGGGTACTGCGGGTGCTAGAAGACACCTGGCAGGCCATCCGCGTCCTGCATCCGCAGATACCGGCGGTGGTGATCATCATCGCCAGCGGCACCGACGGCAAGCAGGCCCGCTGGGGCCATCACGCCCCCAAACGCTGGCACGTCGGACTGGACGAGCGCACCGAGATCATGATCAGCGGCGAAGGGCTGCGCCGCGACACGCTCAGCGTCCTGGGCACGCTCCTGCACGAGGCAGCGCATGCCCTGGCCGCCGCGCGCGGCATCTGCGACACCAGCCGCCAGGGCCGCTACCACAACAAGAAATTCAAGACCCATGCCGGGGAACTCGGCATCACCGTCGAACACGACACCCGCCTCGGCTGGTCCATCACTACCGTCCCTGACACCACCGCCGCTGCCTACGAACGGCAGCTCGCCGCCTTGGCCATCGCGATGACGCTGTGGCGGATCGACGAGCATAACGGCCCTACAGGTACGACGCGGCGCAGCACCAACCTGACCGCCGCCGCGTGCCCGTGCGGCCGGTCCATCCGCGCCGCCACCTCCACCCTCACCGAGGCACCGGTGATCTGCGGGGCGTGCGATGGCACCTTCACCCCGAAGGACAGCTCTTGACACTTAAGCGTCAAAACCAGGAGGACACCTGTCCGTGACTGCCGCGACGGTCACCCTAGGCCCCGGGCCAGATCACGGCCCGGGACCGGGGGCCTCCGCCGACGACACCCTGCTCACCTTGACGTGGGCGGAGTTCACCCGCGAGATCCGCCAGGCCGAGCGCACCGGCATGTGCCAGCACCCGGTACGGCTCAAGGGTTCTGTCATCGCGGTTGACCTGGCCACCGGGGAACTGCGGCCCATGTACTCCACCCGCGATGAACCCGGCGGGGTGCTGCTGACCGCGTGCGGCAACCGCCGCGAGACCGTCTGCCCGCCCTGCTCGGCGGTGTACAAGCGTGACGCCCGGCAGCTCGTCCGCGCCGGGCTGACCGGCGGCAAAGGCGTCCCCGAAACGGTCGCCAGCCACCCGTGCGTGTTCGCCACCTTCACCGCTCCCTCGTTCGGGCCGGTGCACTCCCGGCGGCTGCGCGGCAAGACCGTGCTGCCGTGCCGCCCCCGCCGTGATCATAAGGAGCGCCGCTGCCCGCACGGCCGCGACATCTCCTGCCCACGTCGGCACGGTGAGGATGATCCCCGGCTGGGCCGGGCACTGTGCGCGGACTGCTACGACTACCAAGCTGCCGTGCTGTTCAACGCCAGCGCCGGGCGGCTGTGGGCACGGTTCACCACGTATCTGCCCCGGCACCTGGCCCGCCTCGCCGGGCTCACCCAGCGGCAATTCCGCGACCTGCTCGCGGTCCGCTACGTCAAGGTCGCCGAATACCAGGCACGCGGCGTCATCCACTTCCACGCCGTCATCCGCCTCGACGCCGCAGGACAGGACTACCAGCCGCCGCCCGCCCGGTATACCGCCGGACTGCTGGCCGGGGCGATCACCAGCGCCGCCGCCGCTGCCTGCTGGCCGGTCAGCCTCGCCGAGGACCAGGCCGTCATGGTGCTGCGGTTCGGTGACCAGGTAGACCCCCGGCCCATCCGGCCCGGCGGCGGCGACCTGCCCGGCACTGGCCGCAAGCTCAGCGCGCAGGCCGTCGCTAACTACATCGCCAAGTACGCCACCAAGGCCTTGGAAGCACCCGGCCTGCCCGCCCGGCCGCTGCGGTTCCGCTCCGAGATCGACGGCCTGCGCTGCTCCCGGCATCACAAGCAGATGATGACCACCGCCTGGCAGCTCGCCTCGCCCCGTGCCACTGGCAACGACCGGCTCCGCCGATGCGCCCACACCCTGGGATGGGGCGGTCACTTCCTGACCAAATCCCGCCGCTATTCGGTCACCTTCGGCCAGCTCCGCCGCGCCCGCACCGAGCACCGCAAGCAACAGCGTTACCCGGAGGGTGAGCGCGACCCCTGGGCCCGCCCCCTCGACGAAACCGTGGTCCTGGTCCTCAAGACCTGGGCCTATGACGGCACCGGCTACACCATCGCCTCCGGAGCCGAGCAAGCCATCGCCGCCGCCACCCGCGCCCGCGAGCACGACTGGGCTACCGCCGCCGCGTGACCAGCAACTGGCCCCACTACCGAAGGAGAAGCGATGCCCGGATGAAGCCTCGTGACGAGCAGCTGTGGACCGCTGAGGAAACGGCAGCCTACCTCCAGATCCCCAAGGCCACCCTCTACCAGTGGCGTTATCTCGGCACTGGCCCGAAGGCGGGCCGTGTGGGCCGCCACCTGCGCTATAACCCCGAGGATGTACGGGCCTGGTTCCGCCAGCAGCAGGATGCTGCATGAGCGTCTACGACCGCTGGTGGAAAACACAGCGCCAGGCTGATGGTTCCGTCAGGCGAATACCGTCGTCGGACTACGGCTGCGCCAGGCGCTGGCAAGTGCGATGGCGTGATGAGAGCGGGCGGCAGCGGAAGCGGAATTTCAGCAAGCGTGACGGGAAGAACCCCGAGAGAGACGCCTCCGCGTTTGATGCCAAGATGAAGGCCGCGCTCGACGCCGGGACAGCTCTCGACCTGGCCGCCGGGAAGATGATCGTGCGTGAGTATGCCGCGCTTTACCGCAGAGACCTGCTGCACCGGAACTCGACTGCCGAGCGCGTGGACCGCGTATTCCGGTTGCATGTTGACCCGTTGCCCCTCGGGCGGATGCCGATGACTCAGGTTCGCTCGAGCCACATGCGGGCGTGGGTAAAGGATCGCTCTCAGGTGCTGGCGCCGTCCACTCTCTCGGTGGTCTGGTCAAACCTGACCTCGATGTTCAGCGCGGCTGTCACTGACCGGGTCATCGGGATCTCGCCGTGCGCGGGAGTGAAGCTGCCCGGAATCCCGGGTCATGATCACTACATACCGGCGGCCGAGCAGGTGCATGAACTGGCTGCGGCACTGCCGGAACGCTACTCCGCGATCGTTTACCTGGCTGCTGGCTGCGGCCTGCGCGGAGCCGAGATCACTGGCCTTGAACTGGAGTCGGTGGATTTCCTGCAACGCGAGATCGATGTCAGTCAGCAGCTTGTCTGCGTTACCGGCGTCGAACCGTACCTCGGCCCGCCGAAAACGCGGGGGTCAGCTCGCACAGTCGAGATGCCTGCGGTTACGATCGCGGCGCTGGCGCGGCACATCGAGCTATTCCCGCCGCCCGAGGTCGAGATCTGGGATCGTACTGACTCTGATCAGCGGAAGCATCATCGGCGCACGGCTCGCCTGCTGTTCGTCACCTTCGCCGGACGGCCGATCTACCGAGCGACCTGGGCGCATCTCTGGGCACCAGCGGCCCGTCGGGCGGGAATCCCCAGGGGAATCGGCCTGCACTGCCTGCGGCACTACTTCGCAACGCTCCTGATCCACCACGGCGCGGGTGTCAAGCGGGTGCAGCTCGCCCTGGGCCATTCCACGCCGATGATCACGCTCAACACGTATGCGGGCGAGTGGCCTGACACCGACGATCAGGCGCGGGTAATCGTGGACTCGGTACTCGGCAATGTGCCCTGTGTGTGCCCTGTCCGACGTGCCGTTCGGTAAAGATGCTGGTCGGAGGCCCGGAGCGGCCGTGTTTCAGCGGTAATTGACGAACTGCAGCGCGAGATCGAATTCCTTGCCCCTGAGAAGACTGATCACTTGCTGAAGGTCATCTTTTTTCTTGGCGGAGACGCGCAGCTCGTCACCCTGGACCTGGGCGCGGACGCCCTTGGGGCCCTCGTCCCTGATGATCTTCGAGATCTTGCGGGCGTTGTCCTGCGAGATGCCCTCCTTGAGCGCCACGGCTAGCCGGTACTCCTTGCCGGAGGCCCTGGGCTCGGCGGGATCGAGGACCTTGAGCGAGACCGAGCGCCTGACCAGCTTGTCCTTGAAGACGTCGAGCACCGCGCTGGCGCGTTCCTCGCTGTTAGCCTTGATCTCGACGGCATGATCGCCGGACCAGGCGATGGTTGCCCCCACGCCACGGAAGTCGAAGCGGGTGCCGATCTCCTTGGCTGCCTGGTTGAGCGCGTTATCGAGTTCCTGCCGGTTGATTTTCGACACGATGTCGAACGATGATTCCGAAGCCACGGGTCCCAGGTTAGACGGCGGCGGCCCGCGTGGCATGCCGGTAGCGCAGGCCGGGTCGGCGTATCGGCGCGTAGCTAGTTGGTCCTGTGGGCTCTGAGGGTGCCGTGCGGGGTTTGCGGCCCCTGCGTGCGGGGCGCGCGATGCCTGGGTGCGGTGCCTTGCTCGGCGGCCGGGTGCGGGCGGGTGCGCCGCGCCGGGGCGCGGGCCAGGTTCCCGGCTGCTGCCGGTGCGCGCGTGTCCGCTATCCTTCACTGTGCCGCCTGGCATGGGCGGCGCACGGCAGGTTGCCCGAGCGGCCAAAGGGAGCGGTCTGTAAAACCGTCGGCTTAGCCTACGTTGGTTCGAACCCAACACCTGCCACCACCAGCAGAAACAGCCCCTGGCCTGCGCGGATGCAGTCAGGGGCTGATCTTGTCCCGGTCCGGTGGCGTACGGCTGAAACCGGGGCTTTGCGGCTGCTCGTGGTTGAGTGGTGGTTGAGCGCGAGGTCCGCGCGGCGGATCTGGTCGCACATAACGGGCAACGCTCTCCTATCATCTGCGGCACCATGCCCGAGGCAGCAGACTATGTGCGTGACGACCGCCGACCGCGACAAGACAACTGATGCTGAGTCATCAGTAATGGCTGTTGTGTGGTCTGCCGATCGCACAGCGTTGCTGGGCCTGTTGCGTCAGACCCAGCCTGACCTGGGCGAGCTGTACTTCCAGGCTGTCGAGGCGCTATCCCACCATGAGCTGAGCCACCCGCGGTTGATGATCGCCGGACATTGCCTCCGGGAGTTGTTCAGCAAGCTGCCGCGGGTTCTAGGGGACCCGATCAAGGACCGTAGCGACGTCAGCCGGCCCGCGCTTGAGCTGTTCCAGGCGTGGACCAGCGAGAATCTCGCCCTTGCTGGGGTTGACGATGCGGATGACGATACGCCACGGGCGGTTCCGGCCGGCGTGTTCCGAGCCGCTCGAGCTGTTGCCGCCGCCGCGTCTGTCGGCAACCAGAACGCGCGCGAGCTGACTGCGATCCTCGCGACCGGCCAGATCGGCAGCCTTGACGACGCCGCGGTGAAGCAACTGCACCGGGCGATCGAGTTCTTCCGGAAGTGGACTCACGCCCGCGACTACTCCGAGCCTGAGCGGACTTTGCCGACCTGGCAGATCGTCGAACTTGAGCTGCGAATCATTGAGGAGGCGATGTTGACACGGCTGGGCAATATGGCCGACCGCGCACGCGCCATGCGCGATCTCCTCGCCAAGGCCAACCGCCGTGCGACGGGAGGTGCGCAATGAACGCTGATTGGGCGACCCCGGAATCAGGCGAGGTCCAGGTCGTTGTCGGCTCCTTGACGGACGAAAACCTGAAACGGTTGTTCTTCGCCGAGCTGCAAAACCCGAACTGGCTGGAGCCTCTTGCCGCTCTCGGCGTGTTCGCGACCGAACCAGAGGCCTGGGTTGATGATGCGGGCCTCCGGCGGCCGAGGCCGTGGCCAGAGGGCGAATACCTTGCCCGCGTGGCAGCTGACGAGCCGGCCGCGGTAACTGGCCTGCTAGTTGGGCACGCTGCCTCGGAGAATCCGTGGGTCCATCGGGTTGTCCTTGACGCCGCCCTAGCGGTACCAGCCCAGCAGGCCGCTCGCCTCGTCCCGCAGATCATCAAAGCCTTGCGGCCGGGTTCGGACTGGGTAGACGCCAGCAAGGTCCTGAACCTGGCCGAGGCCCTTGCGCCCAGTCATCTGAAACAGGCCCGTGCGCTCCTGACTGGTGCCTTCGAGCCGAAGGCCGGAGGCGAGGAGGGCCCCGTCCTCGGCACCCGTACCCGCGTGGTCTCCTTGATCGATTCGTTCTGGTTCCGCGAGTTGGCGCCACGCGTGGCCGCGCTCCTCGCTGGCCTCGGCATGGATGGTCTGAAGTCCGCAGTGGGATGGCTGATGCGCGGGCTGGACATTCCGTCCAGCGGCGAGCCAGCTTCCGGGGACGACTCTCTCTGGCGGCCGTCGATCGCGCCGAGTCCGCAGAACTCTGGCCTCTACGAAATCAGCGACGCGCTCGTCGACATCGTCCGTGACACCGCAGCCCAGGTCGCGAAGGCCGGTCACCTGCGTGAGGTCATCGACTTTCTGGAGGCACGTAATCGCTACCTGCTCGCCCGGATCGCGGTCGAGACCACAGCGCAGGTTGTCGCGGCTGACCCTTCCGCGGGGGCCATCGATACCGCCCGGATTCTCCTGAACAAGGAGGCATTGCTCGACCTCGACGCCCGGCCTGAGTACGTGCATCTCGCTCTTGCTGCGATCCCGCATCTATCGACTGAGGACGTCACGGCATGGCAGGAGGTCATCAACGCGCAGGCGTGGCAGGGCAGTGACGACGTCATGCGCCGGATCGCCGCGTTCGGCCAGACTGAACCAGCCCAGGTAAGCGACGACGATGTCGCTGCCGTCCGCCGCCGGATGAAATACCGCCTTCTGCTGCCCCTCGGCCCGGTGCTGCCAGCCGGGCTTACGGCTGAACTGGCCGAACTGAAGGCTGAGTTCGGCGAGATGGAACATCCCGAGTTCGGCAGCTACATGACCTCCGCCTTCATCGGGCCGACGAGCCCACTTGATCATGACGCACTCGGAGCGATGTCACCCGGCGACCTACGGACGTTCCTAGCAACATGGCAGCCGGAAGATGATCATCACTTCGGTCCCTCACCCGAAGGGCTCGCGCGCGAGTTGGAGATCGTGGCCGAAAATCGGCCGGAACTACTCGCCGCGCTCGCAGGCGACCTGCTTGTTCTCGGCCGCTCGTATGTCCGGGCGGCCGTCGCCGGCTGGACGAAGGCGTTGCCGAAGGGGTTCCAGCCGACCGCCGGCATCTGGCAGCTGCTTACTACGCTCGCCCGGCTGCCCGACACCGGGGAAGACCCGACGGCCGATTTTCCCGCTGACGATCCCGTCTGGCGATGGGCGCAGCGCAATGCGGCGGACTTTGCTACCAGTTACCTGGCGGCCCGTGGAGACGAGCTAGCAGCCGACGAGGCGAACAGGCTCTGGACGATCCTCCGCCCGCTGACGAGCCACGCTGACCCGACACCGCAGCATGAGGACAGGTTCGGCGGCAGCAACATGGACCCCTTGACCTTGTCGCTGAACACCACACGGCCGACAGCGATCCGCGCCGCGATTAAGCTCCTCCGGGCCATTGCGAAGCGCGATGGCGATGAGTTCGGCGCATTGCGGACGCACATCTTCGACATGCTGTCCCGACATGTCGAAGCGGCGGACGACCCGAGCCTGGCCGTCGCCGCAGTGATCGGCGAAGCACTCGGTCACCTCTGGGACGCTGGCCGAGCGTGGGTCGAGGATCGTTCCGATGAGTTGTTCGCTGTGCTTAGTGCCGAGGACGACGTTCGCGCCCGTGCCGATGTCGTCGTCTCCGTTGCGTTGCGCGGCTACCGGACGGGCACCGCATTCCTTGAGCTGATGCGGCCCGTAATGCTCAGCATGATGTCGGCCACGTACGCCACCCTGGGCCACACCGATGGCTGGCGCGGGAATCGTCCAGCGCTCGAATCCGCCGCCTCCCATATCGTGACGGCATATGTCACAGAACTGATCGGCGACGAAGACCCGCTAGTCACAGCGCTGACCTCCCCCGAAGTCGCTCCAGCCGTAATCGGCGACGCGCTGGGAACCCTGGGCTGGTCGCTCATGCAAGCACGCAACGTTGAGGCGGTCCCCCCGCAGGTGCTAGACCGTGCGCAGCAGCTGATTGATCGACGGGTGGCGGAAATCCGAGCTGGCCGAGCCAGCGCCTCTGAACTCGGGGGGTTCTACTGGTGGGTCCGCGCTGAAGTTCTCCCGCCGGCTTGGTCTCTGCCGATCCTCCAGCTGGCAACCAGCGATCCGGACTTCAACCCCAAGGGGATGCTCGGCGAGTCGCTCGCTCGGGCGGCAGAAGCCGAACCGGCTCTGACCATCGAGGTTTTCGACGATCTCATGCCGGGCGACGGGGATGGCTGGAGACGGTATGACTTGCTCCAGCACGCGCCCCGGATTCTGGCTGCCGCACTTACGAGCGGCGATCCGGCTGCACAAGCCAAAGCACGAGAAATTCTCGACCGCCTCGGACGAGAGGGGCACATGACCCTTCTCGCTGACGTCGACCGGCTTATCGCATCGGAGTGACCGTCTGCGAACTCAGGTCAACCCGTCCTTCGCGTCCGACCGAGGGACCGCCCGAACGGCCTAGAAGCAAGATTATGCAGGGCGGCGAGCTCGCACAGATAACTCACGGCCGGCGAGGTCACTGCCCTGCGTGGGCCACCAAAATGAGGCGATCTGCCGCTCGGTGAACTCCGGGCGTGGGTTGTGAGAGTTACGCTTCGTAGCTGATAGGGCACGGATCAGAGGACCGTTTGGGTTCTGCGCAAGTGCAGCGCGCATCTTCCCGGGCGTATCTAAATGCACCGTCTGTCCCATCGGCCCTATGCTCCTGCCTCGGCTTCTTCGATGCGCTGGAGGGCGGCCTTCTCGGAGTCGGCCAGGCATTTGGCGTAGACGCGGAGCAGGACCGGGACGCTGTTGCCAGCCCATTCGGCGACCTGGGCGGGGGCGACGCCTGCGTTGAGCCAGGTGGATAGGCGGGCGTGGCGCAGGTCGTAAGGCCGTTCGGCGAGCGGTGATGCTGCCTCGGCCTTGGTGAGAGCCTTGTGCCTGGCTTTGTCCCATGCGCGGCCGTACACGGTGTCGGAGAGCAGCCCGCCAGCCTCACCGCGGAACAGGCGTCCGTCGGGTGCGGTGCCGTGCTCAGCGATGTGATCGCGGAGCAACTGGGCCAGCGTCGGCGAGACGGGGACCGGACGGACTTCCTTGGCCGCGCGGTGCTTGAGCTGTCGTCGCTCGCGGCGAGCGCCAGACGCGTTCCAGGCGCCTCCGGTGGAGGGCGCGGAACTGCCCAGGTGAAGCCATCCCCACTTCCCCTCCTCGTCAGGGATCTGAAGCTCGTCGAGAGTGAGCATTACTGCCTCGGACGGACGCAGGCCCGCGTGATACATGGCTCCGAAGAACCCGGCCAGGTGGCGGCCCATCGGCCCTTGCGCGGATACGGCTTCCAGCAGTGCCTCTGCCTGTCGGGCGTTGACGACACGCCGCCGGTCGATGGCCTCGGCGGCCTTAGGCGAGGTCCACCGCATGGACAACATCGGGTTCATTGCGAAGTGCTTCTTGTCGACGGCGTAACCGAGGAGGTTGAACAGCACGGCGCGCTTGCGCGCGACGACGGTCGCCGCGGCGGGAGTGCCGTCGAGTTTCCTGGCAAGCTGGTTCAGGACCCGGCGCAGCGTGTCCGGGTCGCCCAGATCGCCCAGCGCGACCGTGTTCCGCTGGGCCCATGTCGCGGCGGCGGCCAGTTGTGGAGGCGGGGCAGTGGCGCGGAGCCTGGTGTTGAATGCCCACCCGTAAAGGGCCTTCCGTAACTGCTCTGGCTTAGGAGCGCCCCGGCGGGTGCTCAGCAGCGCCGGAGTCGCCGTTGCCAGGGCGTCAGCAATCGCCCGCCGCGAGTTCGGCGCGACTTCTTCCCATTTCATGTCGGTGTAGGCACAGGCGAACTCATACCAGCTCACCTCATGGTCGCGACCCCCGCTGACCGCCGACAGCGGCAGCCCGGCGGCAATGTCGAATGCCTCGCCCTCGCGGGCTGCGGTCTTGAGCTGTGCTTCCTTACTGTCAGCCAAGGCCTTGGTCGCAAAGGTGGCGTAGTGAATCTTCCCGGCGACGGTCCAGCGGACCTGGTACGAACGTCCGCGGGCGCCCTTGAGGGTGCGGGTCTTCCAGATCCGCACGTCGTACGTGATGCGGCGCTTCCCCTGCTCGCTGGGCGGAACAGGCCCGTGGTTGCTCACGTGAGTTCCTGCGCGCCGAGCCATTCGTCCAGGTCGCGGCGGCGGATGCGCAGGTCACCGTTGGGCAGCCGGATGCAGCGCGGGCTCCGGCCCTTCTGGCGCCAGTCATAGAAGGTCGAGCGGGAGACCTTCAGCTCGGCGCACAACTCGCGTACGGTCAGCTTCTCGTTCGGATTGATTCCGGCAGCTAACGCAACTACGTGGGTCTGGCGGGACATGATGGGTGTGCTCCTGTCCGGCTTGCAGTTGGCGGGAGTACGCGGCCCTGGCGCTGGGCTTGGCGGCTAGGCGCCGGGGCCGTCCTCGAAGTGCAGTACGGACAAGTATATCTTATTTAAACTAGATCTGAACTTGCGAAACCGTTCGCACTACTGCTCGCAGCTCAGTGCGGCCGGGGCGAGAGGGAAGGCCCGGGATGACCGCTTGCCCAATGCCGTCGGCAGGGTAGCCGGACGGCGGAGAGGGTCGGATCGGGCATCTACGGCTCTTCTCGTCGGCCGTGAGCAATGCCTCGCCCTAAACGGGGCGACGGGCCTGGCCTGATGCCGTGTACCGAGCTGGCGTTTCCGCTGTGGGTGGTCCTCGGCCAGGCGCCGGCAGCGGAGACAGTCATCTGCCCGGCCAGTATCCTGCCAGGGTGAGCGACCACCGATTCTGGGCGGTGCAGAGCCTGGTCACAGAACCGGGCCCCGCCGCGGCCGCGATCGACCGGCTACCGTCCGACCTCGGCGCGCTCCGCGCGGCGAGCCAGCAACTGGTGTTCCACCACTGGGCCGACGGCGACTGGGCGGAGAACGGCATCGCGCCGGAGCGGATCAGCGAGATCGACACCCGGTACGCGGCGGCGATGTTCGCCCGGCTTGGTGAACTCGCGGACCTCCCGCTGTCCGCCGCCCGCCAGCCCAGGCAGCGGCTGGTCGGCTGCTGCCGGGACTTCACCGTGCTATTCGTCGCCATGGCCCGGCACAAGGGAATCCCATCCCGGGCCCGGGTCGGCTTCGCCAGGTACCTCATTGACGGCTGGCTGATCGACCACGAGATCGCCGAGGTCTGGGACGGACAGGCCGGCCGCTGGCGGCTGGTCGAGCCAGAGATCGACGACGGCCACGCCGACCCGGCCGGCGGGGCCAGCTTCGACGCTCTTGACGTGCCCCCCGACCGCTTCCTGACCGCCCCGCGCGCCTGGCAGCTAGCCCGCTCTGGCGCGGTCGGCCCGGAGCGGTTCGTTGTCGACCCCGGCCTGGAGATCCCCGCCACCCGGGGCTTGCCCCAGCTCCGCCGCAGCCTGGTCCGCGATCTCGCCGCCCTGAACAAGGCCGAGATGCTGCTCTGGGAGGACTGGGGCGTGCCGGACTCGCACACGGCACCGGGGCCCGGCGAGCTGCCGGTCCTGGATGAGCTGGCCACCCTCACCGGGCAGCCAAGCCCGCCGCTGGCCGGCCTCCGGTCGGCCTACCGTCGCCCGGAGTTCGCGGTACCGGACACCGTGACTACATACAGCCCCGCCCGGACCGATGTCCCGGCGGTCGTCGACGTCAGCGCGGTGGCCCGGGCAGCCAGCTGACCGGCGCTTTGGCAAGGCTGGCGGCAGCGCGACCCGGTGCCATCGCACGCGCAGGCGTGGCTGCCGTCCCATCTGGACCGCGACCTCACGCCGGGCACCCGGCGAGCCAGTGCAGCCACGTGGCTGCTCTCAATGGCTCAACTCAGATGGCAGACACCCGCACATGGCCCAGGCGCGCTGGCCATAGCTCAGATTCGGTGGCAGCGGACAGGCACGTCCTTCGTCGCTCCCGGGCCATCTCGACGCCCCATCGCCTGCTCTCCTTCCACCCTGAATCTGCTCCGCCTGACTCTCAGATCCTCCTTGCAATGAGCCTGTCCATCTTGCATTATCTTAGTCATCTGATTTAACTCACACCTACGCATTTCAAATGATCATGGGCAGTTCAGTCCCCAGGAGGAGGCAGGGCGGTGGCTGGGATCATCACGATCTCCAAGGGCCACGATGCCTCCTACCCGTGGCGGCAGATCGGCGCGGCCGAGCCGGATACTGCGGCCAGGGCGGCCGGGTCGGTCGCCGGGTACTACCTGTCACCGACGGAGAAAGGCGGCGAGCCGCCAGGCACCTGGACCGGCAGGGGAGCCGCCGAGCTGGGCCTGCGGCCCGGCGGGATCGTGCAGCGCGACGTGTTCGAGCGGCTGTATGGACACCATCTCGACCCCCGCGACCCGTCAGGCCAGGCCCGGCTCGGCCGGGCACCCGGAAAGTACCGCGAGGCGGAAGAGATCTACGCGGCGTTGCTGGCCGCCGAGCCGCAGGCGACCGCCGAGCGGCGCGCACAGCTGATGATCGAGGCGAAGGCTCAGGTGCGGACGCCGGACCTGTACTGGGACGCGACGTTCAGCGTGTCGAAGTCGATCTCGCTGTTCCACGCCAGCGCCCTGGCGAACGCTGCCGCCGCGGCAGAGAACGGCGATCCGGACGCCGCCCGGGACTGGGAACACGTCGCTGACGGCATCTGGGACGCGATCATGGAAGGGAACGCGGCGGCACTGGAGTACCTCCAGCGCGAAGCGGGGCAGACCCGCGCCGGGTATCACCCGGGCGGACGGTGGGAGGACGCCCGCGAGTGGGTGATCGCCTCGTTCCGCCAGCACACCAGCCGGGATGGCGACCCGCAGCTGCACGTGCACAACCTGATCTTGCACAAGGTCAGGCGGGAACCTGACGGGCAGTGGCGGGCGCTGGACTCGATGTCGCTGTACCGGCACCGCCCGGCTGCCTCCGCGATCGCAGCGCTCGCCGCCGAGAACGCCCTCACCCGGAAATATGGCGTCGCTTGGGTGCCACGGCGAGACGGGCACGGCCGCGAGATCGCCGGCGCCGGGCAGGCGCTGATGGATATGTTCTCCTCCCGCCGGCACAGCATCAGCCCGGTCACCGCGCGCCTCGCGCGCGAGTATGAGGCGCAGTTCGGGCGCGCGCCGGACGCGCGGGCGCTGGCGAGCCTGCGCCAGTGGGCGAATCACGCCACCAGGCGCGGCAAGGACACCGAAGCGCTGGACCTGACGGCGCTGGTGCGCCGCTGGTCGGCGCAAGCCCGCGCCAGCGAGGCAGGCACCCTTGAGCCCCTGGCCCGGGCCGTCATGGACGCAACCACGCCAGCGTCGGCCGCCGCGCCTAGCCCAGCGCAGGCGCATGCTGCGTCTTTGACCGAGGCGCAGGCGCAGCGCGTCATTGCCGAGGCCGTCGCCGCGGTGCAGGCGGCACAGTCCACCTGGACCGAGGCCGACCTGATCCGGTACCTCGGCGAGCGCCTTCCCGCGGACATCGCGCCGGTAAGCCCAGGACAAGCCGCCGCGCTGCTGCCTGCACTAGCCCGTCAGGCCCTCGCCGCGAACGCGGTCATGCTGGCGCCGCCGGAATGGCCGCGCGTGCCGGACTGCCTGCGCCGCGCCTCGGGAGAGAGCGTGTACATCCCGCACGGCGCGGCCCGGTACGCCACCGGCGCGCAGCTCACCCTCGAAGACCTACTACTCGCCCGCGTCGGAGAGCACGGCGCGCCGCACCTTGCGCCCGCCACGGCGGCGCAGAGGCTCGGCGCGGAACAGGCGCAACTCGAAGCGCAACTCCGGGCGCCAGCCGCCACCCCAGAAGCCATCCGCCAGCGCACGCGGTCCGGGCTGCGCCTGGACCAGGCCGCCGCCGCATACAGCGCGCTCACCTCTGCCCGGCGCGCCGAGGTGCTGGCCGGGCCGGCCGGATCCGGGAAGACCCGCACCGTCGCCGAGATGGCACGGATCTGGCGAGATGCCGGAATGGGCGAGGTGATCGGCCTGGCGACCTCTCAGACCGCCCGCAACGTCCTGGTCGATGCAGGCATCACCGAGGCTTACAACACCGCCCGGTTCCTCGGGCACCTGGAAGGCCGACGCGAAGCCCGCGGGCCAATGTCCGTCGAACCGGGTTCGCTGCTCATCCTGGACGAGGCCAGCATGATGTCGATCGCCGACATGACCGCGATCCTTACCGTGGCCCGTGACCAGTCCTGCAAGGTCGTCATTGCCGGAGACCACCAGCAGCTCACCGCCGTAGAGGGCGGCGGCGCGATGATGATGCTCGCCCGTCGCCACGGATACGTGCAGCTCGCCGAGCCGCAGCGGTTTACCGCCGCGTGGGAACGGGATGCTACCTTGCGGCTGCGCATCGGCGACGTCACCGTGCTCGCCGAGTATGAGGAGCACGGACGGCTACGCGGCGGCACTCCCGAGGAAATGACCGAGCAGGCGTACCGGGGATGGCTCGCGGACTACCTGGACGGCAGGGAAACGCTGCTGATAGTCCGCACCGAGGAGCAGGCCCGGGAACTGTCCCGCCGGGCCCGTGACGACCTGATCCGCTACGGCCTCGTGTCCGCCGGTCCGCAGCTGCGGCTCGCTTGCGGGGAACAGGCCAGCGCCGGGGACCTGGTCATGGCCCGCCGCAACACCCGCAAGGTCCGGGCGGGGCAGGACGACCGGGAACTAGCCAACCGCGACGTGCTCCAGATCATCAGCACGGCCGCTGGCCCGGGCGGCGTCCGCGCCGAGGTCCGCCGGCTTTCCCACCGCGACCCGGCCACTAATGAAGCCTGCTGGTCAGCTCCCTTCCTCGTGCCCCGCCGGTATCTCGCCGACCACGGAACCCTCGCGTACGCGACCACCCAGCACGCCGCGCTCGGCCGCACGACCGGCACCGGGCACGTGCTGGTCGATGGCATGGGCGACCGGCAGGGACTGTACGTCGCCCTGAGCCGTGGCAGGGACGCCAATCACGCCTATTGCATAACGGATTTGCCCCGCGCAGCCGACACCCGCCAGGGAGCACAGCCCGACGCGGAACTAGCACGCGCCACACGACTGGAACGCGAACGCGCCGGGCTGTCTGCCGCGGAACCCGCAGCGCCCGACGTCCAGGACGATCCGCCCGTGCCCGTGAAAGATACGGCGTCCGTGCTGGCCGCCGTGCTGGCCCGGGACGGCAGCGAGCTGTCCGCGACCGAGATCCTGAACAGGGAACTGTCCCGCGCCGATCACCTGGGAGCGCTCGGCGCCATCTGGGACGACATCACTCGCCGCGCACAGACCATCCGGTTTGAGAATGTCCTCAGCAACCTGATGCCTGCTGATCTCGCCGCGCAGGCCCTCGATGACCGGGCCTGCACCTGGCTATGGCGCACGCTGCGCGAGGCAGAAGCAGCCGGGCTCGACAGCGGTGAAGTCCTGCGGCAAGCCGTCGCGGCGCGGAACATGGACGGCGCTCGCGACGTCGCCCGGGTCCTGGACGCGCGGGTACGCCGCATGCTTGGCAGCGTGCAGCCGCAGTTGCCTGGCCCATGGACGGCCCGAGTGCCGGATACAGGCTCTGCCGAGCTGAACAGATACCTGCGCGACCTGGCCGAGGCGATGGACGACCGGGCCCGGCGCCTCGGTGAGCATGCAGCCGAAACGCAGCCACTATGGGCGGTCCAGACTCTCGGCCCCGTCCCGGCCGATCCGCTGGCGAGAGCCGACTGGGAACAGAGGGCTAGCGTCGTGGCCAGCTACCGGGAACGGTACGGCCACGAACACCCGGCCGACCCGATCGGCCCCGAGCCCGGCAAGAACAGCCCTGAGGCCCGCGCTGCCTGGCACGGCGCGCTGATCTCACTCGGCCAGGTCGTCGGCGCCGACCTGCGCGGGTGCAGCGACGGCGACTTGTGGCTCCGCCGTGGCACCTACAAACGCGAAACCGCATGGGCACCGCCGCACGTCGCCGAGGAGCTACGACTCATGCGCGTGGCCGAGCGCGACGCCCGCGTCAATGCCGTCCGCGCCGAGCACGAGGGCACCGCCGCGAGCGACGAGCAGACAGCGGCCCGGCACTGTCAGCTCGCCAGGATCTGGCGGGCGCTGGAAGCAAAGGCCGCCCGGGAAGCCGAGATGTTCGCCGCCGCCCAGGACACCCGCCGGGAATGGGAAGCCATCACTGAAACGACGCGAAGGACCGCCCTGGCAGCCGACACTGAACTGCGCCGCCGCCACCCTGACATGCGGATCGAGCCACTGCGCCCGCACCCCAGCGAGGCTGCCGGCATCGTCGCGGCCGGCAGGAACGACCGTCCGGTCCCGGATGACACCTGGGTCCAGGAAGCCTTCGCCAGCCGGCCTGCGCGTGCCGAGCACAATGTGCCTGCTAAGTCGCATGACGAGCGCACCGCGAGAAAGCAGCGCGAAGCGGAGGCCCAGCTCGCCCACGGCCTCACGGCAGAAACTGCCAGCGACCAGGTCCCCGCGCGGGTACTGCGGATCCGCGAGAACGCCAGGATCGCCCAAGCCAAGCTCGACAAGCTGGCCCACACGCCGCTGCCCGGAGACGCGGAGCATGACCTGTCACCCGGCCCGGCCTGGCCAGCCGTCGCTGGCCCCGATCGGGACGCCGTGCTCCAGCCACCGAAACCTGAGGTCGTCCCGTCCGCCCAGGTTCTGGGCCAGCACGCTGAGCCAGCCGGCGTGGAGCACCCTGAACCGGAGCAAGGCTGACGATGGCTGCTATCCGCCCTACCGTGAAGGAGGTGAGCACAGTGCGCTTGCCCGAGCAGGTGCCGCCCGCCATCACAAGGCCGCGGCAGCTGATCGAGGCCGTGCTTACACAGAGCCTCCTGGAGATGGGCACCGCCGGTCGGACCGCACTGGCCTGGGACTGGGCGCTCACCGGCACCAGGCCATCGCCGGTGACCTTGTCATCGCCCGCGGGCGGTCCTCCGTCCCGCGAGAAGATTCAGGCCGAGGCAGCCGCGCCGCCCGAAGGTTCGACCTCGCCGCCCGGAGTGCCGACCGACTACTGCGACGAACTCCGCGAAGCCCGCCGAGTCCTGGCATGGCTCATCGGCGGCACCGACGAAATCCCCGTCGACGACGAGAACCGCGGCCGTTTCATCGGTGCCCGCGACGACTACGCCCGCACCGACGCCGACATCCGCCAGATCCGAGACAACGCCCGCCGCAGCCTCGACGCCTTCGACCTGCCAGAACCCATGGACCCCACCGACGCCAGAAACCCATGGCGATGGGACGCCGCGTGGGTCAACGCGGCCTGGCTGCGGGGTGTTCGCGACCTCCTCGACTGGGTTCTCGGCGAGCGGCCCGCCTCCCCACTCTGTGGCCGGACAGTTGGTCTGCCTGCCGTTTGTGACCTCACCCACGAGGGCCGTTCTGCCGACGACGTGATCCAGCAAGGCCGCTCAGGCGGCATCCTCGTCGACCCGGCCACCTACCCTCCACCGCAATACGGCGAGGCCATCCAGGCAACAATCCGCTGGCTACGCGGCGAAACCACCACGCCGCCCGTCGACCACCACGGCTGCGGTGCCTATGCCGTCTGTCCCGAGGCGAGGAGACTCTAACCCGGGGCTTGCGCCCGCACTACACCCGCACCCCGCAGCAGAACGCGCGGACGATCTGGGGCCCCTACTTCCCGGGGTTCACCGAGCACGAGCAGCGCCTGCACGGTGAGGCCGCGTTCCGGGACGCCGTCAGGCGGACCGGCGGGCTCAAGGTGGCCGCAGCACAGACCTTCAGGCATCTGCGCTTGAGCACGGTCGGGCGGCTCAGGGCCCAGGCCGAGGGGCGCCACTACTCGACGTTCTCCCTCTACACGCCGATTAGTTGCGCGCGTCCATCGCGACGTTCCTGGCCCTCCTGCCCAGGCCCGAGGTCTGCTGGGTTGACGAGCACCTCCTGGTCGTCTGCCCCAACCTGCTCGACCGGTCAAACCACAGGCCACAGCCACTGCGTCAAGTTCTGGATGCGGTACAGGCTTGGCTACGAGGCGATTACCTCGGCCAGTGCGTCATCCGGTGGACACTCCCATTGTGAAGCCTGGGGAAGCCCGCCGCTGCGGGCCGCGCCGACACCGGCCGCCAGCGAATACCATCACCCCGCTGCGGATGCAGGTAACCTCGCCGCTCCCGGCCGCACTGCTTCCCTGCGTATAGCCGGGGTGGTGCTTTGCGTAACTATTCATCCAGGCAGACCAGGCGAGTAAATATAATATTAAATCGTATAATGCTAGTAAACGTGCCGACCTGCAGCGGCAAAGTGCTGACTAGGCCCTTCCGCAAAAGCGGTGTAGCTGAAAGGATGCTGGCAACCGCCACGTCGCTCGATTTCAGAATCGCAGGAAGCTTCGGCGACTGACGATGGGAGGCGAAATTATATGACGCGACTAAATGCAGCAAGTAAAAGCCTGCAAAAAGCTCGCGACGAGTTGGAGAGCAATCCAGATGATCAGGAAAAGAAGAAGGAACAGATCACTAATAGGGCGAGTGAGCTAGATCGGGCCTGGCGGCGTCGCGCCTTCTGGGCTGTCTCCATAGTGCTCGTGGCCGCAGCGGCCGCGGCAGTCGTAGGCGCATACCTGACAAGATCTGGGCATCAGTGGACGCCAGCCAGGCGAGCGCTCCAATGGGCTGCGCCAATTACGGCAGTCGCGATAATTGCTGTTGGATGGATAGCCCCTGGCTACAGTAGGGGCGGGATAGTTGGCTATTTGATTGGTCACGACAACCGCATCTCGACATCAAAGACGCAGATAGGCCTCTGGACAGTCGCCATAACCTTCGCATTCTTCTTCTTTACGATTCAGCTGCTTATTGTGACAGAGAGTCAGCAGACTGCTCTCATCCATAGCTTTGATCATTTTGGGCCCGAATACTTACTGCTCTTAGGGGGTCCTTTCGCCGCCGCGGTCCTTGCCAAAGGAGCCACCACAACTAAGACAAATGACGGATCCGTTCAGCAGGTGCCCGCTGCGGCACCTAAAACGAGCGACCTGGTCAGCGATCATGACAACCAGCCCGCCATTTCCGACGCCCAGTTCCTCCTGTTCAATCTCGTTGCGCTAACCTATTTTGGAGTGGCACTGACACGCAGTTCGTCTGTCCTTCCATCGATCCCAACAACTCTGGTTGGGCTCACCAGCGTCTCTGCATTGACCTACCTCGGAGCCAAGGTCGTCTCGTCGAACCAGCCGATGATCACGACGGTGACGATAACCTCGCCAGGCAACGGCAAGCTGCACGGCGGTGACACGATCAAGATCGTCGGCTCAAGCTTCAATCCGCCTGGGAACGAAATCGAAAACAAGACTGATATAGCGATCCTGTTCGATCACGTCGAGATCAAGCCCCACCCTGGGTTTACAGACTCGGTGATTCACGCAACGGTCCCACCCGGCCTAGCGCACCGGCCCAATGGCAACGTGGACATCGCTGTCCGTACGGCTGCCGGCGTCGTGACCACACCGCCTTACACGGGACTAACGATGGGGTGACCGACCTCACCTTCGCCACATGCGATGGCAACAAGGTCGTTGTCAAAGGTTATGCATAAAGAAAGCTCTGCATCCGATCGCTGCCGTGACGGATAGCGCGGATACTGCGTACACCGTCAGCCAACTGCAGGCCCACGGCGCCAGCGGTATCAGGTTCAAGGTACAGACTCCCGCTGGCGAATTCCGCCATGTTACAGTAACGTCTCATGGCAGAGCGCAACCGAGTAATCCGCCAATGGAGCTGTCGCGCTGCGGGCGCTATGTAGCTACAAGGCAGTGAGAGCTACAAGTGCGGTGCCGTAACTGGTTAGGTGATCTCCGTGCGAGCCTGCCTGGAGGTCCCGTGCGACATCAGCGAAGAGAGACGCATCAGGTCCAGTCAGGAGTCGGCCTATCGGCACGTACAGGCGGTACCGTGCCGGGGCCAGGCCAGCCAGCGCCCACCGGAGCAGACCGCGGGCGACCTCGCCCGCGATGTCGTCGTCGATCGGCGGGACTTCGGCGTATTCCTCGAAGCCTCGAAGGACGCCTGTGATCAGCAGGTCGCACTGGGAGGCGAGGATCAGCTCGTTCTTGTCGTCGCCGACGCGTGCGCGGGCCTCGTGGAGTGTGTCAGCCAGCTGGCACAGCTGCTGGTAGGGCATGCAGAACAACGGCCGGGATCCGTTCTCGAGGTCGCGGACGGTGCCGGGATCTACGGTGAGCATGTCGGCCAGGTCGCCCCGGCTCAGGCTGGCTGAGTGCCGGGCCGCCCTGATGATGGCGCCGCCGATCACGCCGGGTGCGGATGCGACGAGAGTGATCTCTCCGGCCTCGTCCACGATCCAGCCGTGCGGGCCAATCAGGGTGGTCACTGCGTTCCTCCGATCTGATGGTGGGCTTGCTGCCGGGCACCGCTTTGCTGCAGCGCAGCGGCGGCGGGCTGTGCGAATACCTTTCGCGGCCCGCGCGGGACGGAGTTCGTGGTCATGAGCCGGCCGATCCGTTCTTGCCGCGGACGAGCGGGGGTTCGCCGTCCGTCTGGCGAGGCCGCGCAATGGGGTCGGCGGTCCTTTCCGGCAGGTGGGCGTACAAGCCGAAGACGCGGCGGGCGATGGCGGCGCTCAGGCCGCGTGGTCGGCAGGTCAGGGAGGCGGCGCGTTCCTGGCGCCAGATTCCGGCTCGGAGTACGGCGAGCGGGACCACGAAAGCAAAAATCAGGGTGAGGGCCAAGCCAGCGACAATGCGTTCCATGACATGCAGGGTGCGACGGAACGTGCGGACGTCATTACTGCGTGGCTGGACTAGTTCGAGACGTCCCGGCTAGGGTGTTCCCGTCCTGGACGTCCTGCGTTCTGCGGTCGGGTGTATGCCGAACGAACGGTTGCGTGCCGCGCTACTTGAGCGCGGGATCACGCCTGCCGTGCTGGGCGATGAACTCGGTGTTGACCACAAGACTGTGGAACGCTGGATCGCCGGGCGACTCCCCTACCGGAAGTACCGCTACGCGGTGGCATCCCGGCTGGGCGTGGACGAGGTGTACCTGTGGCCGGATGCGCTGGCGCGCGAGGTGGTGGGCGCGGCGTCGGAAAGCGAGGTCCTGGCCGTCTACCCGCACCGGTCGGAGGTTCCGCGGGATGCGCTGGAACGGCTATTCGCCGCGGCGGAGCGGGAGATCGGGGTGCTGGTTTACGCCGGCCTTTTCCTCGCCGAGGACGCCGGGGTGCTGAAGATCCTCGCCGATAGGGCCAGCGCGGGTGTCCGGGTTCGGGTTCTGCTGGGTGACCCAGGCAGCGCGCAGGTAGCCGACCGGGGCGCGGATGAGGGCGTAGGTGAGGCCATGGCCGCGAAGATCCGCAACGCGCTCGTGCTGTTCCGGCGGCTGCGCGACACCGATGGCGCGGAGTTCCGGTTCCACCAGACAATCTTGTACAACTCGATCTACCGCGGCGATGACCAGCTGCTGGTCAACACCCATATCTACGGCGTGACCGCCGCCCATGCCCCGGTCTGGCACCTGCGTAAGGTCGCGGGTGGCGAGATCGCCGCCACGTACCTGGAGAGCTTCGAGCGCGTCTGGGAGACCGCCGTGCCGGTGCCGGGAGAGTAGGCAATGGGCCGCAGGATCGACTACTACGGCGACCTGGACGCCCCGCAGGCCAACAGCATCGTCCCCTCGGTCAACGTCGCGGTCACCAATGATGCGGGCGAGGTGCTGCTGATCCGCCGGTCCGACAACGCCAACTGGGCGCTGCCCGGCGGCGCTGTCGATATCGGCGAATCGCTCGCCCAGGCTGCCGTGCGGGAGACCCGGGAGGAGACGGGCGTCGACTGCGAGATCACCGGCATGTCTGGCATCTACACCGACCCCGCGCATGTGCTCCTCTACACCAGCAACGGCGAGGTCCGGCAGGAGTTTTCCATCGTCTTGACCGCGCGTGCGACGGGCGGCCAACTGACGCCCAGCAGCGAGACGTCCGAGGTCAGCTGGGCCGCACCGGGCGACCTTGAGGCTTATGAGATGGATCAATCGATGCGTTTGCGCGTCCGGCACTATTGCGAGCACCGCAGCCTGCCTTATATCGGCTAGCTCGCTGTGGCAAGGATCCGGGTCCTGCCTGCCGCTGTCATGACATGAGCTTCGGCGGAGCAGGCTTGTCGGCTGGTGACGCGCGCGACGGCGCTCGTCAGTTCCGGTGCGGAGCGGGTTATCGCCCGGCTGACCAGGTGGTCCGGGCCGTAGCGGGCGCGGATCTCAGCAAGGCGCCGCACGACCGGCATGCGCTGGCCATCCGGGCTGGTGGTCATGTCGCAATAGGTCAGCGCGTCAGCGAGATCACGGCGGGCGGGCTTGAACTCGGCGGCTAGCTGGCGGGCCAGTCCGCGTTCGGCAGCCTCGTTAACGGCGCAGGAGTGGTGGGCAACTAGCCGGCACAGCACGCCGCTGGCGCGCTCGGTGTCGCGCAGGTAACGGGCGCCGTCAAGCTGGTGGAGTCCCGTGCTGGCGACGCCGGCGGCGTAGCCGATGTCGTGCAGCCATGCGGCGGCGGTCAGCAGGTCGGCTTCACGGCCGAGAACCGGGGCGAGGGCGCGTGCTGCGCCGGCGACTCCCTGAGTGTGGGCCCACCGGCGCGGCAGTGGTTCAGCGAGGAGGCTGCAGGCGGTAGCTTCCGCCCATTCCGCTTGCGTCATGCGCCGACGTTACGTCGATGCCGCCGGACGTGCACGGACGCGGCTGGGCCATCTCGGGACGTCTTCGTGCGGACCGCCGCGTCCCGTCTCGTCCGGGCTCACATCGGCCAGCCATTCCCGGCGGCGGGCTTACGACCGATGCCGGCCAGGATCCGCGCCCGGGACTGGGCCGGCCGCTGGAGGCTGTCCGGCCGCCATGCCCAGACGTCGACCACGCCGGGCCGGGCCAGGCAGAACCCGTCGAACCAGGCCGTGATCTCCGCCGCGGTCCGGCCGGTGACCGGCGCGGTGTCGCCGTAGGCGGCCTGTAGCTGCCGCAGCAGCTCCGGGTCGGTGCCAGTCGTGGTGTCCGCGCTGATGACCAGGTAGCTGCCCGGCGCCATCCACCGCCGGAACACCGCTACGGCCATGTCAGCGTCATCGGCGATCAGGAAATGCAGCACAGCACCGAGAATGACGCAGACCGGCTCGGCGGTGTCGATGAGCCCGGTCAGCGTCGGGTCGGTGAGTGCCTGGCCGGGATCGCGGAGATCTCCCGCAACGACGCCGATGTTCTCATCGACGGCGAGCAGCGCCCGGGCATGGGTAAGGACAACCGGGTCATGGTCGAGGTAGACCACCCTCGCGGCCGGTACATGCTCACGGGCGATCTCGTGCACATTCGGGCTAGCCGGCAGCCCGGCCCCGAAGTCCACGAACTGGCAGATGCCCTGCCGGGCCACATGCCGCACGGCGCGGGCCAGGAACGACCTGTTCGCGCGGGCGACATCAGCGACCTCGGGGAATCGGTCTAGGACAGAGTCAGCGGCTGCGCGGTCGGCTTCGAAGCTGTCCTTGCCGCCGAGCCAGCGGTCATACATCCGGGCGATGTTCGCCCGGGCTGTCGTGAACGCGAGAAGATCCGGGTTCCCGGCGGGTTCCAGCACGTCCCGCAGTTCGTTTAAGTCAGCCGTGACGACCGTGTGCGGGTTCAGGCCCATGCGGAGGCTCCGGGCGACGTAACGTTCCCGGCCGGGCGTGATCTCGCGCCAGATTTTGTAACCGGGGTAGTCATCCCGCAGCACGGCCAGCGCATCCCTTCTCACCGTCCTGCACCTCCCGGCTGCGGTTCGTAGCCGCTAGCCAGCGTGCACACCTTGCTGCTCCCGGCCCGCGTCACCGCGGCAGGGATTTCTTGTTGGCTCGGCGCGGTTGCCGCGCGCCTGGTGGTCGTGTTCAACGCCGTCCCATCCGTTCCAGATGTATCTGACTGTCAGCTGTACGGCAGTCGCTTTCATGGCTAGGACCAGGCTCGCGGGAACGACGGAACTTCTGTACCGCGCGGAGGGACGACTAGGGACTTCTTCTGTTAGCGTCGGTGGTGTCCTCGCGCTCTGGAGGCACCAGGCTTTGAACGAGACCTTGCGACGCGCGCTCTTGCGCGCCCGGCCTAGCGAAGAGGACGTTGCCGCGCGCCTAGAGGTCGATCCCAAGACCGTTCGGCGCTGGCTTGAGGGCCGCATGCCTTACCTACGCCACCGGTGGGCGCTCGCCGGCCTGCTCGACGCCGACGAAGCCGACCTGTGGCCAGAAATCCGCGCTGCGCTCGCCGCCAGGTCCAGGCCCGCGGAGATCGCGCGTATCTACCCGAATCGCCAGGCCGTGCCTCGCGATGCGTGGCTGGCGCTATTCGGCTCGGCGATACGCGAGATCGGCATCCTTGCCTGCAGTGGCCTGTTCCTCGCCCAGGACGCTGGAATCCTGCGCGCGCTGGTCGGCAAAGCACGAGCCGGGGTCAGGATACGGATCTGCCTCCGAGACCCGGACGGCCCGTTTGCTGCGGAATGCGGCCCTCGGCCAGGCGCTGGTGGCGTCACGGTCGCCGACATCCACGACGCCGTTGCCCTGTACGGGCAGTTACGCGGGAGCAGCGGCGTTGAGATCCGCCTGCACCGGGCGCCCCTCTACAACTCCATATACCGCGCCGACGATCAGCTCCTCGTCAGCCAGCACGCATACGGCATCCCCGACGTGCGCGCTCCCGTCCTCCACCTGCGCCCAGTCGAAGACGGTGACCTGATCATCGCCTATCTCGAAAGCTTCGAACGCATCTGGACGGACGCCCTGCCGCTAGCGTAAGCATGGCTCGTGAGCACCTCGCCCGGTCAGCTGAGGGCGGCGCTGCCACCCAGAAGGCGATCGACGGTGGCGCAGTCGGCCATGTAAGCTGGCAGCAGCCGCTCTCCCTGGAGGGCCGGAAGTGAGCCCGGGTGGACCGCCGGACGACGGAAGCCCGGGCTTCGCGCTCCCTGGCGCCCGCCATTCACGATGGATGTGAGACCTTGGAGGGGATTGCCCTTCAGCGCCTCCGACTCTGCGTGATCTGATGTGGCAGCGGTGGCCACACCGTTTCACCGTCCGATGACGCTGTGGAACAGCATGAGACCGGCGCCAGCGGCACCGCCGCCAGAGAGCACCGCCGATGGCAAAGAATGGCCCATCAGGTACGACAGGCCGCCGGCGAGCAGGCCGACGACAAGGGCCAGTAGCAGCACGACGGCGGCACGAACGGTCAGGAGCGGGTCGGGGGGCGACGGTGTCACGGGAACCTCCGATCGGGTTGGCGATAGCCAAACCCTGCGCCGCGCGTTCTGATGCCCAACAGCCCGTCACTGGCGTGCCGTGGGACGCGCTGGACACAACAGCCTGTTACTGGGGGTTCAGTGGACCGCGCTGGACACCACTGGACACCATCCCTGTGTCGTACGGTGGCGGCATGAGGGTCAATCCGGCGGTGCTGGCAAGGGCGCAGGCCCTGCATGACGACTTCGATAGCCTGCAGCGTCTGCGCCGCGGTAGGGGCGTCACCAGCCCTGAAGATCTCTGCTATCTCTCCGACTACATCAAGCGCCAAGTGCTCCACATCCGAGAGGACACAGAGAGCCAGCTCAAGCGCGGGATGGAAAACCTCGAGAAGCTCATCAACAAGTCGCCGCCACACGAGCGCGAACTGCTGAGACTCTGCTTCAACATTGATCGCGCCTTCGGCGACTTCAACTGGCTCGAACGGGCCGAGAACTTCACCCTCGATCACGAGTGGAGCGGCAGCTCGCGCAACGTCCGTCACCAGGCGGATCTCGCCCTCCTGCAGCTGCTGATGCGCTCTCGCCCAGCCGCCGAGTTTGAGCCTGTGCCCACTTCTGACAGAGATATCATCGCCACTACGCAGGCCACGACAGGTACCACGCTTACTTTCTTCACCGAAGACTACGTGCGCAACAGCCCGCGCTTCACCGCCTCCTGGGAAGCCGCACGCGCCGTCGATATGTGCGGCTTTGGGCACAATCGGATGGCCGTCGCTTACTCCGGCGAAATCGGCCGCGTCCTCAAGTCAGGAGGCCAAGTCCGCGTCCTCATGCAGGACCCGGAAGGCCAAGCAGTCCTTGACGCGAACAGGCGCAGTTCCACACGCAAGGTGTCAGCTGAGTCCGTCCGCCATCAGCACCGCAGCGGCATCGCCACGTTCATCGCGATCCGGAACGCCGCCGAAGCGCCCGCCGAGATGCTGCAGTTGCGTGTTTATGACATCATGCCGCCGTTCACCGCCTACTTCTTCAACCCGAACGACGAGACCGCGCACGCCTACATCTGGTTTTGGTCCTGGAGGCAGCCCTCCGCATGGCGGCCCGGATTCCTCGTTGCCCGTGCGACCGACGAGCTGTGGTATGAGCGCTTCAGAAGTCAATTCGAGGCTATGTGGACCGACGATGAGACGCGCGGGCTCGCCGATCGGGGACAGCCATGACCGATCTTGCCTGCTTTTTCGACACCACCGGCTACGCGAAGCTACCCAACCGCTTGCCGACGTCGCTCATCGATCGGATGCGGTTGGTGATAGACGACCATTTCGCGCGTGCTGTCCCACCGTATCGGGTGAACAGCAAGGGAGAGCCCTCCCGGCTCGACGCGCTGCTGGAACGTGATCCAGTCTTTCTCGAAGCGCTCCGCCACGAGTCCGTCACCGGGGCATTGCGTCAAATACTTGGCCCAACCGTCGACATTGTGATCAACCGACACAACCATGCGACGCTCAACAATCCTGGCGACATCCCGTTTCGGCTGCACCGCGACATCCAACATTGGTCGCAGCCGCTCGTCGCCGTCTTTTTCTATCTGGAGCACGCGACCGTCGCGAACGGATGCACAACCATCGTCCCGGCCACGCACCGTCTACCGTACGCTGGCCCGCAGTCCGGCAACGGTGGCGGCAACTGGGCCGACGAACACGAGGAGTATCGACACTTGATCGGTCAGGAACTACCCGTCGAAATGCCAACTGGCGGAGTTTTGCTGCTCAACATGTTGTGTTTCCACAGCGTGGGGCGCAACATCTCGGGTCGATCGCGGCGCAGCGCAGTGTTCGCCTGCCGCAGCTCTGACGAGCTTAGCCAGGTTGACGATCCAGGTGTGACCCGTTTGTTCGGGCACCGTCGCTTCCTCGCCAACTCCGTGCTGGAGGTCTCCGGGTCTCTGCGGCAGGGAAAAGAGCCGCGCTGATGCTCGCCGTCTTTGATCTCGATGACACCCTGGTTGACCGTTCGTCCGCAATCCGGCGCTGGGCGCAGTTGCTGGTCGGACGGGAAGGGATGTCCGCCGACGCAATAGGGGCAATCGTGGGTATCGACCGCGATGGGGCGGCGCCGCGCGACGAGTTCTTGGCAGTCGTGCATTCATTGCCTGGTATGCGCATGACCGTTACCGAACTCCGCAATTGGTATGCCGGAAGCTACCTGTCGTGCTACGGGGTCGAAGACGAGTCGATCCGAGCACTCACCACGCTGCGCGCTGCGCGCTGGAAGATCGGCGTGGTGACAAACGGCTCGCAAGAGCGGACAACAGAGAAGCTAACGCATGCGGGGCTCGCGCCACTGATCGATGCGCTGTGCGTCGCTGCGGAGGTGGGCGTCCCAAAGCCGGATCGGCGCATCTTCGACGAGGTGGCTCGCCGCTGTGGAGTTGAGTTGTCCGGGTGGATGATCGGTGACGCACCAGTTGAGGACATCGGCGGCGGAGCGCAGGCGGGCCTCCGAACTGCCTGGCTGCGCCGAGGACGGCGATGGGATGGCGAGGTACCTCCCCCCGACATCGAGGCCGACTCTGTGCTCGAAGCGGTAGCTACGATCTTGAACGCTGATCAGCGCATTAACACCTGGTAGACCCCGTCGCTGGCCGCTAACCGATCCCCTTCCCGCAGGCCCCTCCAGCCTGACAACATTGCAGTGTTGCAGTGACTCTGCGGGCGGCTCTCTGCACCGACATCCTCTGGAGCGTCAACGGGGATTTCGCTTTCGCTGCCTTTCCAGGCACGTCGTTCTCAGCTGATCAAGCTCCTTGCCAGTGATCCGGGTGACCAGTAACAGAACCGGGTTGAGCCTGACCCGCTTTGACGGACATCGGCATACGGCAAGGATCGTAGGGGGCGCCACACAAGCAGCTCATAGTCGATATGCGCTGTTCGCCAGGCGCTAGCGCATGGCGGAGGCTCACCGTACGTGACGGCCGCTCTGCCGGGTGGATGGCTGTCAGCGGGCAGATTCCGATGGTGCCCGCAACGTTCGCCGGATCGCGCCGGAGCTGGCACCAGCTGGGCAGGAAGGCCAGCGATCGACTATCTCACCAAACTGTCGACGCCGACGAGAAGATTCCGGGCTCCGTTCGGTCAAACGCCTGGCACCTCGCCCAAGGGCAGTGGTGAACACCGGGTTCACCTGAGCCAGAATCTTTCCACAGAAAATGCCTTGGATAGTTCCTTCCAGTACGTTTCGTCGCCGGTCTCGGCGAGTGATGCCGCTCCGGCTGCGATGTCGGGCAGCCACAGCAGCGGCTCGCTCGCGGCGGCCTGCCAGGAGGCGCGCAAGGCAGCCGGGAGGGACTGCTGCCGCTGCAACGCCGCGACCATGGCACGGTCGTGGGCGTCCAGGTCCTTGTGCCGCCGCTCGAAGGTCACCTCGGCGATTCCCCGGCTGGCCAGCTCGCGCAGCAGCCGTTCGATGCATTTACGCCGCGCGCGTTCTTGCCGTCCGGGCGCCATGCCCGCTGCGATGACTACCGCTCCGGTATGGCGCAGACCGCAGACTGCGGCGATCAGGTCCCCGCGGCGCTGGCTTCCCTCATCCCGCCAGTGCAGCCGTACCTGCCCCCGGTACAGCAAAGCCCGCAGGGCCTCCCGGTGCCTGTCCGCCTCCGTGTCGGCGACAATCACTGCGGCAAGCACGTAAAGTCCTCGCGGACGCGGAGGGATTCGTCGATGTAGGCGGTCTTGGCGATCGGCATCAGCGTTCACCGTAGGGCGCATCGGCCGGCAGGCGCGGGGGGATTTGCCGATGCCAGCGGCAGCTGCCGCCAGTCTGCGCAGGTTCGAGCCGAACGCCGTCAGGAGCGCGGAGCCGTGCCTTACAGGGGTCAGGGCTGCTGCGGCCAGCAACGGGCCCGGTCACGGTGTCACGTCACGACCCGGGTAACCAGGATGGAGCCCATCGTTGCCCGCAGCTGGGATGGCCGCAGCGGGCCGATGTCGGGCAGAAGCTGCGTCGGCGTGCTGGCAGCGGGTGGTCTCGATGTGCATCTGCTCGGCCAGGGCAGGAAGGAGGCGGGTTTGCCATTCGGCCTGGCTGGCGAGGATGGGTGCGTCCCGGGCGGAGCCGAGGTAGAGGGCGGACCAGAGTTCCATGAGCCAGTCGAGTCCGTAGAGGCAGAGCGGATGCAGTTCCCAGCAGGGGCTGAGGGCGGCAGCGATGTGGCCATAGCCAGGCCGGTAGATCTGCTCGACCCAGGCGCGGAGGCGGCCGAGCGCTTCGTCCCGTTCCTCACCGTGGAGCTTCCACCAGCGTGGAGCGCGGGCGGGTTGGCCGACCTCGCCGTCCTGCCCGCCGTCGCCGTTGCTGGTTGCCGCCATGCCGGTCAGCTGGGTGGTGAGCGCGGCGACCTGCTGGTCGAGCCCGTCGAGGGAATCGAGAATGGCTGCCTGCCTGGCCGCCATGGCGTGCGCGGCGTTAGCCCGGTCGCTGGTTTCGGCGAGCTGCCGGGCCAGTTCGGTGAGCCGGCTGATGATTTCCCGGTAGTGGCTGGCTTCCCGTTCGTCGAGGATTACGAGGCGCTCAGCGTGCTGGGTGATCTGCAGCAGTACGGCGGTGACCGCGTCGTCCGGGCTGTGGGCTGGCGTACTCACCTACTCGTCATTGCCAGGGGTAGGGGTTGAGGTCGTCCCAGGGTTCCGCGCCGGGGATGGTCCCGGGCCCGTTCTCTTGCGGTGGCCAGGGTTCGCGTGGTCGCGGCACGTCGAAGCGCAGGTCCGCGGGCTCGGGAGCGGGCGTGAGGACGGCGGTGGCCTGCCGGGCGCGGCGGGCGTTCTTGTAGGCGGCGTCTTTCCAGGCCATCGGAAGACGGGCAATCGCGGGGGACATGCCGCCGCGGATGATCAGCGCGTACCGATCAGGCAGCTGGCGGATCATCTCGGGTGTCATGACCGGGTGGCGTGCGTAGAAGTCCCGCTGGATGCCGTCGTCGCCCCGAAAGAGGCTGCGAGCTTCCTTCATGGCCGTGGTGCCGCAGAGCCGGGATGCCGCGTCGAGGGTCGCGGGGTCGGAGATGCCCGGCAGCCAGATCTTGGTGCCGGAGGTGTCCATGATGACCCGGGCACCGTCGGCTCCCCACCGGCCGCGGAGCTGCGCTTCGCCGTGGGCGACGGTGATGATCTGGATGCCCTTGCCGCCGGAGTCAGCGAGCCAGGACGGTACGGGCACCGGGCAGATCTGCGTCACCTCGTCCAGCGCCATCAGCAGCGGCGGGTCGAGCCTGCCGCCGGGCATCCGGCTGCCCGCCATAGCCGCCGTGTAATGAATCTCGGCGGCCAGGCAAGCGAACAGCGGCGCGACGGGAGCGTCCTCGCCGCGGGTCTCGGCGATCAGGTACAGCGTCCCGGCCTCGTGCAGGAACGCCTCGATGTCCAGGCCCTGCCCAGGAGCGGGCAGCACGCAGGCGGCGAGGGCGGGATCGGCGAGGAACGCCAGCGCCCGGCTCATGGTCATCCGGACAGTGGAGATGGTCTTGTTCGCCTCGCCGCGCATCTCGGCGAGCTGCGCGGCCATGTGCTGCGCGGCACCGGGCGCGGTGGCGAGGATGTCCTCGGGCTCGTCCTGCCGGGTCCCGGACACCCACCGGGCGACATGCCGTAAATCACACCCGGCGATGGCGGCGGCGTGGAAATACGCGCGCAGGTAGTCGGAAGCCTTCGCGGCCCAGAAGGTGGAATCCTCGACGCCTTTCTGGCTGACCGAGTGGGCGAACGCATCGGCGCGCCGGATCGCGACCGCAGGATCCTGGCAGCCTTCCAGCGGGTTCCACCGGAACGTGGACGGCACGCCACCGACGAACTGCGGGTTGAAGACGTGCACCGGGCCACGGTGGGCGCGGATGCCGGAGGTCAGCTCGAACACGTCGTGCTTGGTGGTGGTCGACAGCACGGGCCCGGGGTAGTGCAGGATAACGCGGGCAAGCCAGCCGGTCTTGCCGCCACGGGGCGGGCTGAAGATCGCGACGTGCTCGTCGAGCGGCAGCCGCAGCGCGTGCCGGTACTGCGCCCGGCCTGCTAGCACCGAGTACATCGACGCAGTCGCGAGGATCCGCTGTACAAGGGTCAGCGACGGGCGGGAACGCCGGCTGCGCCGGAAAGCGGCAAGCCGGCCCCAGCGCCACCACAGCTCGGCCGTCGTGGCGTGCCCCTTGCCGGGATGCAGCCGCAGCCGTAGCCGGATCCGCAGGTGGCGGGTGCGATGCCGGGGCAGCCGCCGCCCGCGGGCGAACGCCCACTTCACCGCGATCAGGACCAGCCCGGCAACGGCGACCAGCAGGACAATCTTCAGGCCGTGGCTTCCGTTCATGATCTACTCCGGGTTTCCGTCTTGCAGGGCCAGGACGTGGGCGCGCAGCACGCGCCGTGCGGTACCGCGGTGCAGGTCCACCTCGGCGCCGATTTCGCCCGCGATCCTGGCCACCCGGTTGAGCGGCAGCCGCCGCAGATCGTGCCGCTGCCCGGCGAGGGCGACCAGCAGGTCTTGCTTGCCCGGCTTGCCGTCAGCCCGGCGCCGCTGCGATGGCTGGCCGGCGGGCGGGACCAGGGCCAGTGACACGCCCGGCGCGGGAACGGCTTTGCGACCGGGCGCAACGGGGCATTCCTCGATCACCCACCGGCGGAATCCGCCCAGAGTGCTGACCGGGGCTACCGCCAGCCGCAGCAGCCACAGCAGTAAGGCGCCCGCGATGGCCAGGGGAGTGGCGTCATCTCCCGCGAGAGCCTGTCCTCCGGCGTGCATGCGGGCCAGCGCCCGGGCCCGGACGACCCCGATCAAGGTGTCGCTAGCCAGCGCGTAGAGCACGGCTGGCAGCACCCAGATGGCCAGGTCGCGCCAGCCGCGTCCGGCGGCCAGCGCGTTCATCGTGAGCGAGATCGCAACGCAGCCGACGTTCAGCGCGCGAGGCCGCAGCGCCCGGCGGCCGTGCAGCGCAAGGGCGATCCCGAGCGTCGCGAAGATCAGCGCACCGGCATCGGGGATGCCCGCCTCCAGCGCGGCGATCGCCGGCACGCGCTTGACCGCGTGCACCAGCACGTACTGCGCGTCCCAGCTGACCACGGCAGCGGCGGCCGCGAGGATGGCGAGTGCCGCTATTGAATAACGCAGCCATCCGTGGCCAGTGCCTACAGTATCTCGCCGGGCAGCCCCGGAGCTCATGAAGGCGACCTGGCCAGGGCCGGATGTTCCCAAAGGCTGCGGCCGGTCGCTGCAGGCGCCTGTCATCGCATGCCTGCCCGGCGGCCGGAAGTGCCCGGCTGACCGGGATGCGGATCGGCGGCCGGCCCGGCCCGGCAAAGTACCGGAGCCCGTATTCACCGGCGGTGATGCGGTCGGCCGCTCTCGCCGCCATGTTGGCGTGTCCGGTAGCGCGGGCGCGGAGCTGGGCCGCCGCTGCGCTGCGCTGCCGCTGACGTCTCTCATGTGTCCCGCTCCCCTGCTCGACGGCGATCGATGTCTGAGATAGCTTATTTAAATCAGACAGCGCAAAAGTGTCAACTCGTTTCCCTGCCGGACTGAGCGAGTGCGCTATGGCAAACTGGTATAGCCAAGGCAGCGGAGAAGGGAGCCGGCGTGCCACCGAGGACCCGGGCCGGCGCGGAGGGCACCGTCCCCGAGCGCAGGGACGTGTATGAGCGGCTGGCTGATGAGCTGCGGCAAGCGATCGTGTCCGGTCAGTACCAGGCCGGAGACAAGCTGCCGAGCACCCTGGAGCTGATGGCCCGCACGGGTGTTGCGAACCTGACCGTCCGCGGTGCCTACCGGGTACTGGTCGAGGAAGGACTCGTCGAGCCGGTCAACAAACGCGGCTTCTACGTCCGCCGCCCCAACACGCTGACCTGGCAAATGAACCCCGCAGCCGGACGGCAGCGCGGCCCCGTGCCGCTGGACGCATGGGCCGCCGACGCTGAGGCCGCTGGCCTGGTCCACCGGGAGGAGATCAGCGTCGCAATCGAGGACGCGAGCGTGCTGGTACTCGGCAGGCCGGCGGGGGACCGCCTCGGACTGGAGCCCGATTCGAGGGTCCTAGTCCGCCGGGCGACGCGGTTCACCGGCCCTGCGGATGGCAACGCGCCGCCGACCCCGGACTCGCTGGCCGATGCCTACTATCCCTATGACTTGGTCCGCGACACCGTGCTTGCGTCCCCGGCGCCTGCTAGCGAGGTGGAGATCCTCGCCGGGCTCGGCCAACCACTGCGCGGCTTCGATGACGAGCTCAGACCCCGGCTGGCAACTGCGGAGGAACGGCGGATCCTGAGCCTCCCGCAGGTCTCGGTCGTTCTGGAACTCGCTCGCACCGCCTACGCCGGCGACCGTGCGCCAGTCATGATTTCGCACCAGGTTCGCCGCGGTGACGGCGCGATCTACCGCTACCAGGTCCGCTACCCAGGCCACCGCGGCGGCGCCAAGGCATCCCGGCCTGCTGACCGCAAGTAGCTATGCGACCCGTCGGCCTGCCGGGGCTTGTGGCCCGCTGACCGCCACTGGCCAGGCAGCCTTGCCGCCCGCTGACCGGCTTACCTATCGGCGCAGGCCTCCGCGTCGTGGCCACCGTCGCCCACGAACTCAGCTCCGCAGCATCAGCGAGGTGGACTGCTACTCACCGGGCTGGCACTCTCGGCGGCGTCCCAGGGTCCCTGACGGCGTGCCGCGTGTCCCAGCGGCTGGCTGCGGGCCGTGACGATTGGGCATGGGAGCCACAGAGCCAGCTGCGATCCTGCCGTCTGCCATCTGTGGCCGAGGACCGCGCGGCGATGTGCCATCCGCACTGGCTCGGCAGTCAGCACTACGCCTGTCGCGAACTGTTGACAACAAGAGAGTCATCTAATTTAAATAAGACATGTCAAAATCTGCGCCGAGGACAGCTGGCGGGCATGGCAGTACAGAGCATTCCTGTCACCGGCGCACGCGGCGGCTGCGGCTGGGGTCCACGCCTTCGCGCCAACGATCCCGCGCGGTCCGCCTCGCACGCGGCCAGCCGTGACCCGGAGGGGCAGTGGATAGCCTCGGCATCCGCGCAGAGCAGGCGATGCTGGGCGCCGTCTTGTCCGATCCGGCCGGCCGGCAGCATGTCCTGGACCTAGTCGAGCCCGCCGATATGAGCCGTCCTTGGCATGGCCAGGTGCTGGCCGCGATGCAGCGCCTGCGGGAGCGGTCAGCGTCACCGGGCCCCTCGGAGGTGTACCGGGAACTGCAGAATGACCCTGACCTGCCGTCACGCATCTCACGTGACGGTATCTTGCTCGCTGACCTGATGGAAGCGGCGCCGCACGCAGCGCACGCCGCAGCGTATGCGGCGATGGTGATCGAGGAGAGCATCCGGCAGCGGACTCACCTGGCCGGGTCACGGATAGCCCAGGCCGCCGAGAGCGGCGACATCGAGGAAGCGCTCCGTCAGGTCGGGCGGGCCCGCCGGGAGCTGGAGGAATGCCGGGTACGGTGGCTGGCCCTTCCGGTACCAATGCGCCGAGAGCCAGGGCCCGGACACGAGCAACGCCAAGCCGACCTCGCGCGCAACGGCCAGGCGGCCAGGCGGGGGATCGGGAGACTGCGCGAGCAAGAGCCGACGGGCATCGCACCGGGACGTGACGCAGTCCCGGCCAGCGCCCAGACGGAGACTCCCGCGGCCGCCGTCGGCCGCCCGGAATGGCACGCGCATCAACTTACCTATGGGGCGGCGCATCCTTGCGGAGCAGCAGCGCTGGCTGCCGAGGTTCGGACGTTGCGCGATCTCGCGGCGGACCCGTCCCAGCTCGCCGACGTTCGCGGGTGGCTCCGGCCAGAGCATTTCGCCCGGGCCGGGCACGGCGAGCTGTATGCAGTGATGCAGGACATGGCCGCAGCCGGGAAACCTGTCGACCCGGTCACCGTCACCTGGGAAGCGGCCCGCCGTGGCGTGCGAGCGGATCCGGCGAGGCTGGCCGGCGGCACCGGCCCGTTCGCCGTGGCCAGCGCCCGCGAGGTCCACCGGCACGGTTTACTCGCCCAAGCAGCCCACGCCGGCCAGGCCATCCAGCTGGATGCCGCCGACTTGGCACGTTCCCCCCGCCAGCTGCTCGAGGCAGCCGCCAGCCGGCTGCGCGTCGTGGACGCCGTGCTAGCACCAGTGCCCGGGCCAACCCCGGTAGCCCAGGTATGTCCCGCGCGAGGCCAGTCCGCGGCGATCGCGCCAGATTGGGAACCGGGCCATGAGGCGGCCCAATGACCGCGCTGTCCATGCCCCCCGGCGAGCCCGCCGCCCACAGCCGCGCGACTGCGCCGAGCTTTGTCCACAGATCTCCATGCAGCGAGTGACTGCAGCGTGCTGGGCTGCCACGCTCGCCGCACCTGTTTCAGCTAGGAAAGGAACTTCCGTGAACCAGATCATCCGCGCGCGCGACGACCTGCGCGAGGCCAGCAGCCTGCCAGCCGTTCTCGACGCTGCCTACAACGCGTTCGAGGACATGCTGCCGGTCCTCCGGGCCTATGACGATCCCGCGGACGGGGGCTTCGCCGCGTTCGTGATGTCCGCCGCGTCGGCCGCGGACGGCCGCGACGCCATCGGCTGGGCGCCGTCGCTACCGCCGCGCCGGCTCGGTGGACCGCCCGCGCCGGACGATGAACCGCAGCCGGGCCAGACCGCCGGGGAAGCAGCCGAGATGCTGGCTGGCGTTACCCGGTTGCTGGCCACCCGGCTGGCACAGGCAGGCAGGTCCGCGCCCGGTGACCGCGACCGCGGCGCATGCTCTGATGCCTGGCGGCACGCCCGTGACATCCATGCCCTGCTCACCGGGACTGAGCCATGACGGGCCAGATCACGTTCGGAGACTTGCTCCTCTCGGCACGTCGGCAGATCGAGCATGCCCTTGGCACGGCCAACGGTTCCAGCGACGTCGATGAAACGGCCAGCAGCATGCATCGCCTGGTCACGGTCATGGCCCGGTACCTCAAGGACCTCACCTCCCCGTTCGAGACAGTGCCGCAGCGTTACTGGCCAGCGCTGAACGCCTGGAGTCGCGCCATCCTCGATGCACAACGGGCACTCGCCGGCGCCGCCGGCGCTCTGCAGCCCTACGGCGCCGCCCGGCGCCAGCCCGGAGCGACGACGGAGAACGAGCTCGCGGCGCGCCTAGACCGGGCAGCGGTATCGCTTGCCGCCGGCCGTGACCTGTTGCAGACCCACTTCGCCCCCGGTCCGCGCGGCAGCCGTCTGCCGAGTTCCGGATGGGCACTGGCCGTGACCTCGCCGCCCGTCACCAGGGCGCTGCTCGCCGAGCTAGCGTCGATGGCGCAGCAGACCTCGCCACAGTGCGCCAGCCTGGCATTATCAAGATCCCCCGGTGCGCGCGGCACCGCCGATGCCCGCGGTGCCCTGGGTGCGGCCGGCCAGTGGCTGTCGATTTTCACCGCGGCCATCGCGACGGCGCAGCTACAGGAACCGGTGTCCGATGGTGGTCGCGACCTTCTGCTGGCGATTCCTCTCAACGAGCTCCCGCCGCGCCGTGTCCCAGACGGCAGTGAGCCGGTCGAGAGCCTGTGCGAGGGAGTGACGGGCAGCGCCCAGCGGGCCAGTCACGCCGCCTGGCTTGCTGCCGCGCAGGCGACCTGGTCGCCGGGCACAAGCGAGACATCACTGCGCAGGCGCGCGGCGGCCAGCATGCTGACCGGCCATCACTGCGAGATCCTGCTCCGGTCACTGGCCGCCCGCCCGGCAGCACCTGGCGCAGAAAGTCACAGTGCGGAGCTGCTGCGCGCTGCGGACGCCGCCGCCCGCGCCCGCGCCAGATGGCTACATGTCGCCAGGGCGCTGGACGAGGTCACCACTGACACGCCCGGGTACACATCGCCGTCCGCCGACGAAACCAGCAACCTCGCCTTGTGGACCGGACGCCTCGCCTACGCCAGCCCTGGATGGACGCTGGTCAGCGGGCCAGCCCACCCGGCGCGCGACCCCGAAAGCCTGGCCCCCGAACCCGGCGACGTCCCGCGCGTGGTCAATGCCATCTACCACGCATGCGAGACTCTGACCCAGCTCGCCCGCGCTGACCGCGAGCACATACAAACAGCGGTTCGCGCCGGGCGGATCCTGGTGCCCACCCGGTCCCTGCCCGACGGCTACGACGTCCCGCGCCCCTATGCCGAGGCGCCGCCCAATCGCATCGACTCCTTGCTCACTGCCTACCGCGACGCGGGCGAAGCCAGCGCCATGGCCAGGGACGCCGTCGCCGGTGTCGCTGAAGCCACCCGGGCACCCAGCCGTATGCTCATCGCCGCCAGATCCGCCGCCCGCGTCAGCCTTGGCGACAGCCGCGCCAGCGAACCGGACCGGGCATACGACGCAGTCGCCTACGAGCGGCACGACCAGCCCGGCCCAGTCGAGCGCACCTTGCGAGACCTCGGCCTCACCACCCGCGACCTGCTCCGCCGCGGATCCGCAATCGACCGCGCCGGCGAGCAGCTGATCATCGCCGCCGTCGGGAAACCAGCACCACCGGAGCACGGACGGCGCAACGCCGAGACACGACGCAAATCAGCCGTCACCGCCGCCCTCATCGGCCAGGCACTCTCATCAGGCGACCCCTACACCATCGCCCTACTGCACGCGACAGCTCAGCGGCAGCGAGAACCTGAACCCGAACCCTAATCACATGGCGAGCCGCGGCTTGGGTGCTCCCTGGCCGTTCTACTTCTCGCGGCTGCATACGGGTAGCGAAGGCTTTGGGCGTTCGCCAGAAGACGGATCGATTCGCATAGTGCAAGCTGTAGCCGTAACTGTCTGCCCGCGCGTCTAGAGTCGGGCGGCAGTACGTGGCGCCAGGTGCTGCATTCCGACCCTGACCGCGTGCGCGTTTTGAGCCCGAATATGAGGAGTGCGGAGCAGATGGGCGTCCGACTTGAGGATGTCACGCCGGGTGCGCTGGTCGGCGGTGTTGCTGGCGATGTGGCGGTGACCGTGGTCGCCGTGCAGTGGATCGGCTCGAACGCGCTCCAGCTCACCTTCCGCACCGGTGATGGGCGACTCGATGAGCGGTTGCTGTACCGCGACCATGAGCCGCGCCTGACGTTAGCCGAGGCGGCTGCCGCCTACGACTTCGCCGGCGACGGAGCGACGTTCAAGCTGGCTGCCGAGGCGCTGCGGATCAGGATGGCGGCCCGGTTCGATCCGATGCTGGCGGTGCATACCAGTGATCTGGAGCCGCTGCCGCACCAGATCGAGGCGGTGTACGGGGAGCTGCTGGAGCGCACTCCGCTGCGGTTCCTGCTGGCGGATGATCCCGGCGCGGGCAAGACGATCATGGCGGGGTTGTATGTCAAGGAGCTGATGCTCCGCGGTGACCTGGAACGCTGCCTGATCGTTGCACCGGCCAGCCTGGTTGACCAGTGGCAGGAGGAGCTGGCGGATAAGTTCGGCCTGCGGTTCGAGGTGCTTACCCGCCAGCTCGCTGACTCTGCCATTGACGGGAGCGTGTTCACGAGGTTCCCGCTGCTGATCGCCCGGATGGACCAGTTGTCCCGGTCTGATGACCTGCGCGGACAGCTGGACCGCTGCGACTGGGACCTTGTGGTGGTGGATGAGGCGCACCGGATGTCGGCACATTACTTCGGCCCGGAACTGCACACGACCAAGCGTTATCAGCTTGGTCAGCTGCTCGGCCGGCACACTCGCCATCTGCTGTTGATGACCGCGACCCCTCACGCGGGCAAGGAGGAGGATTTCCAGCTGTTCATGGCGCTGCTGGACGGCGACCGGTTCGAGGGCCGGTACCGCGACGCGGTGCACACGGTGGACACCGAGGGCCTGATGCGGCGCATGGTCAAGGAGGAGCTGCTTACCTTCGACGGCAAGCCGCTGTTCCCCGAGCGCCGCGCTTACACCGTGCCGTATCCGCTGTCCGAAGGCGAGCAGGACCTGTACGACGCGGTCACCCAGTACGTCCGCGAGGAGATGAACCGCGCTGACCGGCTCAAGCAGGAAGGCGACCGGCGGGGCCTGACGGTCGGGTTCGCGCTGACCGTGCTGCAGCGCCGGCTGGCGTCCAGCCCCGAGGCGATCCTGAAGTCGCTGGAACGCAGACGCCGCCGTCTCGAGCGCCGCCGCCGCGAGATGGCCACCACGGCTACCTCCGTGGCCGAGGAGAGCCTGCGCCAGCGCCTGTCCGCTCTGCTGGGCAAGGACCTGGACCTGGACGAGATCGACGACCTGACCAGCGGCGAAGTGGAACAGCTGGAGTCCGAGGTCGCTGATGCCGCAACGGCCGCCCGGACTGCCGCCGAGCTTGACTATGAGATCGCGCTGCTCGGCGAGCTGGCCGAGCTTGCCCGCCGCGTCCGCCATTCCGGGACCGACAAGAAATGGACCGAGCTGCGGGAGCTGCTGTCCGAGAACGCGCTCATCCGCGACCAGGCCGGGAACCTCCGCAAGATCATTATTTTTACCGAGCACCGGGACACGCTGGAATACCTTGTTGAACGCATCCGCGGCCATATCGGCCATACGGAAGCGGTCGTCACCATCCATGGCGGTGTGCGCCGCGAGGAACGCCGTAAGGTGATGGAATTGTTCGCCCAGGACGTCGATTGCCGGGTGCTGGTCGCGACCGACGCGGCGGGGGAGGGCCTGAACCTGCAGCGAGCCCACCTGATGGTCAACTACGACCTGCCGTGGAACCCGAACCGGATCGAGCAGCGGTTCGGCCGGATCCACCGGATCGGCCAGACCGAGGTCTGCCACCTGTGGAACCTGGTCGCCGAGGGCACCCGGGAAGGCGCGGTGTTCCAGCGACTTCTGGACAAGCTCGAAGAACAGCGGGTCGCCTACAAGGGAAAGGTCTTCGACGTACTCGGGGATGCGTTCGAGGGACAGCCGCTGCGCCAGCTGCTCCTAGATGCGATCCGTTACGGCGAGCAGCCCGAAGTCCGCGCCCGCCTGGATGAGATCATCGACGCCACCGTCGGCGAAGGCCTGGACCGGCTGATCGCCGACCGCGCCGCCTACCACGACGTGCTTGCCCGCGCGGACGTAGCCAAATGGCGGGCCCGGATGGAAGAGGCCCGCGCTCGCCGCCTGCAGCCGCACTACATACGGGCGTTCTTCCTGGCCGCGTTCAGGCTGCTCGGCGGGACGATCGCGGAACGCGAGGCGGGACGTTACGAGATCCGCCACGTGCCAGCCGACGTCCGCGACCGGGACCGGCAGATCGGCCTTGGCGCGCCGGTGCTGCACAAGTACGAGCGGGTGACGTTCGACCGCGAGCTGGTCCGCCCTCCAGGCATGCCGCGGGCCAACCTGCTCGCACCCGGCCACCCACTATTGGACGCGGTCACCGACCTGGTCATCGAGCGGTATAGCACTTTGCTCAAGCACGGCGCCATGCTGGTTGACCGGCACGACCCAGGGGAGCAGCCCAGGCTGCTGGTCGCGGTCACTCAGGAGATCACCGACGGCCACGACCCGGCCCGGACGGTCAGCAAGCGGTTCGACTTCGTCGAGATCAGCCCGGCTGGTGCGCAGCCGACAGCGGAGGCTCGCTACCTGGACTACGAACCCGCAGAAGCGACAGAACGAAATGCCGCCGGGTACCTGCTCAGCGAATCATGGCTGCGCGCCGGGGTAGCTCAGCTTGCCGTTGACTGGGCGGTCGAGCACGGAATGCCCGCCGTACTCGCCCAGACCCGCGAACAGGTGTCCGCGAGAGCCGAGCAAACTCGCAAGCTGGTACGGCAGCGCCTGACCCAGGAGATCAACTACTGGGACGTGCGGCACGCCGAGCTGCTGGAAGCCGAGGCTGCCGGGCGGCAGTTGAAGATCAGGCCAGAGACCGCATTCCGGCGGGCCCGCGACCTGGAGCGGAGGCTGGAACGGCGCCTCACTGACCTGGCCCACGACGAGGACCTGGTCGCCAGGCCGCCTGTCGTCGCGGGCGGAGCATTGGTGATCCCGCAAGGGCTGCTGGGCAAACTGCTCGGCCGGGCCACTCATGTGGCGGCAACCGCCAAGGACACGGCGCTGACCGACCGCCGGGCGATTGCCGCAGTGCTGGTCGCCGAGACCGGGCTCGGGCGGGATCCGCAGGAGATGCCACACAACAACCCCGGCTACGACATCCGGTCGGCCACCGACGACGGCCACGTCGTGTTCCTCGAAGTTAAGGGGCGGGTGGCCGGCGCCGAAGAGTTCTGGGTCACCAAGACCGAGGCCCTGACCGGCAAGAATGCAGGGACCGGGTTCCGGCTCGCCCTGGTCAGCGTGCACCCCGACGGCCCGGAACACGACAAAATCCGCTACATCATCGACCCGTTCCGCGACCTTGACTTCGGCGACTTCGCCGCGACTGGCATGATCGGCGACTGGACGAGGGAATGGGCACGGGGAGGCGATCCGGTATGACCGGTGGCGAACGCTGGTACAAGCCAAAGCTCATCGAGGTCGCGATCCCGCTGGAGGACATCAACAAGGAGTCGGCCAGAGAAAAGTCGATCCGCCACGGCCATCCCTCCACCCTTCACATGTGGTGGTCACGCAAGCCGCTTGCGACAGCCCGCGCAGTCCTATTCGCCCAGCTCGTGGACGACCCATCGGCGCATCCGCAAGAGTTCCCCACTGAGGACTCGCAGAAAGCCGAGCGCGAGAGGCTTCATGGCATCATCAAGAAGCTTGTGGTGTGGGAGAACATCCACGACGAGGCACTGCTAAGAGAGGCCCAGGCCGAGATCTGGAAGTCCTGCGGCGGCAAGCCCCCGCCGATCCTGGATCCGTTCGCGGGCGGCGGGTCGATCCCCCTGGAGGCACAGCGGCTGGGTCTGGATGCGCACGCTTCCGACCTGAACCCGGTCGCTGTGCTGATTAACAAAGCATTGATCGAGATCCCGCCGAAATGGGCCGGAAGGCCGCCGCTGTTCCCCGGTGCCGCCGCCGGTGCTCATTCCTGGCCTGGGGCGACCGGGCTAGCCGAGGACGTCCGCCGTTACGGGCAGTGGATGCGTGATGAGGCCGAGAAGCGGATTGGGCATTTGTACCCTAAGGCAAAGCTCCCCGATGGCACCGAGGCCACAGTGATCGCCTGGATTTGGGCCCGGACCGTTACCTGCCCGAACCCCGCCTGCGCAGGGACCATGCCGCTGGTAAACAAATTCTGGCTGGGCAAGAAGAAAGGCAAGGAACGCTACGCCGAGCCCATCCCGGAGGGCAAGCGGGTCCGCTTCGAGATTCGTGGCCCGCAGGGCATCCCACGCGAGGGAACCGTTGGCAGGACGGGAGCGGTGTGCCTATTGTGCGGCACCCCGGTGCCGTTGAGCTACGTCCGCGCCGAGGGCAAGGCAGGCAGGATGAACGCTCAGCTTATGGCCATCGCTGCCGAGGGTCATCGTCAGCGCTACTACCTGCCCCCGGATGAGGAACACGAGAAGGTCGCCGACGTCACTCGGCCCGACGACGTGCCAGAGAGTGAGCTGCCGGACCAAGCCCTAGGCTTCCGCATCCAGGCCTATGGCAAGCGGACCTGGGCCGATCTGTTTACCAACCGCCAGCTCATGGCTCTAACTACGTTCACTGACATGGTACGCGAGGTCGGCAATCGCGTTATTGCTGACGGCGCAGATGAGATGTACGCGGATGCCGTAGCCACCTACTTGGCGGCGGCACTTTCGCGAACGGCTGATTATCACAATGCTCTTTGCTCATGGCTAAGTGATCCGAAGAATGAAGGTATCGGTCACCTCTTCACCCGCCAAGCAATCCCGATGGTTTGGGATCTCTGCGAAGCGAATCCATTTTCTGAATCTTCAGGCAACCTAGCTGATGCACCGGAATGGGTCTCTAATGCTCTTCGCGGGGTCCCAGCAAACGTCCATGGATACGCAATCCAGGTGGACGCTGCCAGTGCAACGATCGACGGTCGGCTTGTTGCCACGGATCCGCCCTATTACGATAACGTCGGATATGCAGACCTCTCAGACTTCTTTTATGTGTGGCTTCGCCGTTCCATTGGTCACGCATATCCCAATCTAATGGGAACGGTGCTCACACCGAAGGGGGATGAGCTAGTCGCCGACCCGTTTCGCCGCGGAGGCAAGGAGCAGGCTGAGCGGTTCTTCGAGGATGGCTTCGGGAAGGTGTTTAGGCGGATTCGAGAGGGCACGCCCGATGGGTACCCGATCACTATCTTCTACGCGTTTAAGCAGACTGAGACGGACGACGACGGCGGTCATGCGTCCACGGGCTGGGAGAAACTACTAGAAGGCATGATGAAGACCGGCTGGGCGGTGACCGGGACTTGGCCGATGCGGACCGAGCGAGGCAGTCGCCTGCGCAGCATTAGCTCTAACGCGCTCGCGTCATCGATCGTACTAGCATGCCGCCCTCGGGACGGCGACGCTAAAGTAACTGACAAGCGGGGTCTAATCGCGGCACTTCGGGAGGAGCTGCCAGATGCCTTGCGGAAGCTGCAGCAGGGCAGTATCGCTCCGGTGGATCTACCGCAGGCAGCGATCGGGCCGGGCATGGCGGTGTTTTCTCGCTACGCGCGAGTGAATGAGCCTGATGGGTCGGCGATGCAGGTCCGTCCCGCACTCGCGCTAATCAATCAGGTACTCGACGAGGTGCTCTCGCAGCAGGAGGGCGATTTTGGCGCTGATACTCGCTGGTGCTTGGAATGGTTCAAGAGCTATGGGTTCGAAGAAGGGCCGTTCGGCGTGGCTGAGACGCTGTCGAAAGCGAAGAACACTTCGATTGCTGGTCTTGAAAGGGCCGGAGTGCTGAGGTCGCGTGGCGGGCGAGTACGCCTTCGATCCGTTCTGGATATGCCTGCTTCATATGACCCGGGGGGTGATGACCGCGTGTCGGAGTGGGAGATTGTGCTGCACCTGGCCAAGAGGCTGGCCGAGCAGGGCGGCGACGCGGCAGCCAGGCTGATGGTGACGTCACGCGCCGTGGTGGACCTGGATGCGGTCAGGGAACTGGCTTACCTGCTGTTCGCGATCGCGGAGAAGCGAAGCTGGGCAGACACAGCTCGGATGTTCAACGGCCTGGGCACCTCATGGTCGGATCTGGCCGAGGCTGCCAAGAAGCCGAGGTCGGCCAGCGTGGATGTTCAGGGTCAGCTCGGCTATGAGACCGAATGACAATGCATGTGGGAGCGGCGACCTATGGCGATGAGTAACCGTGACCGAGTGGGTCGCGGGCTGGAGATCCTGGCGGGCGGACTGGGCCCGTTCGTCGAGGCGCAGATGGCGGCTGCTGTCTCCGGCGGCCGGGACTGGGTGGAGGTGCTGGAGGCCAGAGATGCGTCCCGGCACGGCGGCGAGCGACAGTATTCCAGGACTGATTCACGGTTCCTGCTGCGGGTGCTGACTGAGGAGTGGCGGGCGTTCAAGGATCATCTGTCTCGTCCCGAGCAGAGCTTCGCCAGTGAGCTGCGGGACACCGGCAACAAATGGGCGCACGGCGAGGCGTTCTCGGCCGATGACACTTACCGGGCGCTGGACACGATGGAGCGGCTGCTTACCGCGGCGGATGCTGCAGACGAGGCAACTCAGGTGCACAGGCTTCGCCTCGATTTGCAGCGCACCGCCATGGAAGCCGAGACACGCAAGGCCGTAAAGTCGACAGCCGGTGTGGAGGGGCTGGGCCTCAAGCCGTGGCGTGAGGTCGTAACTCCGCACCGGGATGTGGCTAGCGGGAATTTCAGCGCGTCGGAGTTCGCTGCTGACCTGTATTTCGTTTCTCTGGGTGAGGGCAGCCGTGAGTACACCGATCCGGTGGAGTTTTTCCGCCGCACCTACCTGACGGTGGGGTTGAAGGATCTGCTGTCGCGTGCGGCACGGCGGGTCGGCGGTGATCTGAACACCTCGCCGGTGGTGAACCTGCAGACGAACTTCGGCGGCGGCAAGACGCACTCGATGCTGGCGTTGTGGCACCTGCTGTCGGGTCGTGAGCTGGCGGAATACCCACAGGAGCTGCAGGAGCTGCTAGCGGGGCACAAGATCGGGGAGCTGGGCCGCTCGGCCGCGCGGGTCGCCATGGTCGGCAACCACATTGCTGCGGGCAAGGGCTCAGTCAAGGCTGACGGCACGCACGTGCGGACGCTGTGGGGGGAGCTGGCCTGGCAGCTGGGCGCGGCGCGCGGCGGGGAGGCTGGCGCGCGCGAGGCGTATGCGATTGTGGCCGACGCGGATACGACCCGCAGCAACCCGGGTGCGGCGCTGCATGAGCTGGTCGCGGCACATGCGCCGTGCCTGGTGCTGATTGACGAGTGGGTGGCTTACGCCCGGCAGTTGTTCGGCCGGGATGATCTGGACGGCGGCACGTTCGATACCCAGTTCACGTTCGCGCAGACTCTCACCGAGGTGGTCAAGTCGGTGCCGGGCGCGATGCTGGTGACCTCCATCCCGGCGTCCTCGGAAACACCGTCGGCCGAGGAGCAGGAACGCGGCGGCTCGGATCTGGAGGTTGGCGGGCTGAACGGCCGTGAGGCCCTGGCCAGGCTGCAGCAGGTGATCCGCCGGATGGCTGACCAGTGGCGCCCCGCGTCGCATCAGGAGTCGTTTGAGATCGTGCGGCGCCGGTTGTTCGAGGAGCGGGATGCGGCCGCTCAGGCTGATATCGGCGCGGTCGCCCGGACGTTTACCGAGTTCTATGCTCGGCACCGGGGGGAGTTCCCCAGCGGTGTCGGCGAGCTGGCGTATGAGGAGCGGATCAAGGCCGCTTACCCGATCCATCCCGAGTTGTTTGACCGGCTGTATGAGGACTGGTCAACGCTGGAGCGTTTCCAGCGGACCCGGGGCGTGCTGCGGCTGATGAGCGCGGTCATCTACGCCCTGTGGCAGGCAGGCGACGCCGCGCCGCTGATCATGCCCGGCGGTGTGCCGCTGGAAGCCGAGCGGGTCCGCAGCGAGCTGACCCAGTACCTGGAGGATGACTTCAAACCGATCATCGACGCCGACATTGACGGTGACAGCTCTACGCCTGCCGGGATTGACCGGGAGCGGTCCACGCTGGGGCAGCGTACGGTCACCCGAAGGGTCGCCCGGGCCATATTCCTGGGCTCGGCGGCGACGCTGCGCACTCCGCACAAGGGTATCGAGCAGCCCTCCATCTGGCTGGGCGTGGCGGTGCCCGGTGACACGGTCGGCAACTTCGGGTCGGCGTTGCACTTGCTGTCGGACCGGGCCACTTATCTGTACGGGGACGGCGAGAGGTACTGGTACGACACGCAGGCGTCGATCACCCGGGCGGCCCGTGACTACGCCGACCGGCTGCGGGACCGCCCGGAAGATGTCTGGGTGGAGATCGTGGCGAGGCTGACCGCAGGCGAGCTGCGCGCCAGGGGAGCGTTCGCCCGGGTGCACGTCGGATCTGCCGATACTGGTGATATTCCCGACGACCCGGTTGCGCGGCTAGTAATCGTCCATCCCCAGTACCACCACGTCCGGGGCGACGAGGCATCCGGGGCGATGATGTTCGCGCGGCGGGCACTGGACACCCGCGGGTCGGCGCAGCGGGTCAACCGGAACATGGTGACCTTCCTGGCTGCTGACGCTAAGCGCATGGAGGAGCTGGCTGAGGCGGTTCGCGACTTCCTCGCCTGGCAGAACATCGCCGGAACCGATGACCGGCTGAAGGAACTAAACCTGACCGCCCAGCAGGCCGCGCAGGCCCGCACCCGCCTGGCTGGCGCTGACAAGGCTGTAGGTCTGCGGATCGCCGATGCCTACCACTGGGCGCTGGTGCCGGTCCAGCCGCAGCCCGACCGCCCGGTCACCTGGGATGTCGTCCGCGCCGACGGGGCGAAGGAACGCCTGGCTGAACGCGCAAGTGACAAGCTCTGCCAGGCCGACCTGCTCCGCACCGTACAGGGCGCCCGCAGCATCCGTTACGACCTGGACAACCGGCTGTCCAGCGTATGGCAGCACGGCCACATCCGGGTCGGCGAGCTATGGGGCTACTACTGCCGCCATCCCTATCTGCCGCGCCTCAGCGACCGCGTAGTCCTCGACGATGGCATTCTCGGGGCGGCCAGCGAGCTCACCTGGGACGTCGAGGCATTCGCGATCGCCACCAGGTACGACGAGCAGACCGGGCGCTACCTCGGGCTGACGGTCCCGCACCAGGATCCGTTCGGCCAGGTCACCGATCATACGCTGCTGGTGCGGCCGGACCTGGCGCTCGCGCAGCGGGACCAGGAGCTAGCCGAGCGCACCGCGGCATCAGGCGGAGCGGCCGGTACCGGCTCCCGAAC
>WNFX01000635.1_pt1 | contig 48950 bp, 49 predicted proteins | sample 5400111 | NCBI WGS metagenome assembly WNFX01 (sample SAMN13153363, study PRJNA577476) | soil metagenome | isolation source: 40 cm soil or saprolite under grassland replicate 1 | place: USA:California | collected 2016-06-15
CCATCGCCGCCTCCAGCACGTCCTGAGGCGCGATGTCGTGAGTGAGATCCACCAGGCGCGCCTCGGGGCAGACGCCCAGCATGACCCCCTTCATGATGCCGACCCAGGGATCGCGCGTCCCGAAATCGGTCGTGAGCGTAATGATCGGCATGGCCATTGAGACCTTGCGCCTCGGCTCGACAGTTGCCGCTGGCATCCGCATGGCCATGTTACCGGCATTCCCGGATTTGAAAGCTTCAAATGAGCGCGCGCGGATGTTGCTTAAAATGATGAAGCTCGCTTGCGCGAGCTTCATCACCGAGTGCCGCCGCGAGATGGTTAGGGCTTCAGCTGACCGCGGATCTGTCCGCCCGGATTGGCGGCGCTGTGCACGTTGACATACAGATCGCCGTCTATGTAGGCAATGTACTGCGCGTCGGTGAGGTACGTGAATGACGGAACCGTCCAGGTGTTGTCGTCCTTCTTCACCAGCGGGATGATCACGGGACCGTTCTGGCCTGCCTTCCCCTGATGAATGTGGGCCGCCGTGCCCGTCACTCCAGACGTTGTCACCGTCCCTGTGACGGCCGTACACCACCCGCCACTCGTGGCGCTCTGACACTTGCTCTGGCTGATCAAGATGTCGGCGCTTCCCGAGGCCGTGCCGCTTACGGGAGGAACCTCCTGGCTTCCGCTGAGCTGAACAGGCGGCCTTCCCCCCGTCATCCCCGCCGCGCATCCCGCGAGCAGGAGCGCTGCCACGCCGAGACCCGCCCAGACGGACCGGTGCACACCTCGTTGTCGTGCCCTCATGGCTGGTCCTCCACTTTCGCTCATCCGGTAGGTTTGGAGCGAAACCGGGCACCCTTGCCCGGTCGTGCGCGGGACCCTAGCACCGGGCCGGGGGAGCGTCAAGAGCCCCGGAGAGGCGACGGGAAGGGCGGCGAGCCAGGTCGCGCGCGAGTCTACCGGTCGCGGGCGACAACGAAATCGGCGATGAGGAGAAGCGTGTCCTTGTCGTCGGAGGACGAGAAGCCCGCGAGCGCTTCCTTGGCGGACTGGGCATAGGCCCGGGCGCGACCCAGCGCGTACTCCACGCCGCCGTAGCGCTCGACGAGCTGCCGGATGTCCTCGATCTCGCCCGGATCGCCCGAATGCCGCTTGAGGACCGACTGGATGCGGTCGCGCTCGGCGGGCGCGGCCCGCTCGAGAGTCGCGATGAGGGGCAGCGTCCGCTTGCCCTCCTTGAGATCGGCGCCGATGGCCTTGCCGAGCCGTCCCTGGTCGGCCACGAAGTCGAGCGAGTCGTCGCTGAGCTGGAACGCGATGCCGATGTCCAGGCCGTAGCGCGTGAGCGCTTCGACCTGGTCCTCGACGGCCCCGGCCACGAGCGCCCCGATCCGGCAGCAGGCCGAGATGAACGACGCCGTCTTCTGCGTGATGATACGGAGATAGTCGGCCTCCGAGGTGCTGCCGCTGCGCTTGCACTCGAGCTGGAGCACCTCGGCCTCCGTCATGGAGACGGTGGCCCGGGCCAGGGTCTCCAGGACGGCGGCGGTGCCGTCCTCGACCATGAGGGCGAAGGACTTCGAGTAGAGGTGATCGCCCACCAGGATGGAGGCGTCGTCGCCCCAGCGGGCATTGGCGGAGGGCCGCCCGCGCCGCAGGGGGGCCTGGTCCACGACGTCGTCGTGGATGAGGGTGGCCGTGTGGAGCAGCTCGACCACGCAGCCCATCCGCACGGCCCGGGGCCCCGAATAGCCCGCCACGCGGGAAGCCATGAGGAGCAGGATGGGGCGGAGGCGCTTGCCTCCGGCCCCCGCGATGAAGTCGCCCATCTCGCGAATGAGGGACACGGGCGAGTCGAGCTGGCGCGCGATGGCCTCCTCGATGGCGCGCATCTCGGGGCCAACGGCAAGGACGACGCGCTCTTTGAGGAGCGCCTCGAGGTCGGTCGGGGCGGTCATGGATCTGGTGGAGCGTCCGTCAGCGGACGACGACGCGGTCCTTGATCTTGACCTGGTTGCCGGAGGCAACGCTCTGGAGCTCGACCACGGAGAACTTCTCCTTCACCTCGGTGACGCGGCCCGTGGCCACCTCCTCGTCGAGCTCGCCCAGGAGCTCGCCGGTGATCGGATGGACGATCGCGATCTTGTCTCGGCGCACGCTGACCTGCGCCCCCAGCTTGACCCCGTCCTTGCCGTTGAGATCGATGACAACGCGGCTCGTGTCGACGAAGACGACGAAGCCCCGATTGGTCGGGAGGGGCGCGGCCGCCGGCTGGGTGCCGCCCTTGCCTGTCGTGTTCACCGCCCCCTTTGCCGGCGGGGCGGTCGGTTCGGTGGCCACCGCGACCTTTTGACGCGGGCTGATGCGGCCGCCTCCGGGCGGGGCGCCGTACTTGGCCACGATCTCCGGCGAGGCGATGAGGCTCGACTTTCCGAACACGAGGGTGCCGATCGTGGTCGGGATCTTGTCCTCTTCGACCCAGATGTACTCGGGCTCGCTGGCGATGTCCGGGAAGCGCGGATTCTTGATGAGCAGCCACTTGGGCTCGGCCGCCTTGATCTCGACGCTCGGATCGTCGACCTTGGGCAGGCCCGCGAGCTCGCGCAGGGTTGTCGCGCCGCAGGCACTGAGAGTGACGCCGACGACCAGGAGGGCGATCACGAGGTGCAGCGGCGCACGAACGCTCATAAGCCTCCTGAGCATAGCAGATTCGACAGGCTCAATCCTCGGGCCGGGGCTCCCACGGGAAGCGCTGCTCGCCCGCCCCGTCGGCGCGCGTGATCGCCATCCGCCGAGAGAAGAGCGCCGTCCCCGTGACGGCCGAGACCCAGGTGACGTCGAGGTAGGTGACACCGCGGCGCTCCAGGAGAACGGGCACGAGCCAGCCCGTTACCTCGAGCGGCTTCCCCAGGGCCACCGCGCGGTCGGGACGCACGAGAAGCTCCTCCGAGCGGGTCTTGCTGTTGAGGAGGATCTCGCTGACGTGGCCCGGGTCCACGCTCAGGAATCGCTTGGTCTGATCCATGGCCAGGGCAAGCATGAAGGCCACGCGCCTCAGGTCCGCCTTGTTCGAGGTGAGATCGGTGGGCGGGGCGACCGCGACCTTGATCCGGCCCCGCGTGATGCGCACGCCGTCCTCGGGCTTGGGCCTGTCCTTGCCTTCGACGGGGACGAAGAGAGCCTCGGAGAATCCCTCCTCGACGCGCTGCACCTGCGCGTAGCCCAGGATCTCCTCGTAGCGGCCGAGAACCTTGCCGTTGAAGGGATGTCGGAATTCCCCGGCCTTGCGGAAGACCAAGAACTCCTGGCCGAGCAACAGGCCCTGCTTCTTGCTCAGGTCCATGTAGAGATGGTCGCCGGCCACCTGGACGACGACGCCCTCCACGGGCGGGAAGGCGCTGACCACGTCCTGGAGCATGAGGCCGAAGGTGGCGCCGACCTGGTCGGCGATGCCCGCCTGGACCGGCGCTACGAGGGCAAAAATAAGAAACGCCATGAGTGCAGCAACCCGCCCCCTCACCCTGCCCTCTCCCCCTTCGGGGGCGAGGGTTCCACTACTCCCTCTCCCTTGCGGGGAGAGGGCCGGGGTGAGGGTCCTAGAAAACAATGGACGGCTGATGCACACCGAAAACGGTCCGCAGGGAGTCGCAGATCTCGCCGAGGGTGACCCGCGCCCGCACCGCGTCGAGGATGAGGGGCATCAGGTTGTCCCGGCCGCGCGCGGCTCGGTCGATGGCCTCGAGGGCCTGCGCGGCGCGGCCCGCGTCCCGGGAGGCGCGCAGACGCCCGATACGCTCTCCCATGGCCTGACCTACCGCGGGGTTGACCTCGAAGAGATGGCCGGGGGGCGGCTCATCCAGGACGAAGTCGTTGACGCCCACCACGATGCGCGCCCTGGACTCGACCTCCTGCTGATAGCGATAGGCTGATTCCTGGATCTCGCGCTGCATGAAGGCGATGGCGCTGACAGAGCCGCCGAGCCCATCGATCTTGGCGATGTAGGTCTCCGCTTCCTCCTCGAGGCGCCGCGTGAGGGCCTCCACGGCGAAGGAACCGCCCACGGGGTCCACGGTGTCAGTCACCCCGGACTCGTAGGCCAGGACCTGCTGCGTGCGCAGGGCGGTCCGCACCGCGCTTTCCGTGGGCAGAGCCAGCGCTTCGTCCATCGAGTTCGTGTGGAGCGACTGGCAGCCGCCGAGGATCGCGGCGAGGGCCTGCACGGTGACCCGGACGATGTTGTTCTCGGGCTGCTGGGCGGTGAGCATGCTCCCCGCCGTCTGGGCGTGGAAGCGCAGCATGACCGAGCGCGGATCGCGGGCCCCGAATCGGTCCGTCATGATGCGGGCCCAGAGACGCCGGGCGGCCCGGAACTTCGCTATCTCCTCCAGGAGGTGGTTGTGGGCGTTGAAGAAGAAGGATAGCTGGGGCGCGAACTCGTCGACGCGGAGTCCCACCGCCTGCGCCGCCGTGACATAGGCGACGGCATTGGCGAGGGTGAAGCCCACCTCCTGCGCGGCCGTGCACCCCGCCTCGCGCATGTGGTAGCCCGAGATCGAGATCGTGTTCCAGCGCGGCACCCGGTCCTTGCAAAAGGCGAACATGTCGGTGATGAGCCGCATGGAGGGAGCGGGCGGATAGATGTAGGTGCCGCGCGCGATGTATTCCTTCAGGATGTCGTTCTGCACCGTTCCCGAGAGCTTCTCGGCGGGGATCCCCTGTCGCTCGGCCACCGCGATGTAGAGGCACAGGAGGATGGCCGCCGTGGCGTTGATGGTCATCGACGTCGATGCCCGATCGAGGGGGATGCCTTCGAAGAGCTCCGCCATGTCCTCCACGCCCCCGATGGACACGCCGACCTTGCCCACTTCGCTCCGGGCCATGAGGTGGTCGGCGTCGTAGCCCATCTGCGTGGGCAGGTCGAAGGCCACGGAGAGCCCCGTCTGACCCTGCGCGAGGAGGTAGCGGTAACGCTGGTTGGTCTCGGCCGCCGAGCCGAAGCCCGCGTACTGGCGCATCGTCCACAGGCGGCCGCGGAACATCGTGGGCTGCACGCCCCGCGTGTAGGGGAATTCGCCGGGAAAGCCGAGGTCGCGGACATAGTTCTGAGCGGCCGTGTGCTCCGGGGTGAAGAGCCGCTCCAGGGGCGCGCCGTCCGAGCCCGCGAAGAGGCCGGGACGATCGGGCGTCTTGTCGAGGGCGGGCTTGAGCGTCCGCGCCTCCCACGCGCGCCGCGCGTCTTCGATCTGCTTTTTCTCGTCGGGCGTCATAGCGGGATATTCCCGTGCTTGCGCGGCGGATTGGAGTCGCGCTTGGTGTGCAGGACCTCGAGGGCCTGGATGAGACGGCGCCGTGTGTCCCGCGGCTCGATCACCTCGTCCACGTAGCCGCGCTCGGCGGCCACGTACGGGTTGGCGAACTTCTCGCGGTACTCGCGGGTCTTTTCCTCCTTGAATCCGGCCGGATCCTTGGCCGCGTCCATCTCCCGCCGGTAGAGGATGTTCACCGCCCCGTCCGGTCCCATGACGGCGATCTCGGCGGTAGGATACGCGAGATTGAGATCGCCCCGGATGTGCTTGGAGGACATGACGTCGTAGGCGCCGCCGTACGCCTTGCGCGTGATGACGGTGAGCTTGGGCACCGTCGCCTCACAGTACGCGAAGAGCAGCTTGGCCCCGTGCTTGATGATGCCGCCGAACTCCTGCGCGGTGCCGGGAAGGAAGCCCGGGACGTCCACGAAGGTCACGAGCGGGATATTGAAGCAGTCGCAGAAGCGCACGAAGCGCGCGGCCTTGAGGGAGGCGCTGATGTCGAGGCAGCCGGCGAGGTGCGCGGGCTGGTTGGCCACGATTCCCACGGGCCGGCCGTTGAGCCGCCCGAAGCCGACGACGATGTTGGGCGCGTAGTCTGCCTGCACCTCGAAGAAGTATCGCTCGTCGAGCACGGGTCGGACGATGGCCTTGATGTCATAGGGCCGATTGGGCAGATCGGGCACGACGGTCTGCAGCTCCTCGTCCGCGCGGTCGGCGGGATCGCTCGTCGGGCGGACGGGCGGGTCCTCCGTGTTGTTTTGCGGCAGGAAGGTCACGAGCTCGCGGATGAGGGCCAGGCATTCCTCCTCGCCCTCCGCGGCGAAGTGGGCGACGCCCGAGGTCGTCCCGTGGGTCGCGGCCCCGCCCAGCTCCTCGAAAGACACCTCCTCGTGGGTGACGGCCTTGATCACATCGGGGCCGGTCACGAACATGTACGAGGAGTGCTTGACCATGAAGACGAAGTCGGTGATGGCGGGCGAGTACACGGCGCCGCCCGCGCAGGGGCCCATGATGGCCGAGATCTGCGGCACCACCCCCGAGGCGAGCGTGTTGCGCAGGAAGATATCGGCGTAGCCGGCGAGGGAGACGACGCCCTCCTGGATTCGCGCACCGCCCGAATCGTTGAGCCCGATCACCGGCACGCCTGCCTTTATGGCGAGATCCATGATCTTGCAGATCTTGCGCGCGTAGGCCTCGGAGAGGGAGCCGCCGAACACGGTGAAGTCCTGGGCGAAGACGAAGAGGGGACGGCCGTGGATCCGTCCCGAGCCGGTGACCACGCCGTCGCCGGGAATTCGCTGCGCCTCCATGCCGAAGTCCTGGGTCTGGTGCACGACCAGGCGGTCCACTTCGGCGAAGGAGCCCTTGTCGAGAAGCAGCTCGAGGCGCTCGCGCGCCGTCTTCTTCCCCGCCTTGTGCTGCCGCTCGATGCGCTCCACGCCGCCGCCGAGCTCGGCGGCCTCGTTCCGGCGATGGAGCTCTTCGAAGCGATCCTGGAGGGACATGGGAGCAGGCTCCTCGAGGCGCCTGGTGAAGCGCGCCTCAGACCTGCGGGCAGTATAGTGGCCGGGCTCCGGGAAAGTCAATGAATGCGCGAGCTTTTCCACGTCTCGTTTGACTGGCCTGGGCTCCTCTGCCATACTTCGCGCCTATGACGCCGGTGGCCCAGACCGTGCTGGTGCTCTGCGCCGTGGTCCTCACCGTGGCAATCGTGGCGACGCTGCTGAGCTTCAAGCGGACGGCCGCGCGCGCCGAGATCGTGCTGCAGCTGGTCGAGCGCGAGATCAGGCCTCTGGCGAGCCAGATCGAGGGGCTCGCCGGAGACCTGCGCGTGGTGGCGCAGACGACCAACGGAAGCGTTCAGCGGCTCAACGGCATCCTCGGTCGGGTCGAGGACATCTCCCTGAAGGTCGCGCGGATCATCGGCGTGGCCAATAGCCTGACGTCATTGAGGGGCATCAGCGGTGTGGCCTCGGGCGCCAAAACGGGTCTCAGCGTTTTTCTCTCACGGCTCACGAGATAGCGGGCGAGGAGGACAGAGGTCATGGTGGACGAACGTGGTGGGGACGCGGCGGGCTATCTGGGCTGGTTCTTTCTCGGAGCGGTGGCGGGAGCGGCCGCGGCGCTCTTGCTCGCTCCCAAGAGCGGCACGGAGACGCGCGAGCTCCTGAGCGAGCACAGCCAGGAGTGGTTCAAGAAGGCGCAGGAGGTGGCGGAGGAGGCGCAGGGTCGCGCGGGCGATCTCTTCGACAAGGGCCGCGAGTACGTCGAGGAGCAGCGGAACCGGCTCCTCTCGGCCTTCGAGGCGGGTCGCTCGGCGATGAAGGAAGAGATGGGCAAGCAGCACAACGACCACTAGCCGGCGGCTGAAAAAGGCCCATCTGCGCGAGTGCGGCGAGGGCGGCGGCACCCGCTCAACGTACGTGGCCGTTCGAGCTGAGGGGCGCAGCCACGAGGCGAGGGCTGAATGAGAAATACGCCTCGGGGTGCCGCCGCCCTCGCCGCCTCGCATCTGGGCCTTTTTGAGCCGCCTGCGGCGTTTCGCAGGGCCTTCCCAAATCTCTGCTCGAGGAGGGATCTCTGCCTGAAGTAGAGGTGCCGAATCCGGAGGAGATACGCGAGAAGGCCGAGAGCCGCTTCGGGCGGCGCGTGGCTCTCGTCACCGCCGTTTACGCCGTCTTCCTCGCCATTGCGGGTCTCGGGGGCAGCAACGCCACCAAGGAGATGCTGCTCGCCCAGCAGCAGTCGTCCGACCAGTGGGCCTTCTACCAGGCCAAGGTGATCCGCGAGCACCAGTACCGGGGCCAGAAGTTGCGGCTGGAGGCCGACCTGGTCGAGCGCGGCCCGTCGCTCAGGCCCGAGGCGCGCGAGAAGCTCGAGGCGCTGCTCAAGAAGTACGAGGAGGAAGAGAAGCGCTACAACGCGGAGAAGAAGGAGATCGAGCAGGCGGCCAAGCGCCTCGAGACGACACGCGACCGCTTCCAGACCAAGGACCCGTATTTCGACCTCGCCGAGGTCTTCCTGCAGATCGCCATCGTCATGGCCTCGGTGTCCATCCTGTCCCGCTCACGGCCCACGTTCGTGTTCAGTCTGGTCCTCGCCGTGATCGGCGTCACTCTCGTCCTGAACGGCTACACGCTGCTCTTCCGCCTACCCTTCCTCCACCATCACGCTGCCCACTAGCAGGCAAACGGCTTAGATGTGAATCGCTTGTCCTAGTGCCGCGAGGGTCGCCTCGAGGGCCGCCTCGGACAGGGTGGGATGGGCGTGGATGGTGTGGATGATCTCCTCGAGGGTCGCCTCGAGGGTGCGCCCCACCGCGAATTCGTGGATCATCTCCGTCGCCTCTGAGCCCACGATGTGCACACCCAGGATCTCTCCGGTGCGCTTGTCGGCCACCACTTTGAGAAAGCCCTCCGTCTCCCCCAGGGCCACGGCCTTGCCATTGGCCGTGAAGGGAAAGCGCCCCACGGCGATCTCGCGACCGTTCGTCCTGGCCTTGGCCTCGGAGAGACCGATCGACGCGACCTGTGGCCGGCAGTACGTGCAGGAGGGGACATTGTCGTAGTCGACGGGACGAGGCGAGCGGCCCGCGATGGCCTCTGCCGCGACCACGCCCTCCGCCATCGCCTTGTGCGCCAGCATCTGGCGTCCCGTCATGTCGCCCACCGCGAAGATCCCCTTGACCGATGTCTCCATCGTCGGTCCCACGGTCACGAGCCCGCGCTCGCTCGCCACCCCCAGGGCCTCGAGCCCCAGGCCCTTTGTTCTCGAGGCGCGCCCGACGGCCATCAGGACCTGCTCGGCCTCCAGGCGCTCCGCCTTGCCCTCGGCCTCGATCTCCACGGTGAGGCCGGCCTTGCCCGGGCTGACCTTCTGCACGCGAACACCCGTGCGAATGGTCATGCCCCGACGACTGAAGACCCGCGCGAGGAGGGCCGAGACCTCCTCGTCCTCGATGGGGAGCACGCGGGGCAGCGCCTCGAGCACGGTCACGGGCACTCCGTAGGCGCCGTAGACGTCGGCGAACTCCATGCCGACGGCCCCCGCCCCGATGACGATGAGCGAGGCGGGCGTGGCCTCGATCCGCACCGCGCCATTGGAGGAGATGACCTGCTTCTCGTCGATGGTGACGCCGGGCAGCGATCGTGGCTCGGAGCCCGTGGCCAGGATGATGGCCTTGGCCTCGAGCGTCTGGGCCCCGTCCTTGCCCTTGACCTCGACCACGTTCCTGGCCTTGAGCGTGCCCGTGCCGGGGACGAGCGTGATCTTGTTCTTGCGGAAGAGGAACTCCACGCCCTTGGCCATGCGGTCGGCCACGCGTCGTGAGCGCTGCACGGCCTGGGCGTAATCGGCCGTCCACTTGCCGACGGTGACACCGAACTCCTCGGCGCGCTGGAAGAGGCCCACGATCTCCGCGTTGCGCAGGAGGGCCTTGGTCGGGATGCAGCCCCAGTTGAGGCAGACGCCCCCCGGCCTGTCGTCTTCGATGGCGGCCACGGAGAGACCGAGCTGGGCGCAGCGGATGGCGGCGACGTAGCCGCCCGGGCCCGTGCCCACGACGACCACGTCGAAGCGCTGGGCTGCCACGGCCCTAGACCAGGAGCCGCAGGGGCTCTTCGAGAAGGCGCTTCACGTCCTGGAGGAAGCGCGCCCCCATGGCGCCGTCCATCACCCGGTGGTCGCACGAGATGGTCATCTTCATGCGCCGGCCCACGCGGATCTGGCCGCCCTCGGCCACGGGCTTCTCGACGACCGAGCCCACGGCGAGGATGGCGCCTTCCGGCGGGTTGATGATGGCCGAGAACTCCTCGACATCGAACATCCCGAGATTGGAGACGGAGAACGTGGCCCCGCTCATCTCCTGCGCCCGGAGCTTGCCGCCGCGCGCCCGCTCGGCGAGGTCCCGGGCCTCGAAGGCGATCTGGCTCAACGGCTTGGCGTCGCAATCCCGGAGGACAGGGGTGATGAGGCCTTCGTCGAGGGCGACGGCGATACCGATGTGGGCGCGGTGGAAGACGCGGATGGCCTGGCCCTGGAGCTGGGCGTTGACGCCCGGATTCTTGAGGAGGGCCAGGGCGCAGGCCTTGATGATCAAGTCGGTGACGGAGACCTTGGGCTGCCCCTCGAGCGCGTTGAGGTCGGCGCGAAGCGCCCAGGCACGGTCCATCGCGACTTCCGAGGTGACGTAGAAGTGCGGGATCGGGCCCTTCGACAGCGGCATGCGCTTCGCGATGACGGCGCGCATCGGGGACAAGGGCTGGTCCTCGAATTCGGCGCCCGTGCGCGGCGGGATCACGAAGCCGGGACGCGCGGCAGCCGCGGGAGCCGCCGCGGCCGGCCGGACGACCGGCGGCGCGGTGGCGGGGGCGGTGCCGGCCGCCTCGACGTCCCGCCGGACGATGCGACCGCCCGGGCCCGATCCCTGAACGAGCCTGAGATCCACGCCCGACTGGGCCGCGACCTTGCGAGCCAGCGGCGAGGCCTTGACCCTGCCACCGCCGGCGCTGGCCCCCGCCGTCGCGGCAGGCACCGGCGACATGGGCACGACCGAGGTGGTGGCCGGCTCCGACTTGTAGCTCTCCATGGCGGGAAGCGCGGGCGCCGCCTTGGCAGGCGCCGGCGCCGCCGCGGCGGGCGGGGACGGCGCTGACGCGGCGAGATTCGAGATGTCGTCGGACGGCTCGGCGATGACGCCGATGAGATTCCCCACCGGCACCTGTCCACCCTCACCCACCACGATCTTCCGCAGCACGCCCGAGCCGAAGGCCTCGATCTCGACGTTGGCCTTGTCGGTCTCGACCTCGGCGATGACATCACCGCCCTTCACGGAGTCGCCCTCTTTCTTGATCCACTTGATGACCTTGCCGGTCTCCATGGCGTCGGACAGCTTCGGCATGATGACCTTGGTGATCATGCGCAGACCCTCCGGATGGCGGCCAGGATCTTGGCCCTGGACGGAGTCTTGAGCAGCTCGAGGTTGCGCGCGTACGGCATGGGTGCATTCTCGCCGGTGATGCGGGCCACCGGGGCGTCGAGGTCGTCGAACGCCTCTTCCTGGATGGTGGCGGCGATCTCGGAGCCCATGCCTGCGAAGCCCGCCCCCGCCTCGATGACCACGCAGCGGTGGGTCTTGCGCACCGAGCCCAGGATGGTGGCGGTGTCCATGGGTCGGAGCGTGCGCGGGTCCACGATCTCGACGGAGATGCCCTCCTTGTCCAGCTCCTCCGCCACTTCGAGAGCGCGATAGAGCATGCCCATGTAGGCGATGACGGTGACGTCCGTGCCCTCGCGGCGCACGGCGGCCACGCCGAGAGGAATCAGGTACTCGGGATCCTCGGGCACCTCGCCCTTGATGGCGTAGAGCGTCTCGGACTCGATGAAGATGACGGGGTTGTCATCGCGGATGGCCGATTTCAGCAGGCCCTTGGCGTCGCCGGGTGTCGAGGGGCGCACGACCTTGAGCCCGGGCACGTGGTAGAAGTACGTCTCCATGCTCTGCGAGTGCTGGGCCGCGAGCTGCGCCGCGGGCCCGCCGGGGCCACGCACCACGAGCGGGACGTTGTACTGGCCGCCCGACATGTAGCACATCTTGGCCGCCGAGTTCACGATCTGGTCGAGGGCGAGGATGGAGAAGTTGAAGGTCATCATCTCCACCACGGGCCGGAGACCGAGCATGGCCGCGCCGACCCCCACCCCGGAGAAGCCCGACTCGCAGATCGGCGTGTCCACGATGCGCTTCTCACCGAACTCCTTGAGGAGACCCTGGGTCACCTTGTAGGCGCCGTCATAGAGCCCGACCTCTTCGCCCATGACGAACACGCGGGGGTCGCGCCGCATCTCCTCCCGGAGGGCCAGGTTCAGGGCCTCGCGATACGTCATGACGGCCACGGCGCTAGTCCTTGTACACGTCGGTGAACAGCTCTTCCGGCGGCGGCTCGGGAGAAGCCTCGGCGAAGGCCACCGCCTCGTCCACCTGATCCGCCACCGCCTTCTCGATCAGCTTGAGGTCGGCCTCGGTGAGAGCGCCATCCTTCAGGCAGCGCTCCGAGAAGAGCACGATGGGGTCGCGCTGCTTCTCCCGCTCGACCTCTTCCTTGGTCCGGTAGATGGCACCCGCCGGATCGCGCATCGAGTGGCCGCGGAAGCGATAGGTGCGCGCCTCGATGAGGGTGGGCACCTTGTCCCGTCGCGCGCGCTCGACGGCGCGCCCCACGCAATCACGGATGGCGAGCACGTCCATGCCGTCCACCGCCTCGCCCTTGATGCCGTACGTCTCGGCGAAGCGCCAGATCTCCGTCTGGGCGAGCGCGCGATGAATGGCCGTGCCCATGGCGTAGCGGTTGTTCTCGCAGATGTAGACGACGGGCAGCTTCCACAGCGCGCAGAGGTTGAGGGACTCGTGGAACTCGCCCTCGGGCACGGCGCCGTCGCCGAAGTAGCACAGCACGACCTGGTCGCCCCCCTGGTACTTGATGGCGAACCCCACCCCCGCGGCGAGGGGCAAATGGGCGCCCACGATACCGTGGCCGCCCAGGAAGTTGACGCCCTTGTCGAAGAGGTGCATGGAGCCGCCCTTGCCCTTGCTGAGACCGTCCATGCGCCCGAAGAGCTCGGCCATGATCCGCCTCGGGTCGGAGCCCTTGGCCAGGCAATGACCGTGCTCTCGGTACGATGACACCGCGTAGTCGTCCGGCCGGCAGGCCGCAGTAGCCCCGACCGCCACCGCCTCCTGGCCGATGTAGAGATGGAGGAAGCCGCCGATCTTGCCCATGGCGTACATCTCGGCGGCCTTCTCCTCGAAGCGACGGATGAGCTGCATCTGGGTGAGCAGGCGCTTGGCCAGCTCGCTGTCGAGCCGCGCGCTTGGCGCCACCGTTTTCATCTGAGCCATGCCTTACCCTCGCATCAGCGACAGCTCGTCCACCGAGAGGCGGCGACGGAGCCGGAAAATGGCCACGATGATCGCGAGCCCCACCGCGACTTCGGCGGCCGCGACACACAGGACGAAGAAGACCAGGGCCTGCCCGTCGACAGAGCCATGCTGCTGGCCGAAGGCCACGAAGGCGAGATTGGCCGCGTTGAGCATGATCTCGATGGACATGAAGATGACGAGCGGGTTGCGACGCACGAGGACGCCCAGGACGCCGATCACGAAGAGGACCGCGGAGAGCCCCACGTACCAGGAGGTCGGCACCATGCTAGGCCGTTCTCCGCTTGGTCAGCGCGATCACGCCGACCAGTGCCGCGAGCAGGAGCACCGAGGTGACCTCGAACGGATAGAGATAGGCGGTGAATAGCTCCTGGCCGATGGCCGCCACCCCGCCCGGCACGGTGCGGGCCGCAGGGGCCCCGCGGAAGAGACCCGAGCGCAGCATCACGGCGAGGACGATCAGCAGCAGCCCGCCCACCGGCACGGCCAGCCAGCGCTGGGCCCGGAGGGGATCGAGGCCCGTCTCCTCCTTGCCGGGGATGAGCACCATGATGGCGAACACGAAGAGGACGGCGATGGCCCCCGCGTAGACGATGACCTGGGCGGCCGCGAGGAACTCCGCGCGCATCTGGAGAAAGAACGCGCCCAGGGTGGCGAGGTGCACGACGAGGAAGAGGGCGCCGTGGATGGGGTTTCGCCGGAGGACGAGGCCGACGGCCGAGCCCACGGCGAGGACGGCGAGGATCCAGAAGGTGACGATGGCCGGAGTCACGGAGCCCTCCGGTCCGCGGGAATGGGCACGGGCGAGGTGGGCACGCCGTTGGGCCCCGCCGCTTCGAGGGCGAGGAGCGTCTCCTTCGTGTAGATCATGCCCCCACGACTGTACGAGGAGAACTCCAGGATGCCCGTGTCCATCCGGATGGCATCTTCCGGGCAGGCCTCCACGCAGTAGCCGCAGAAGACGCACTTGCCGAGATCGATGTCAAAGCGCTCGGGCACCTTCTCGATCTCGGGGTTCGGATGCTCGGTGGCCACGATGTAGATGCAGTGGGCGGGGTCCGGGTACTGGATGGTGACGGCGCCGCGCGCGCTCTTGATCCGGAAGATGGTATGCAGGGTGTGCCGCCACATGTTGGCGAAGAAGCGGAGCCCCGTCAGCTTGAGACCGCCGAACACCTCGGCCAGATAGAAGTGCTGGCGGAGGCCGAGCCGGCTCGAGTGCTTGGGATCCGCTGGCGTGTTCGCGCCCTGATACTGAGAGGCCATGCTCAGGCCTTCCCGAGAAGGAGGATCACGAGCCCCGTCACCACGATGTTCAGGATGGAGAGGGGGAAGAGGCCCAGCCAGCCCAGACGCATGGCCTGGTCATACCGGAACCGGGGCAGCGTCCAGCGAATCAGCATGAGGAACCAGATCATCGCCACCACCTTGGTCAGGAAGGCTCCGACCTGGAGACCCGTCACCACGAGATGCGGCAGGGGCAGCTCCTGTCCCCACGGAAAGACGAAGCCCGAGGCCTGGAGATACGGCACCTGCCACCCCCCCAGGAAGAGCGCGGTGGTCATCCCGGCGATCACCACCGTCTCGAGGAAGTCCGCCATCGCGAACATCCCGAACTTCATGCCGCTGTACTCGATGAAGTAGCCGATGATCTCCGACTCGCCCTCGGGCATGTCGAAGGGAATGCGCTTGGTGGCCGCGATGCCCGCGGTGAGGAAGAGAAAGAAGGCGAGCGGCTGGGTCAGGATGCCCCAGGCGGGGATCCACGGTCCGAAGTACTGCGGGAGCAAAGGCAGCCCCTGGGCGCGGGCGATGTCCTGCATGTTGAGGGAGCCGTAGACCATGACCACGCCCATGATCGAGGCCCCGATGGCGACCTCCGCCGAGATCATGAGGGCGGCGGCGCGCTGGCCGCCCAGGAGCGCGTAGTTGTTGGCGGAGGCCCAGCCCGCCATCATGAGCCCGTACACGCCGAGCGAGAGCATGGCGAGGACGTAGAGGATGCCCACGTTGAGGGTCACGGCCTGGAGCTGGATCTCGCGCCCGAAGATCTTGAGGGTGTCGCCGAAAGGGATGGAGGCGAAGGCGCCGAGGGCGAAGAACACCGACACGAAGGGCGCGAGCTTGAAGAGCATCCGGTCGGCGTGAGCCGGCATGAAGTCTTCCTTCGTCAGCATCTTGACGGCGTCGGCGAGGGGGTGCAGGAGCCCCAGGATGCGGATCCCGAAGATGCTGGCGCGGTTGGCCCCGATCCGGTCTTGCATGATGGCCGACTGCTTGCGCTCCACCCAGGTCAGGAGCCCGCCGAAGTTGAGCACCACGAACATGATGAAGGCGACGGGAATGGCCTGGAGGAGGAGATCGAGAGCGGGGCCGTTCACGCCGTGACCATCCGTCCCGCGTCGCCGAGGGCGCGGTACGTCATGCCGCCGAAGGCGGGCACCGCGGCGGCCAGCGCGTTGAAGACCTGCTCGGCGCGCTCGGCGCTGAACACGGGGTCGGAGGCCCCCAGCGCCTTTCCCACGACAGAGAGGATCATCCAGTCGGGCCACGACTCGCCGAGGGGCGGGATGGCCGTCCGGAAGCGCTGCACACGGCCCTGGAAATTCGTGAAGGTGCCCTCGGTCTCCACATAGGCCGCGCTCGGCAGCACGAGGTGCGCCCGCGCGGAGACGTCGTTGGCGTTGGTGCCCTGGAAGATCACCGTCTCGGTGTTCTCGATGGCGGCGAGCACCTCGGCCTCCGGCCAGCCCGAGGCCGCGAGATCGTGGTGGAAGATCCAGAGGAGCTTGAGGCGCCGCTCGCGCGCGGCCCGCAGGATTCCCGCGGCATCGCGCCCGCCCGGGTCAGGGGCGACGCCGATGAGCTCGGCCCCGCGGCTGTTCGGGTTCTTGTCGGCGCGAATGAGGAAGTCGTCCTCGTCGCCCGGGGCGCTCGGGGGTACCCGGAAGTCCAGGTTCCTGACGTCCAGATGCTCGGCCAGGCGCCTGAGAGCCCACAGATCCTCGTTGGACATCTTGGGGGAGGCGAGCAGACCCACCTCGTCGGGCGGGCAGCCCTGGAGTCTCTTCACGAGCTCCGGAAGGGCGCGGTCCCAGGAGACTTCGGCGCCCTCTCCGCCCCCTCTGTGCAGCGGATGGGTGAGCCGGCTCTTGTCGTCCATCCACTTGAACCCGTAGCGGCCCTCGTCGCAGAGCCACCACTGGTTGACCTCGGCGTTGAAGCGCGGCTTGAGCCGCGCCACCCGCCGGCCTTGATTGTGGTGAGGACGGTGACGGTTGGTGTGCACCTCGACGTTGCAGCCCCGCGCGCAGCCGTTGCAGACGCTCTTGGCCGTGTCGAGATACCACACGCGGACCTGGAAGCGGAAGTCGCGATCCGTGAGGGCGCCCACCGGGCAGATGTCGATCACGTTGCCGGAGTACTTGTTCTCGAGGGCCGTGCCGGGGAAGAGACCGATCTCCGACTGATCGCCGCGCTGGAAGATGCCCAGCTCGCCCGTGTGGGTGATCTCGTCGCAGAAGCGCACGCAGCGCGAGCAGAGGATGCAGCGCTCGGCATCCAGCATGACGTGGGGGCCGATGGGCACCGCTTTGGGCTTGTGCACCTTCTCGTCGACCATGCGCGGGTCGTAGAGCCCGTGCTTCATGTAGTAGATCTGCAGGAAGCACTCCCCCGCCTGGTCGCACACCGGGCAGTCGAGCGGGTGGTTGATCAGGTGGAACTCCATCATGGAGCGGCGGGTCTCCAGCACCCGCTCCGTCTCCGTGTGGACGACCATGCCCTCGGTCGCCTGCGTGTTGCACGCGATCTGCGGGCGCGGCACCTTGTCGATGTCCACCATGCAGAGCCGGCACTGCCCCGCGATGGACAGGGCGGGATGATAGCAGTAGTGCGGCACCTCCGCGCCGGCGGCCTTGGCCGCCTCGATCAGGTTGGTCCCCTCGGGAACCTCAACCTCTTTGCCATTGACGGTGAGTCTAGGCATGGACGGTGAGTTTAGGCATGGTCGGTGAGCTCAGGCATGGGCCGAGTTCCTGATGAGCTCCTCGAACTCGGAGCGGAATTTCTCGATGTAGCTGATGTAGGGCCCGACGGCGCCGTCGTAGAAGGCACAGATGGTCGTGCCGGCGCCGCGTCGGGCGACGTCGAGAATGGTGTCGAGGTCCTCTTTCCGTCCCTTGCCCTCCACGATGCGGTGGCTGATCTTGTAGATCCAGCCGGTGGACTCCCGGCAGGGCGTGCACTGGCCGCAGGACTCGTGGGCGTAGAAGCGGGCCACCACCATGAGCGCGTCCGGGATGGACACCGTCTCGTCCATGACGATGATGCCGGCGGAGCCGATCATGGAGCCCTTGCTCTTGGGCCCGTCCACGTCCATGGGGATGTCGATCTCGTCGGGGGTCAGGATGGCCGCCGACGCTCCTCCCGGCACCACGGCTTTGAGAGCGCGCCCGCCGGGGATGCCGCCACAGTGATCGTAGATGATCTGGCGGAGGGTCACCGACACCGGGGCTTCCACGAGCCCGGGCCTGACCACGTGCCCGGAGACCGAGTAGAGCCGGGTGCCGCCCTGGGTCTTGGTGCCGAGTCCGGCGAACCACTCCGCGCCCCGCGTGACGATGTGGGGCAGGCACGCGAGCGTCTCGACATTGTTGACGATGGTCGGCTGGCCGAACGCCCCCTTGACGGCAGGAAAGGGCGGCTTGACCTTGGGCCAGCCCTTCTTGCCCTCGAGGGAGGAGATGAGCCCCGTCTCCTCGCCGCAGATGTAGGCGCCGGCCCCGCGATGCACGACGATCTCGAAGTCGAAGCCCGTGCCCTGGATGTTCTTGCCGAGAAGGCCCTCGTCGTAGGCTTCCTTGACGGCAGCGCTCAGGATGCGCCACGGCTGCACGTACTCACCGCGGATATAGATGAAGCCAAGGTGCGAGCCGATGGCGCGCGCGGCGATGAGCATGCCCTCGATGAGGGCGTGCGGATCGCGCTCCATGAGATAGCGGTCCTTGAAGGTGCCGGGCTCGCCCTCGTCCGCGTTGACCACGAGATACCGCGGGGCCGTCGAGCCCTTGGGAATGAAGCCCCACTTCACGCCGGTGGGGAAGCCCGCCCCGCCCAGGCCGCGGAGGTTGGACTTCTTGACCTCTTCGGCGATGGCCGCCGGCTCCATGCCCTTGGCCTTCTCCCAGCCCTGATAGCCGCCCCTCTCGCGGTAGACGCGGATCGTGTGCGCGTCCGGGACGTCGAAGTTGCGGGTGAGGATCAGCTCGGCCATCAGCGAAGGCCCCCCAGGATCCCGTCCACCTTCTCGGGCGTCAGGTTGCCCTCGTAGCGATCGTCCACCTGCATCATGGGCGCCTGCTCGCAGGCGCACAGGCACTCGACGCTGAGCAGCGTCACCCGCCCGTCGGGCGTGGTCTCGCCGACCTCGACGCCGAGCCGCTGGGTCAGGTGCTCGATGATGCCCTTGGCCCCCAGGAGATGGCAGGAGAGGTTGTGGCAGACGGCGACGACGTGGCGGCCCGTGGGCTGCTGGAAGTACAGCGTGTAGAACGTGACCACCTCGTGCACGTGAGCGGGCGAGAGCTCGAAGAGTCCCGCGACGTACGCTTCCACCTCGAGCGAGATATAGCCGAACGTGTCCTGAGCGAGATGCAGCACGGGCAGGAGCGCGCCTCGCTTGTCCGGGTAGAGCCCCTGTAGCCGGCGCACCTCGGCGAGATGCTCGGGCCCGAACTCCGGACTCCGGGCGTCAACGGTCAAGCTCGCCTCCGATCATGTTCACCGACCCGAAGGTGGGAATGATGTCGGCGATCATCTGGCCCTCGATCATCCGCGGCAAGGCGGCCACGGGAGGGAGGCACGGCGGCCGGCAGCGGACACGATAGGGCCGATCGGTGCCGTCGGAGACCACGTAGAAGCCGAGCTCGCCATTGGCACCCTCGGCGGCAAAGTAGGCCTCACCGGCGGGCGGCCGGATGCCGTTGCCGTCCATCACCAGCATGAAGTGGTTCATCAGCCCTTCGATGGAGCCGTAGGTGGTTTCCTTGGAAGGCAGGACCACTCGCTTGTCGGCCACATTGACCTGGGTGTACGCGGGGCGCTCCTGCCCACGGAGATTCGGGGACAGGGTGATGGGCAGGAGCAGGAGCCCCTCGGTATGGCCCTGCTTGCCTCGGTCCACATAGGCGTCGACGGGAATCTCGCGGCCCTCGAAGTCCACGTTGATGGCTCCGCCGGGCATGCGCTCGAGCCCTTGCTCGACCATGCGCATGGACTGCTCCATCTCCGCCATGCGCACCAGGTAGCGATCGAAGTTGTCGCCGTTCTTGCCCAGGGGTACCTCGAACTCGACCCGGTCATAGGCCCAGTACGGCTGCACCCGTCGCAGGTCGAAGGCGACTCCCGCCGCGCGCAGCAGCGGCCCCGTGATACCCCAGGCGATGGTCTCCTCGGCCGAGAGCGCCCCCACGCCGACCATGCGGTCCATGAAGATGCGGTTGCCCGTGATGAGGGTGTGGACTTCCCTCAGCACTTGCCGCACCTCGGCGAAGGCCTTGCGCACCTTGATGCCGAAGCCCTCGGGCAAGTCGGCCTTGACGCCGCCCACCCGGCCGTAGGAGATGGTCAGGCGCGCCCCCGTCACGTCCTCCACGAGCTCCCACAGGAACTCGCGGGCCTTGATCATGTAGAGGAAGACGGTGAAGGCGCCCAGCTCCATGGCGGAGGCGCCCACGCAGGTCAGGTGGTCGCAGATCCGCGAGATCTCGCTCATGACCACGCGGATGTACTTGCACCGCTCCGTGACGTCGATGCCGAGGAGCTTTTCCACGGCCGAGGCGTAGGCGAAGTTGTTGATGAGGGGCGAGACGTAGTTGAGCCGGTCCGTGAAGGGGATGGCGTTGTTGTAGGACCCTGCCTCGCAGTCCTTCTCGAAGGCGCGGTGGAGGTATCCGATCTCGACCTCGCCCTTGACCACCACCTCGCCGTCCAGCTCCGCGAAGATGCGAATGATCCCGTGCATGGCGGGGTGGGCGGGACCCAGATTGACGTACAGATGCTGGCTGCCGTCGCCGGTGCCGGGGATTCCGCCCTCGCCGAGAAAGAGCTCGCGCGCACTCTTGTCCGCCATAGTCAATTCAGCCCTCGCCTCGCCATGCTTCTCGCCTGCGGCTCGTCGGCCATGTCTCAGCTCGAACTACACTTTCGGCCCGATCAAGGGCTGGCGGCGCGTGATGGGGTAGTCCTTCCGCAGCGGATGCCCCACGAACTCCTCGTACAGGAGCAGGCGGCGGAGATCGGGATGGCCCTCGAAGCGGATGCCGAACATGTCCCACACCTCGCGCTCGAGCCAGTTGGCGATGGGCCAGAGGCCGGTGGCCGTGGGCACCCACGCGTCGTCCTCCTCGACCTGCACCTTGAGGCGGACCCGGTGATTGTGAGGAATCGAGTACAGGTGATACACGACGTCGAAGCGCGGTCCGTCCTCCCGCCCCGGGAATTTCTGGTAGTCGACGGCGGTCAGGTCCATGAGCATGTCGAACCTGAGCTCGGCGTCGCCCCGACCGTAGGCGAGGGCATCGACAATGCCCTCGCGCGCCACCACCAGCGTGTGATCGCCGAACCGCTCGTGCGCATCGAGGGCGCGCGCACCCAGGCGGGCGCGCAGCCGCGCGAGAATGGCCGATCCGTCCATGGGAAGGCCTAGTAGCGCTGCGCGCCGGCCGCGATCTTGTCCTGCAGCTTCATCAGGCCATCGATGACGCTCTCGGGACGGGGCGGGCAGCCCGGAATATAGACGTCCACGGGAATGATGGTGTCGATCCCCTGGACCGTCGCGTAGTTGTCATAGAAGCCGCCGGTGCACGTGCAGACGCCGAAGGCCACCACCCACTTCGGCTCGCACATCTGGTCGTACACGCGCTTGAGCACGGGGGCCATCTTGTGGCTGATGGTGCCGACCACGAAGAGCACATCGGCCTGGCGCGGAGAGAAGCGCGGCAGCCCCGCCCCGAAGCGGTCGACGTCGTAGTGCGAGCAGGCGGTGGCCATGTACTCCATGCCGCAGCACGCCGTCACGAACGGGTACTGGAAGATGGAGTATTTCCGCGCCCAGCCGATCGCCTCGTCGAGCTTGGAGGTGAAGAAGGAGCCTACTCCCATTCGAGACCTCGCTTCTGCCAGATGTAGAGAAAGCCCAGCATGAGGATGCCGAGGAAGACGAGCATGACGGAGAAGCCGAACCAACCGAGACTGCGAAACACCGTGGCCCACGGCCACACGAAGAGCAGCTCGATGTCGAAGATGATGAAGAAGATCGCGATCGTGGAGAACTTGATGGCGAAGCGTCCCTCGGGCAGGGCCACCGGGTCCTTGCCACACTCGAACGGCTCCATCTTGATGAGCGAGTAGCGCTTGGGGGCGATGAGCGCGGGGATTCCGAGGAGCGCCCCCGCCACCACCGCCGAGACCGCGAACACCATCAGAATCGGCAAGTATTCCAATTAAGTTCTGGGGGGGAGCGACCGCCGCTCCTCCCCCAGTCCCCCCCAACGGTTCCCCTCGCTGGCTTGCGATCCCACATCCTTTAGATCGGTTCTGGGGGGGAGCGGGGCCGCTCCTCCTCCAGACCCCCTCACCACATTGATCGGACTGGTCACAGCCTTGACCCGGGTACCTGGCGCTTGGCGTGATAGGAGGAGCGGACGAGCGGCCCCGATTCCACGTGAGCGAAGCCCATGGCGCGCCCCGCCTCGCCGAGCTCGGCGAATTCTTCGGGGGTGTAGTAGCGGGCCACGGGGAGATGCTGAGCGGAGGGGCGCAGGTACTGTCCCAGGGTGAGGATGTTGACGTCGGCCTCGCGGAGATCGCCCATCGTTTCGACCAGCTCCTCGCGTTCCTCGCCCAGCCCCAGGATGATGCCCGACTTCGTGAGCAGGCCCGGCGCGGATCGACGGGCCCGCCTGAACAGGTCCAGCGTGCGCTCGTACCGACCGCCGTGGCGGGCCAGCTTGTACAGCCGCGGCACCGTCTCGGTATTGTGGTTGAGGATATCGGGGCCAGCGTCGATGACGGTCTGAAGCGCCCCGGCCTGCCCCTGGAAGTCGGGAATCAGCAGTTCGACGCGGCAGGCCGGCGCCTCGCGGCGGATGGCGAGGACGGTGGCGGCGAAGACCCGCGCGCCGCCGTCGGCCAGATCGTCGCGGTTCACCGAGGTGATCACCACGTGCTCCAGGCCGAGCTCGCGCACGGCGTTTCCCACGCGTTCGGGCTCCTCACGATCCTCCCAGGCGGGCTTGCCATGAGCCACCGCGCAGTATCCGCAGTTTCGCGTGCAGATATCGCCGAGGATCATGAACGTCGCCGTCGAGTCCTCCCAGCACTCGCCGATGTTCGGGCAATGCGCCTCCTCGCACACGGAGTGCAGGTTCCACTGCCGCATCAGGCCCTTCAATCGGATGTAGTTCGGGCCTCCGGGCGCGCGCACCTTGAGCCACGCCGGCTTGGGCGCGGCTGCGGGCCTGGGTGAGTCCAGGAGAGGGAGAGAAATTCCCATGAAGACGTGTCCTTTTCCCGTCGGCTCACGTCATTATGGCACACATTTCACAAGCGTAAAAGGCACCCTGGCCATCGCCGCGAGGGCGAGCGCGGTGCGGATGGAAGAGGCAAGGACTCAGGCGTTCAGGGGAGCGTTTGGCGGCTCGGCGATGGCCTTCCGCGCTGCAGAGTGGCGATGACCGTCGAGAGGTGGCTGGGGTCTGCCGGCTTCACGATGTGTGTGTCGAATCCAGCCTCGAGGGTTTTCCGGCGATCCTCGGCTTGCCCGTATCCGCTCAGGGCAATCAGCCCCACGTCCTTGCTCCGGCTGGCCCGGAGCTGGCGAGCGACCTCGTAGCCATCCACTCCGGGCAGTCCGAGATCGATCACCACGATGTCTGGGATCAGGGAGAGCGCCATCTCGATGCCGGTGGGGCCGTCGCAGGCGCCGTAGACCTCATGGCCGGCCAGGGTGAGGAGCATCTGCAGCATCTCGCGGGCGTCATCGTTGTCCTCGACGAGAAGGATGCGGCTCCGACCGATCTCGTGCCCGGAGACCTTGACGCCATCGGAGTCCGGAACGGGCGGGGCGCTCCGCGGGAACCGAACGGTGAACCGGCTTCCGCACCCCTTGCCGTCGCTCGCCGCCTGCACGCTTCCGCCGTGCAGCTCCACGAGCTGCCGGGCCAGGGACAGGCCGATCCCCAACCCGCCCTGCGTGCGCTCGGGCGCGCGGTCCGCCTGGAAGAAGAGGTCGAAAGCGTGCGCGAGGGCCTCTGGCGACATGCCCACCCCTGTGTCCACGATCTCCACCACGCTATCGTCGTCCTCGGGGCGTACCCGGATGTCGATGCTCCCTCCGGCCGGAGTGTACTTGAGGGCATTCCCGACGAGGTTGATGAGGATCTGATCGATCCGCACCGAATCCGCCTCCACCCAGGCCTCCTCGCTCTGCACGCTGATCACGTGCCCGGCCATCCGCTCCCCCGCCTCCAGCGTCTTCAAGCAGCGATCGACGCTCTCGGCCAGGTTGACGATCGACCGGTTGAGGCTGATCTTCCCGGTGGTGATCCGGCTGACGTCGAGCAGGTCGTCGACCAGATGCGTCAGATTTTCCAGCTGCCGCCGGATGACGCCGCGCGCGCGATCGGCCGGATCTCCCCCCACCCGCTCGAGGACGCCGAGGGCGGAGGTGATGGCTCCCAGCGGATTGCGCAGCTCGTGGGCGAGCATGGCCACGAACTGCTCCTTGCGCAGGTCGCGCTGCTCGATCTCGCGATAGAGGAGGCAGTTGTCGATGGCCATGGCCGCCCGCGCGCCCAGCTCCTCGACCATCATGATCCGGACCGGGTCATAGGGCTTGCGTGGCTCGCCCACCGCCACCGCGAGCACGCCCAGAGTCGTCCCGCGCGCGTGGAGGGGGCAGGCCACTCCTCGCACCACCGACTCGTCTCCTCCCCTGTCGATAAGAAGCTGGCTCCCCAAGGACCGGACAGCCCGCTCCATGCTCGCCGACAGGGATGTCTCCGCTTCGGCCGTGCCCCGGGAGGCATCCCCATGGCGAACGTGCACGGTGTCCCCGTCTGCCGCGGACAGCCGGAGCATCGCGAAGTCACCGAAATCGGGCACCATCAGGCCGAGGATCGTATTCGCCGTCGTCTCAAGGTCGAGTGACCGGGTCATGCTCTTCCCGGCATCGCCGAGGAAGACCGCCCGGAGATTCGCCGCTTCCGCAGCCGCCCGCCGCGCCTGTTCCTCGGCCAGGGCCACCCGCTCCTCCGCCTGCCGCTTCAGCTGCTCGGTCATCTTGAACAGGTCGACGAACACCTTCACCTTGGTTCTCAGCACTTCGGGCACGACCGGGGTCAGGATGTAGTCGACGGCGCCCAGCGAGTAGCCCTGGAGGGCGTGGTGCTCGTCGCTTCCCGCCGTCATGAAGATGATGGGAATGTGCTGCAGGCGCGGCCGCTGCCGGATGAGGGCGGCCGCCTCGAACCCGTCCATGTCCGGCATGTTCACGTCCAGGAGGATGAGGGCGAACTCGCGCTCGAGGAGCTGCCGCAGGGCGTCCGCGCCGGAGCCGACGCAGACCACGTTCTCTCCGAGGTCGGCGAGGAGGGCCTCCATGGCGATGAGCTTGGAGGGCCGGTCGTCGACCACCAGGATGTTGACGCGGTCCGCTCGAGCCATCGGGGGGGAAGCCATGCCCACGGGCTACCGGAGCAGCCAGGCGCGAAGCTTCGCGACCAGCTCCTCGGGATCCACCGGCTTCGCCAGATAGTCCGAGGCGCCGGCTTCGATGCACTTCTCCCGGTCGCCCTTCATGGCCTTGGCCGTCACCGCGATGATGGGCAAGCTCTTGAAGCGCCCGTCCGCCCGGATGGTCCGCGTCGTCTCGAACCCGTCCATCTCGGGCATCATGACGTCCATGAGCACCACCTCGATGTCGTGGGAGGCGTCCAGGATCCCCACGGCCGCGCGACCTGTCTCCGCCGACACGATGCTCATGTCATGACGCTCCAGGATGCTCGTGAGGGCGAAGATGTTCCGGATGTCGTCGTCCACGATGAGCACCCGGCGCCCCGCGAGAGCCCGGCTCCCGAAGTGCATCTCCTCGAGGATCTGCCGCTGCCGGTCCGACATCCGCCCCACGGGCCGGTGAAGTCGGAGCGTGCACTCGTCGAGAAGGCGCTCCGGCGAGGTGACGGAGATGGCGGTGAGCCCACTCCCGCCGGACTTGAGCATTGCGTCGACGGCCTCGCCCAGCCCCGCCGATCCGTACACGATGAGGGGAATCTCCCCCATGCTCCGAACGTCGCCGAGGGCTTCCAGCTCTGTCTCCTCCGGCCTCGTGCTGAGGACGAGACAATCGGCGCGACCGGTGCAGAGCCAGTCGGCCGCGGCGGTGATGGTGGGCACCGCGACGATGTTGACGTCGTCCGCGGCGAGCAGCTCGATGAGCTCGTCCCGCGTCGCATCTTCTGGATGAACGAGAATGAGATACTTCCGGGCCCGATCGACGTAGCGTCCGAGCCCTTCGATCGCCTCCACCAGCTCCTCCCGCGTCTTGACGGGCTTGGCGAGGACAGACAGTGCTCCCAGCGCGCTTCCCCGCGTGAGGTCCTCGCCCGTGGTGATCACCTTGACGGGGATGTGCCGGGTCTCGAAGTCGTTCTTGAGCCGTTCCAGCACCCGCCAGCCATCGATGTCGGGGAGCGAGATATCGAGGCTGACGGCCGAGGGGTGATACTGGCGGGCGAGGGCAAGGGCGCTGGTGCCGAAGGCTGTCACCAGCGTCTTGAAGTTCGCCTCGTGGGCCACCTCGACGAGGAGCCGGACGAAGGCGACATCGTTCTCCACGATGAGAAGCGTCCGGTCGCCCGGCTGGATCGCCTCGCGATCGTCCCCCGCCTCGTTCAGCATCCGTGGAGGCTCGTCCGCGTCGCGCGTCGGAGCCACCGCGGGCCAGTTCGTCGTCTCCACGAGCACGGGCGCCTGTCGGGTCGAGCTCTGCGGGGCGTGCGTCTGAGGTAGGTACAGGGTGAAGGTGCTGCCGCGCCCGGGCGCGCTCGTGAGATGGATCTCTCCTCCGAGGAGTCGCGCGATCTCGCGGCTGATGGCGAGGCCGAGTCCCGTCCCCCCGTACTTGCGGCTCGTGCTGCCGTCGGCCTGCTGGAAGGCCTCGAAGATGATGAGCTGCTTGTCGCCGGGAATCCCGATGCCCGTGTCGTCCACCGCGAACGCGAGCACGGAGTCGGCCCTCCGGAGGCTGTCGCTGAGCCCGCGCGCGCCGCTCTCGGCCTGGCTGATGGTCAGGGAGACCCTTCCCTCCCGGGTGAACTTGAACGCGTTCGACAGCAGGTTCTTGATCACCTGTTGCAGGCGCTTGGCGTCGGTCAGCATGGCCCGGGGCGCCGCGGGATCGAGGTTGACCGTGAACTCGAGGCCCTTCGACTCCGCGACGTGGCGGAAGGTGCGTTCCACGTAGTTGTGCAGGTCGGAGAGCCGGAGCTCGCCGATGTCCACGGCCACCGTGCCCGACTCGATCTTCGAGAGGTCGAGGATGTCGTTGATGAGGAGGAGAAGGTCCGTCCCCGACGAGTGGATGGTCTTGGCGAACTCCGTCTGCTTGCCCGTGAGATTGCCGTCGGGATTCTTGGAGAGCTGGTCCGACAGGATGAGGAGGCTGTTGAGCGGCGTGCGCAGCTCGTGCGACATGTTGGCGAGAAACTCGGACTTGTACTTCGAGGTGAGGGCGAGCTGCTCGGCTTTCTCCTCGAGAGCTTTGCGAGCCTGCTCCACCTCCTGGTTCTTGCGCTCCACCTCCACGTTCTGGTGGGCGAGGAGGCGGGCCTTTTCCTGCAGCTCCTGGTTGGTGTTCTGGAGCTCTTCCTGCCGGCTCTGCAGCTCTCCCGCGAGCGACTGGGACTGGGTGAGGAGGTCCTCCGTCCGCATGTTCGCCTCGATGGTGTTGATCACGATGCCGATGCTCTCCGTCAGCTGATCGAGGAGGGCCTGGCCGGCGGCATTGAACGGATCGAAGGAGGCGAGCTCGAGGACCGCCTTGACCTGTCCTTCGAAGAGGATGGGCAGCACGATGATGTTCACGGGGGCGGAGTGCCCGAGCCCCGAGGAGATCCGGATGTAGTCGCCCGGGACGTTGGACAGATGGATCTTCTGCTTCTCGAGGGCGCACTGCCCGACCAGGCCTTCTCCGAGGTAGAACTCGTCGGCCACCGTCCCCGGCCGCTCGTGGGCGTAGCTGGCGAGCAAGGTGAGCTTGGCGGGCTCCTCCGCGCCTTTCAGGATGTAGAACACACCATGGCGCGCGTGGACCACGGGGGCGAGCTCGGACAGAATGAGCCGTGCCACCGTGACGAGATCCTTCTGTCCCTGGAGCATGCGGCTGAACTTGGCGAGGTTCGTCTTCAGCCAGTCCTGCTCGCTGTTCTTGAGGGTGGTGTCCTTGAGGTTGCGAATCATCTCGTTGATGTTGTCCTTGAGGGCGGCCACCTCTCCCTGCGCCTCGACCTTGATGGACTGGGTCAGGTCGCCCTTGGTCACCGCCGTCGCCACCTCGGCGATGGCGCGGACCTGGGTGGTCAGGTTGGCGGCGAGCTGGTTCACGTTGTCCGTGAGGTCTTTCCACGTTCCCGCCGCGCCCGGGACGCGGGCCTGGCCGCCGAGCTCGCCGTCCACGCCGACCTCGCGGGCCACCGTGGTCACCTGGTCGGCGAACGTGGCGAGCGTGTCGATCATGCTGTTGATGGTGTCGGCGAGCTCGGCGATCTCGCCCTTGGCCTCGAGTGTCAGCTTCTGCCTGAGGTCGCCGTTGGCCACTGCGGTCACGACCTTCGCGATGCCGCGGACCTGGCTCGTGAGGTTGGCGGCCATGAAGTTGACGTTTTCCGTGAGGCCTCGCCAGGTGCCGGAGACATCCTGCACCTGGGCCTGGCCGCCCAGCTTGCCCTCGGTGCCCACCTCGCGGGCCACGCGCGTCACCTCCGCCGCGAAAGAGCTCAGCTGATCGACCATGGTATTGACCGTGTTCTTGAGCTCGAGGATCTCGCCCTTGACCTCGACGGTGATCTTCTTCGAAAGATCGCCCGCGGCCACCGCCTTGGTCACGTCCGCGATGTTGCGCACCTGACTCGTGAGGTTGCTCGCCATGAAGTTGACGCTGTCCGTGAGGTCCTTCCACGTCCCTGCCACGCCCTTGACGTCGGCCTGGCCGCCGAGCCGCCCTTCCGTGCCCACCTCGCGGGCCACGCGCGTCACCTCCGCCGCGAAGGATCGGAGCTGGTCGACCATGGTGTTGATGGTGTCCTTCAGCTCCAGGATCTCGCCGCGGACGTCCACGGTGATCTTGCGCGAGAGGTCGCCATTCGCCAGTCCCGTGGTGACGTCCGCGATGTTGCGCACCTGGCCGGTGAGGTTGCTCGCCATGAAGTTGACGCTGTCCGTGAGGTCCTTCCACGTCCCCGCCACGCCCCGCACGTCGGCCTGGCCGCCCAGCCGCCCTTCCGTGCCCACCTCGCGGGCCACGCGCGTCACCTCCGCCGCGAAGGAGCTCAGCTGGTCGACCATGGTATTGACCGTGTTCTTGAGCTCGAGGATCTCGCCCTTGACGTCGACGGTGATGTGCTTCGACAGATCGCCGCGCGCGACGGCCGTGGTCACCTCGGCGATGTTGCGCACCTGGTTCGTGAGGTTGCTCGCCATGAAGTTGACGCTGTCCGTGAGGTCCTTCCACGTCCCCGCCACGTCCCGCACGTCGGCCTGGCCGCCCAGCTTGCCCTCGGTGCCCACCTCGCGGGCCACGCGCGTCACCTCCGACGCGAAGGAGCTCAGCTGATCGACCATCGTATTCACCGTGTTCTTGAGCTCGAGGATCTCGCCCTTGACCTCGACGGTGATCTTCTTCGACAGGTCCCCCGCGGCCACCGCCTTCGTCACGTCCGCGATGTTGCGCACCTGGTTCGTGAGGTTGCTCGCCATGAAGTTGACGCTGTCCGTGAGATCCTTCCACGTCCCCGCCACGTCCCGCACGTCGGCCTGGCCGCCCAGCTTGCCGTCCGTGCCCACCTCGCGGGCCATGCGCGTCACCTCCGCCGCGAAAGAGCTCAGCTGATCGACCATGGTGTTGACCGTGTTCTTGAGCTCGAGGATCTCGCCCTTGACCTCGACGGTGATCTTCTTCGAAAGATCGCCCGCGGCCACCGCCTTCGTCACGTCCGCGATGTTGCGCACCTGACTCGTGAGGTTGCTCGCCATGAAGTTGACGCTGTCCGTGAGGTCCTTCCACGTCCCTGCCACGTCCCGCACGTCGGCCTGGCCGCCCAGCTTGCCGTCCGTGCCCACCTCGCGGGCCACGCGCGTCACCTCCGCCGCGAACGACCGCAGCTGATCGACCATCGTGTTCACGGTATTTTTCAGCTCGAGAATCTCACCCTTGACGTCGACGGTGATCTTCTTCGAAAGATCGCCCGCGGCCACCGCCTTCGTCACGTCCGCGATGTTGCGCACCTGGCTCGTGAGGTTGCTCGCCATGAAGTTGACGCTGTCCGTGAGATCCTTCCACGTCCCCGAGACACCCTCCACCTTGGCCTGGCCCCCCAGCTTGCCCTCGGTGCCCACCTCACGGGCCACGCGCGTGACCTCGGACCCGAATGACCGGAGCTGATCGACCATGGTGTTGATGGTGTTCTTCAGCTCGAAGAATTCGCCCTTCACGTCTACGGTGATCTTCTTTGAGAGGTCGCCGTTGGCCACGGCCGTGGTCACGTCCGCGATGTTTCGCACCTGGCCCGTCAGGTTGCCGGCCATGGAGTTGACGCTGTCCGTGAGGTCCTTCCAGGTCCCGGCCACGCGCTTGACGTTCGCCTGCCCGCCCAGCTTGCCTTCCGTGCCCACCTCGCGGACCACGCGCGTGACCTCGGAGGCGAACGAGCTGAGCTGGGCGACCATGCTGTTGACGACCACGGCCGTGCGGAGAAACTCGCCCTCGAGTCGCCCGTCGTCCGTTTCGAGGACCATGGACTGCGAGAGGTCGCCCTTGGCCACGGCGCCGATCACGCGCGCCATCTCCTGCGTGGGGGAGACGAGATCGTCGATGAGCGAGTTGACGGACGAGACGCACTCCGCCCATCCCCCGCTCATCCCCGAGGCCGCGGCGCGCTGATGGATCTTGCCCTGCTCGCCGATGACGCGATTCAGGCGCTCGAGCTCGGAGGCGAGGTGCTCGTTCATCTCCGCGATGTCGTTGAAGGTGTCGGCGATCTTCCCGGCCATTCCCGGCCAGTTCATGGGCAACCGGACGGAGAAGTCTCCCCTCCTCAGCGTCTTCAGCGCGGTGAGGAGGGTGCCGGAATCGATCTCGTCGGTGGGGGAGGCCGGAAGTGTAGCCATGTTTTCACGCTCCTCGATGGCACGACGCCACGTGCTGCTCCGTCGATGCGCCTGGAAAGAAACAGGAAACCGGGGGCAAGAGCGGTGCCAGGAGGGGTACGACATGAGCCCGTGGAAGGGCTAGGTTTCTTGCGGAGATGGGGGTGATGGAAACCGCGCGTGGGCGTATCCAGAAGCGGCGAAGTTTCATGGTCGGAAATTCCTACCGGGTTTTTCTTACCTGATGGAGCGGCGCGAATCTAATCCCGACAACGCTCGATCGCTCGAGCTAAGAGGCGAGTCTGGTTGGTGGTTTTGGTGCGAGGGGGTCTGCCCCCGCCAAACTCTGAGGTGCGAATCGGAAGGCCGGGTCTTCGGTGAGACCCGGCCTTCCGTTTGACGCTAGGGCCTGTTGTCAGACCTTGCGGACGTTGGCCGCCTGGAGCCCCTTCGGGCCCCTGGTCACTTCGAACTCGACCTTGTCACCCTCGGCCAGGCTCTTGAAGCCCTGGCCCTGAACGGCGCTGAAGTGCACGAACACGTCCTCGCCGCCCTCTTGGGAGATAAAGCCAAACCCCTTCGCATCGTTGAACCACTTCACGCTTCCCTGAGCCATTTCTACGACCTCTTTCTTTGAGGCATACCGCCTCGGTGATGCCCCGTCACCATGACGGGGGCGCCCTCCGGAATGGGAGGACAAACAAAAACGCCGCGGGACTTGAGGTCCTCGCGGCGCTGAACTCGATCTCGCGACTTCATGTTCGCTACCAATCGGTATCCGAGTGAACCTCCTACCAAGCTGTTCCCATGATACCACAGGTCAGCACGAAGGGGCCCACCACTTGCAAATTTTCATGGTGCCGAAAGGGGGATTCGCTTTGGCCGCGAACTGGAGAATCGTTCCAGGCGCGGGGGAGCAGGGGTGGGGAGGAGGTGCTGCGCGCGCTCAGCCGACGCGCGGTGCGCGCACCTCGACATCGTGGTCGGTGAACTCCCAGCGCCAGGGGCCGGTGCCCAGGATGAAAACCTGCATGAGCGCCTCTTCGGCCTGCACGGTGTGCTGCAGGTCATGCGCCGTCCACAGGTTGAGCAGCATGCTCAGCGTGACGACCCCGTACTCGGGGTGGTTGGCGACACGTTCCAGATCGGCCGGGGCGAGGGCGTGGATCAGGCGCGCGTTCTCGCGGCGCAGCTCGGCCAGGGCGTGTACGTTGTCACGCGGCGAACGCTCGGGTTCCGGGTTGCTGGGCGCCGAGGGGTCGTAGGGGACAATGTCCTCACCTGCCAGCAGATTGCGCAGGCGGACCGAGAAGAGGTGGCGTTCGGTGAATAGCAGATGCGCCAGGCATTCTGCGGCTGACCATTCGCCCGGCGCGGGGGGTCGTTCGAGCACGTCCGGCGGCACACTCGCCACCAGGTGCTCCCAGCGGGCAACTGTCGTCGACATGACCGATCGTGCCGCGTCCAGCGTGTTTCCCATGTTCAGGCACCTCCGTTCCGCTGGCCAGCGGAGCCGTACCGCGCCCGAGTTTTCACGATCAGAGGACACGAAGCGCGACGCCCGCTTCGCGATTCATGGTGCCGAAGGGGGGACTCGAACCCCCACGGGTTGCCCCACACGCCCCTCAAACGTGCGCGTCTGCCAATTCCGCCACTTCGGCGCCAGCGAGGGGTGAGTATGCCCGGGCCCCTTCGGCCTTGTCAATGAGTCCAGGACGTCGAATGAGCCCAGGACGTCGAATGACCGCAGGACGTCACCAGCCCAGCCGCTCACGCCAGAGGAGCGCGCGCCCAACAGCAGGACGGATCACCGGCCAACACGAATGGCGCGTCCAACTCCAGACTGGCGAAGCCGGGGATCGAGGGCGTCCCGGATCCCCTCGCCCACGAGGTTGTAGGAGAGAACCGTGATCAGAATCGCCAACCCGGGGTAGAGGGTGAGCCACCAGGCGTAGGTGATCAGGTCTTTGCCGTCGTTGAGGATATTGCCCCAGGTCGCATAGGGGGGCTGGACACCCAGGCCGAGAAAGGACAGCCCGGACTCGGTCAGGATGGCGGCGGGAATGCCGAGTGTCATGGCCACGAGCACCGGCGCCATGGCGTTGGGCAGGATATGCTTGAAGATCACGCGCAATGCCCCCGCTCCGATCGACTCCGACCAGATGACGAACTCGCGCTCGCGCAGGGCGAGGAACTCCGCGCGCACCAGCCGCGTCACCCCCATCCATCCCGTGAGGCCGATGACGGCCATGATGGTCCAGATCGAGGGCTTGAGAAAGGCGAGCACGGCCAGGAGCAGGAAGAAGCGCGGGAAGACGAGCATGAGGTCCACGAGCCGCATGATGGTGGCGTCCACCACGCCGCCGTGATAGCCCGCGGCGGCCCCGAGCAGGATGCCGATCAGGGTGGCGATGCCCACGGAAACGAATCCCACGGCCAGAGAGATGCGGGAGCCGTGGAGCAGGCGCGAGAGCACATCGCGCCCGATCTGATCGGTGCCGAGCCAGTGCTTGGCGGAGGGACGGGTCAGAATCTTCTTCATGTCGGGCTTGTTGGGGTCCCAGGGGGCGAGGGCGGGCGCGCACACCGCGATGGCGATGAGGATCCCCACCACCACGGCCCCGCCGCACGCCAGCTGGTTGCGTGAGAAGGTCCGCCAGAAAAGGCGAAGCTCGCCGCGCCGCGAGCGAGCCGGGCCCGGCACGTCAGCGCCGCCGACGCCGGGACGAGAAGCGGATGCGTGGATCCACCACCCCGTACGCGAGATCGGCGAAGAGGTTGGCGAGAAGCGTCAGGCTCGCCACGATGACGAGATTGCCCATGATGACGGGGTAGTCGCGCGCGAACACCGACTGGACCATGAGCTGCCCCATGCCCGGGATGGCAAAGATGCTCTCGATGATGATGCTGCCGCCGATGAGACCGGGCAGGGAGAGCCCGAGGATGGTGACCACGGGCAGGAGCGCGTTGCGAAGGGCGTGCTTGCCGATGACCACGGGCTCGGCCAGTCCCTTGGCGCGGGCGGTCTGGACATAGTCCTGACGGATCACCTCGAGCATGCTCTGGCGCATGTAGCGCGAGAGTCCCGCGAGACCGCCGAAGGCAGCCACGGCCACGGGCAGGAAGAGATGGCTCACGAAGTCCCACTGCTGGCGCCAGAAGGTCATGTACTCGTAGTTGAGCGACCGGAGCCCGGAAATCGGCAACCAATCGAGGTTGACCCCGAAGAGGATCATCAGGAGCAAGGCCAGCCAGAAGTCGGGCGTGGCGAAGCCGATGAAGACGAAGATCGTCGTGATCTTGTCGAAGAGCGAGTATTGCCGCGTGGCCGAGGCGACCCCGATGGGAATGGCCAGGGTGAAGATGATCAGGAGCTGCAGGATGTTCAGGAAGAGCGTGATGGGCAGGCGCTCGCCGATCTTCGCCAGGACGGGCCTCGCGTCGGGCTGGAAGGAGCGGCCGAAGTCCAGGCGAACGATCCGGCTCAGCCACCTCCAGTACTGGACGTGAAAGGGCTTGTCGAGACCGAACTCCTCGTTGAGCTTCTGAACGAGCTTGGGGTCCTGCCCCGTTTCCTCGCTGCGAAGGTAGTCGAAGGGCCCGCCCGGGGCCAGCTGGATGACGAGGAAGGAGATGAAGGTGATCCCGATGAGGAGCGGGATCGCCAGCACCAGCCGGCGGAGGGCGAAGAGGGCCATCTAGGGCGAAGCGTACCGCTGCAGCGACTTCGGCACGAACCAGTCGATGAAGTTGTAGTCGATGCCGGCCGGCTCGACCTTGATGCCCCGCATGCGCGAGGTGACCACGGGCAAGGTCTCCCGGAAGTACAGGAACACGTACGGCTGGTCCTCGGCCAGGATCTGCTGGATCCGGTGATAGGTGGCCACGCGCTCCTGCTGGTGGCAGGTGGCCCGGCCCTTTTCCAGCAGCGCATCGACCTCGGGGTTCGCGTAGGAGAAGGAGTTGAGCTGGTCGGGACCGTTCTGGGTGGAGTGCCACACCGCGTACTGGTCGGGGTCGACCCCCGTCCCCCAGCCGAGCACGATGGCGTCGAAGCGCTTCTGCTTGATGTATTCCTTGAGGAGGGCGGCCCACTCGATGGTCTGGATATCCGTCTGGACGCCGATCTCCTTGAGCCGCTGCTGGATGATCTCGGCGACCTTCTTGCGCTCCTCGTTGCCCTGATTGGTCCGGATGGTGAAGCTGAACGGCTGCCCCTCCTTGTTTCGGAGAATCCCGTCCCCGTTCCGATCGGTCCACCCCGCCGCGGCCAGGAGCGCCCTCGCCTTGGTCGGGCTGAACTCATAGCGCTTGACCTTGTCGGTATAGGCCCAGGTGCCAGGTCGATACGGCCCCGTCGCCTCGCGCCCCAACCCCATCACCACGCCCTCGATCAGCTCCGCCTTGTTGATGGCGTGCGCGAAGGCCTGCCGGACGCGCCGATCCTTGAATCTCTCGTCCTTCAAGTTGAACCCGAGGTACGTATAGCGGTTGGCCGCGTAGTGATACTTGTTGTAGTCCTTCTTGAAGGCCGGGTAGTCCGTCTGGCGCTCGTACTGGATGGCCGTGAGCTCGGCCATGTCCACGCCCTTGGCCTTGAGCTCGAGAAAGATGGTCGCCTGGCTGGGAATGATGCGGTAGACGATGCGGCCGATGTAGGGCCGTCCCTCGATGTAGTAGTCCTTGTTCGCCACCAGCACGACCTTCTCGCCGCTCTTCCACTCGTGGAACCGGTACGGCCCGGTGCCCACGGGCTTCAGGTTCTGGGGCGCCTCGCGGAGCTTGCCCTCCTCGACGGCCTTCTCGAGCAGGTGCCTGGGTAGCATGGACTGGCCCCAGCTCCCCAGCGCCTTGGCGAAGGGCTGGGCATACGTGACGCGCACCGTGTACGGGTCGAGGGCCTGCACCTCCTTGACGGGCTCGAAGTCGTCTCGATAGGCCGTGGGCGTCTTGGGGTTCATCATGGCTTTGTACGTGAAGATCACGTCGTCCGCCGTGAAGGGACGACCGTCGTGCCACTTCACGTTCTTTCTGAGCTTGAAGGTCAAGGTCAGGCAGTCCTTGCTGAAGTGCCAGGATTCCGCGATCGAGGGCGCCCAGTTGAGGTCCTTGTCGAGCTGGACGAGCCCGTCGTAGATGAGGTTGCCGACCATGTGCGACGCGCTGTCCGAGGTGATATTGGGTATGAGGCCCGTGATGTCGCCGATCGAAGCGTGGACGAAAGTGTCGCCGGACGCCGGCTTCTCGCCGGCCCCGGCCGCGTCCTGAGCCGCGACCTCGCTCACGCGCGCGTCACGGCCCTCGAAGGCTGCGAGGGCAACCAGCGTGGCGAGCGCGATCAGGGCAGCCGCCCGCAGGGCGCGCATCACTTCTTCTCCGGTGTCTGAACGGGCGCGGGAGCGGGCGAGGGCGCGGGGGCGGGCGTGCCGTCGGAGCGGGCGGGCGCGGAGGCGGGCATGATCGTGCTCGCCTTCTTGTGCGCGAGGACGGCCAGGGAGAACGAGGTGGCCATGAAGATGACGGCGACCGCCGTGGTGATCTTGCCGAGCACCGTCGGCGTGCCCATGGAGCCGAACACGGCCTGGCTGCCGCTGCCCCCGAAGGCCGAGCCGATGTCCGCGCCCTTGCCTGCCTGCAGCAGCACCAGCCCGATGATGATCAAGCTGACGATGACGTGGATGATGACGACGAAGGTGAACATGCCCCGGTCACTCCTTTGCTGGGCCACCCTTGGCGGCCGACTTCCTGGCGATGGTGATGAAGCCTGGTGCCTGCAGGGAGGCGCCGCCGACGAGCGCGCCGTCGATGTCGGGCTCCTGGGTGAGGGCCGCCGCATTGTCGGCCTTCACGCTGCCGCCGTAGAGGATCCGGAGCGACTGCGCGACTTCCTTGGAGGCGAGCTCGGAGACGAGGCCGCGGAGATAGCCGTGCACTTCCGCGGCCTGCGCGGGGGTGGCGTTGACGCCCGTGCCGATGGCCCACACCGGCTCATAGGCGAGCAGGCACCGCTCCATCTGAGGGGAGCCGAGGCCGGCGAGGCCGGCGCGGAGCTGGCCCTCGACCACGGTGAAGGTCAGCCCCTGCCGCCGCTCTTCGGCCGTCTCTCCCACGCAGAGGAGCGGGGTGAGCCCGTGCCGGAGCGCCGCCGCCACCTTGCGGTTGATCTCCTCGTCGGTCTCGCGGAAGAGATGGCGCCGCTCGGAGTGGCCGAGGATGACGAGACGGCAGCGGAGCTCCACGAGCATGACGGGGGAGATCTCGCCCGTGAAGGCGCCCTTGTCCTCCCAGTGGGCGTTCTGCGCTCCCCAGCCGATGGGCGAGCCCGCGAGGACCTCAGCCACCGCGGGCAGCGCCGTGAAGGGCGGACAGACCACCACTTCCACCCCGCGCGGCCGCTTGAGCCCATCGCGCACGGCGAGGGCGAGCTCCCGCGCTTGGGCGATTCCCCCGTGCATCTTCCAGTTGCCGACGACGAGGGGCGTCCGCATCAGGCCGTCTCGTCGAGAGCGGCCACACCCGGCAGCGTCCGCCCCTCGAGGAACTCGAGAAAGGCCCCGCCTGCCGTCGAGATGTAGCCGATCCTCTCCGCCACCCCCGCCTGATGGACGGCCGCGATGGTGTCACCGCCCCCGATGACGGAGAAGGCGGCGGAGCTCGCCACCGCGCGAGCCGTGCCGAGGGTGCCCGCGGAGAAGGGCGCCTTCTCGAAGACGCCCAGCGGCCCGTTCCACACGATGGTCCGGGCGGAGGCCAGGGTGGCCGCGAACTGGGCGACGGTGACGGGGCCGATGTCGAGCCCCATGAGGTCGCGGGGCATCTCTCGGACGCTCGCCACGCGAATGCCCTCCACGCTGTCCGGGCCCGGCGCTACCACGAGGTCCACGGGCAATCGCACACGCACGCCGAGGGCGCGGGCGCGCCCGAGGATCGCCCGGGCGGCTTCGACCCGGTCGGGCTCGAGAAGCGAGCGCCCCACACCGTGCCCGAGGGCGACGAGAAAGGTATAGGCCATGCCGCCGCCGATGAGGACGGCGTCGACGCGCGCGAGCAGATGCTCGACGAGGCCGAGCTTGTCGGAGACCTTGGCGCCGCCCAGCACGGCCATGAAGGGACGCTCGGGGCTCTCGAAGATGCGCCCGAGGGCCTCGAGCTCGCGCGCCATGAGAAGACCCGCCGCCGCGGGATGCAGGATGCGGGCGATCCCCTCCGTGGAGGCATGGGCGCGATGGGCGGCGGCGAAGGCGTCATTCACATAGACGTCGGCCAGGGAGGCGAGCCGGCGCGCGAAGCCGGGATCGTTGGCCTCCTCCTCGGCGTGAAAGCGCAGGTTCTCGAGCAGCACCACCTCGCCCGGCTTGAGGGCGGCCGCGGCGGCCTCGACCTCGGGCCCGACGCAATCGGGCAGGAGAGGAACGGGGCGGCCGAGCAGCTCCTCGAGCTTGATCGCGACCGGGCGGAGCGAATAGTGGGGGTCTGGTGTGCCCTTGGGGCGCCCGAGGTGTGAGGCGAGCAGGACGGCAGCGCCAGCCTTGAGACACAGCTCGATGGTGGGGAGGGCGGCGCGTATGCGCGTGTCTTCGGCGACGCGCCCCTCCTCCAGCGGGACATTGAAGTCCACGCGGAGGAACACGCGCTTTCCCGCGAGCTCCACGCGATCGACGGTGAGCTTCGACAAGCTAGAGCGACTTCGACATGTACCGGATAAGGTCTTTCACCCGATTCGAGTAGCCCCACTCGTTGTCGTACCATGCAAGGACCTTGACCATGCTGCCGTCGATGACCGCGGTCGAGGCGAGGTCAACGATGGAGGAGTGCGGGTTGCCGTTGAAGTCCACGGAGACGAGCTCCTCATCCGTGGCGTCGAGGATGCCGTGCAAAGGCCCGCTCGCCGCGGCCCGGAAGGCGTCGTTGACCGCCTGGGCGCTCGCCGGCTTCTCGAGCTCGGCGGTGAGGTCGACCACGGAGACATTGGCGGTGGGCACGCGGATAGCGAGCCCGTCGAGCTTGCCCTTGAGCTGGGGCAGCACGAGCCCCACCGCGGTGGCCGCGCCCGTGGTCGTCGGGATCATGCTCACCGCGCCGGCGCGCGCGCGGCGGAGATCCTTGTGCGGGAAGTCGTGGATGGGCTGGTCATTGGTGTAGGAATGCACGGTGGACGCGAAGCCCCGCTTGATGCCGAAATTGTCGAGCAGCACCTTGGCCACGGTGGCGAGGCAATTGGTCGTGCACGAGGCGTTCGAGACGAGCTCATGACGGGCGGGATCGTACTTCTGCTCGTTGACCCCCAGGACGATCGTGATGTCCGGATCCTTGGCGGGCGCCGTGATCACCACCTTCTTGGCCCCGGCCTGGAGGTGCTTGGTCGTGGTCGCCTTGTCCCGGAAGACGCCGGTGGACTCGACCACGATGTCCACCCCGAGCTCGCTCCAGGGCAATGCCGCGGGGTCCTTGGCGGAGCACACGCGCACCTCGCGGCCGTTGACGAAGATGGCCTCGCCCTTGTGGGTGACCTCGGCGTTGAGGATGCCGTGGACGGAGTCGTACTTGAGCAGGTGGGCCAGGGTCTTGGCATCCGCCAGGTCATTGACGGCGACCACCTCGAGCTCCGGCGCCGTGAGCGCCGCGCGGAAAAAGACCCGGCCGATACGCCCGAATCCGTTGACGCCGACTCGCACACCCATGATGGACTCCTTGATGGTGATAATTGAGGATTGGCGATGACTTCCGCCTACTGGGACCCTGATTATAGGGGCCAAGCGCGGGGGGGCGCAAGCATCTACCGGGCACGGTACGGGGCCAAGTTCCGAGCCACATCTGCTCAGCCCTCGCCTCGGGCTTTGCCCTCAGCTCGAACCGCCACGCCCGAGGGAGCCGGCAACGCGAGGCGTACGTAGGTGTACGTTGAGCGTTGCTGGCGACCGAGAACGTGGCCGTTCGAGCCGAGCCGCTCTGCCGCGAGGCGAGAGCTGAATAGAACTGGCGAAGGAAATTGGCCGCGTAACGTGCCCGGGTCAGTCGACCCGCGCGACTGTCAGCACCCCCACCGCGGCGGCGCCCGCGCGGGTCAGGCAGCGGGCGCATTCTCCCGCCGTGGCTCCCGTGGTCAGAATGTCGTCGACGAGCAGCACGTGACGGCCGACGATAAGCTCAGGCCGGCGCGCGACGAAGGCGCCCCGGACGTTCTGGCGGCGGGCCGCGGCGTCGAGGTCGGTTTGCGGCGCGGTGGCCGTCGCTCGGCCGAGCGCATCGAGGGCAACGGGTACGCCCCAGACCTGCCCGAGGCGCGTGGCGAGAAGGGCCGACTGGTTGTAGCCACGCGCTCGCTCGCGGCGCGCGTGGAGCGGTACGGGCACGAGCAGATCGGGCGCGGCTCCCGGCAGCGCCCCCAGGCCGAGCTCGGCCAGCAGCTCGGCGAGCGGGGCCGCCAGGGCGCGGCGGCCGCCGAACTTGAAGGCGTGAAGCGCCTCCCGCGCGATGGGTCCATAGCGCACCGCGGCCCGCGCATACGAAAATGGCCTCCGTCGCGTCCGGCACTCGCCGCAGAGCCCCTCGATGGACAGCGCGACGCCGCAGCGTCGGCACCATGGAGGCGCGAGGCGCTCGAGACCCTGCCAGCATGTCCCGCACAGCGGATCGCGGCGGCCCGCCCCGAGCGGCGCCTGACACACGGGACAGAAGGGTGGGAAAAGCAGGTCGAGGGCGGCCGTGAGCCATGGCCCGACGTGGGAAGGCTTCGGAAGGGGGACGGAGCCCTCTTCCGAGCTACCTAGGGGCGCGACGTGTTCCAGCGCCGGCACGACGGGCAGCGCTCGATCCATCGGCCGTGCTCCGCGCCGCAGGAGGCGCAGCGGTGCGGCCACTCGAAGGTGCCGGTGGACTGGAGCGCGCGGCGGTACTCCAGCAAGGCCTCCGCCGGCTGTCCCCGGCGCTCGAAGATGGCCCCCAGGTAGGCGTGCAGGCCCGGAAGGTCCGGGGCGCGCACCTCCACCTTCTGGAACTGGTCGGCCGCCTCGTCGAGCATGGCGAGCTCGAAGTAAACGCGACCGAGGGCGAAGGCGAGGGCGAGGCTTTCCGGAGCGCGGGCGCTCGCATCCTGGTAGAGGGCGATCATCCGGGTGGGCCGCCCTCCGTCGCGATAGAGCTGCTCGACGCGGGCCAGGAGGGGCAGCGCGGGATTCGTTTCGAGCGCGCGCTCCCAGACGCGGAGCGCCTCTCGACTGTCACCGCTCCGGAGATGCGCGTCGCCCAGGGCCACGGTGGCGGGGAGGAAGTCCGGCTCCGCGCGCAGCGCCTCGCGGAAGCGGCCGATGGCGGGCTGAATCTGCCCCTGCCCCAGGAGCGATCGGCCGAGCTCGAAGTAGATGCCGGCCAGCCAGGCCTGCTCGGTCGATCGCTCGGCGGGGCTGGCGGATGCCTCGAGGCGCTCCTGAGCCTGCAGGGCGCGCGTCCAGTCCCCGCGCTCCGCGCTCAGATCGCGGAGCGCGCGCATGGCGGTCAGGTGGTCCGGCGCCTTGACGAGCAGCCGCTCGAGCATGGCGGCTGCGTCGTCGGGCCGGCCCGCGCGCCGGTAGTCTTCCGCGGTCGCCAGCACGAGCTCGGGACGGTCGTCCGTGCGAAGCGCGTCGAGATGGTGCACGAGGGCGCCATGGGCGTCGCCGCGCTCGAGGGCCATCTCTCCCAGGCGCGCGTGGGCCTGGGCGTGATCGGGGAACCGCTTCAGGAGCTCACCATAGGCCTGGATAGCCGCCTCCGGCCGACCGGAGAGCTGGGCATCTACGCCGCGGTGGTAGAGATCGTCGAGCGATTCCGATCGCCGGGCGTCGCGGGTGCGCTGATAGTCGGCGTAGGTCCGGCGAAGATCCCGGGCGAGTCCGAACAGGAAGGCGAAAACGGACCCCGCGAGAAAGGCGCCCACCACGAGGGCGACCAGGGGGACGTCCCAGGCCCAGTCCGTGGACAGCGCAACACGGACACGGGTGGCATTCACCGAGGCGAGATACGCGACAGCCGCCCCGAACGCCAAGGCCACGAAGACGCCGGAGCGAACGGACACGGCGGTGGGTGAGGGTACCCGCGCTATCCCGCGGCCGTGCGCTCTTCTTCTTCGACGGCCCGCTGGCAGTCGATGCAGTAGCGGGCGAAGGGCAGCGCCTCGAGGCGCTTGTCCGCGATGGCCTCGCCGCAGCGCTCGCAATCTCCGTAGCTGCCCTCATCGAGCTTCTGCAGCGCGGAGACGACTTCTTTCAGGAGTCGCTGCGTGCCGTTGCCGAGCTCGAAGAGAAACTCGCGGTTATAGGACGTCGCGGCCTGGTCCCCGAGGTCCTTCGTCGAATCGTCATCCGGGCCCTTGCCGTAGAGCACGTTCTTGCCCACTTCTTCGACGAGCTCACGGTGCTTCTCCTCCAGCTTCTTCCGGAACTGCGCGACACGATCCTTCTTCATCACTGTCTCCTCCACGACACGGCGAACGATTCGCCGGAATTAGACGCGAAGGCTACCACGCCCTCCGAGGGAAATCAATCGCGCGGCCGCGCCCCGACCTCGACGGAGAGGAGCGGCGCGTCTCCCCACAGGCGCTCGAGCGTGTAGAACTGGCGAGTCTCTTCGAGAAACACGTGCACGACCACGTCGACGTAGTCCAGGAGCACCCAGCCGCTCTCCGCGCCGCCTTCCTGGTGGCGAGGTCGCGAGCCCGCGGCCTTGAGGGCGGCTCGGACGGCGTCCACGATGGTGTCGGCCTGGGTCGTCGAGCGCGCGCTGCACACGATGAAGAAATCGGCCACCGTGGACAGGCCCTGCAGGTCGAGCACGACGAGGTTCTCGGCGTTCTTGTCGAGGGCGGCTTTGGCGGCGAGACGCGCGGTGGCCTCCGCGGACAGGGCGACCATCAGGCTCCGGGCCCGTAGAGGCCGTGCGCGCGGATGTACGCCGCCACCGCTTCCGGCATGCGATAGGCCAGGCTGCGTCCTTCGCGAGCCCGCCGGCGCAAGTCGGAGCCCGAGATGGGCAGAGAAGCCGCGCGATGGAGAATCGGGCCGTCCGGGGCGCCGAAGGCGCCCAGCCCGAGCTCGGCGAGCACCTTCTGGGCCGCGGGAGCGTCGGAGTCGAAGTCGGCGCCCGTGCGCGGCACCACCACGAGCCGGGCGAGTCGGGCGACCTGGCGCGGCTCGCGCCAGCTCAGCAGATCGAGGAAGGTCTCCGAGCCGATGAGCAGGAAGAGCTCGCCTTCCGAGGCCAGCGCGCTCAGGGTGTCCACTGTGTACGACGGACCGGACCGGCGCAGCTCGATGTCGGAGACGGCGAAGCGCGGATGCTCGTGGACGGCGAGGGCGGTCATCCGATAGCGATGCTCGACCGCCGCCAGCTCGGAGGCGGGCTTGTGGGGCGGCTGGGCCGCCGGCACGAAGAGGACCCGGTCGAGGCGGAGCGCTTCACAGATGTCGTCGGCGAGAAGGAGGTGTCCGAAGTGGATGGGGTTGAAGGAGCCTCCGAAGACGCCGACCGTGGGCACCGGTACCGCTACTCCCGCACCTGGCCGTCACCCATGACGACGAACTTGGTCGTGGTCAGCTCCCGCACGCCCACCGGCCCGCGCGCGTGCAGCCGCGATGTCGAGATCCCCATCTCCGCCCCCATGCCGAACTGCGAGCCGTCGACGAGGCGCGTGGAGGCATTGACGACCACGGCCGCCGCGTCGATCTCCTGGGTGAAGCGCCGCGCGCGGCGTAGGTCCGAGGTGACGATCGCCTCCGCGAGCCCCGAGCCATGGCGCCGGATATGGTCGACGGCCTCCTCGAAGCTCGCCACCACCCGCACGGCCAGGATGTAGTCGAGGTACTCCGTGTCCCAGTCGCTCTCCGCGGCCGGCCGCACCGCGGGCACCAGCGCGCGCGTGCGCTCGCAGCCGCGCAGCTCCACGCCCGCGGCCTGGAGGCGGGCGGCCGCCGCGGGCAGGAAGCCCTCGGCCACCGCCGCGTGGACGAGGAGTGTCTCCGCCGAGTTGCACACGCTTACCCGCTGCGCCTTCGCGTTCACCACGATCGCCGCGGCCATCTCCAGATCGGCGCTCTCATCGACGTAGACGTGACACAGGCCCCTGTCGTGCTTGAGCACGGGCACCGTAGCCTTCTCGGCGACGAGGCGCACGAACTCCTCCCCCCCGCGAGGAATGATGAGGTCGATGTACCGGTCGAGGGTGAGCATGCTCATCACGGCCGCGCGGTCAGCGGTGTCCAGGACCTGCACGGCCTCCGCGGGAAGGCCGGTCTTCTCCACCGCCCTCGCCAGCACCTGGGTGATGGCCGTGTTGGAGTCGAGCGCCTCGCTCCCGCCTCGCAGGAGCACCGCGTTGCCCGACTTCAGGCAGAGCCCGGCCGCATCAGCCGTCACGTTGGGACGGGACTCGTAGATGAACCCGACGACGCCGAGAGGGACACGCACCCGCGAGATCTCGAGGCCATTGGGCCGCCTCCACGCGTCCACCGTCTCCCCCACCGGATCCGGGAGGGCCGCGATCTGGCGCAGGCCCGTCGCCATCTCCGCGATGCGGGCCTCCGTCAGGGTCAGGCGATCGAGAAAGGCGCGGGTCAGCCCCGCCGCGCGCCCGCGCTCGAGATCGCCGCGATTCGCCTCGATGATGGCCGCCGTCTTCTCCTCGAGCCCGCGCGCCATCTGCTGGAGCGCCTCGTCCTTGATCCGGGTCGAGGCGAGAGCGAGGGCCCGGGCCGCTGCCTTGGCCGCCCGCGCCTTGCCGGTGACGTGCGCCGCCGCGTCCATGATCAGCATCCTCCCGGGCCGGTCAGGACCACCAGGTTGTCCCGATGGATGACCTCGGCCAGCCCCTTGTAGCCCAACGCCTTCTCGATCTCGGCCGTCTTGGCGCCGCGGATCTTGCGCAGCTCCCCGGCGTCATAGTTGACGAGCCCCCGCGCGAACTCCGGACCATCCGGCTCGGCCAGCGCGACCACTTCACCCGCGCTGAAATCGCCCTCGACGCTGACGAGGCCCGAGGGAAGGAGGCTCTTGCCCCTCTCAGTTAAGGCCTTCCGCGCGCCCGCGTCAACCGTGAGCCGGCCCTGGGGAGGGACCGCGAAGGCGATCCAGCGCTTCCGGGCGGCGAGGCGATCGTCGCGAGGGAGAAAATACGTGCCCACGGGCTCGCCGCGGATCAGTCGACCGAGCGTTCCCGGATCGCGGCCGCTGGCGATGACCATGCCGATGCCGGACGCGGCGGCCTTCTGGGCCGCCTCCAGCTTGGTGCTCATGCCGCCCACGGAGACGCGCCCCGCCTCGTCGAAGACGAAGCGTTGCACCTCCTCGGTCACGGCCTCGACGGTCTCGAGGCGCCGGGCCGCGGGATCGCGGCGCGGATCGCCCGTGTAGAGGCCATCCACGTCCGTGAGCAGGACGAGCAGCTGGGCGTCGATCAGGTGCGCCACGAGGGCGGCCAGATTGTCGTTGTCGCCCACCTTGATCTCGTCGACGGCCACCGTGTCGTTCTCGTTCACGATGGGCAGCACGCCGAAGTCGAGGAGGGCGAGGAGGGTGTTGCGCGCGTTCAGGTAGCGGCCGCGATCACTGATGTCCTGCCCCGTGAGCAGGACCTGGCCGACCTTGATGCCGTGACGTTTGAAGGCCTGCTCGTAGTGCCACATGAGAGAGGACTGGCCCACGGCGGCGGCCGCCTGCTTCTCGGGAATGGAGCGGGGCCCGCGGGAGAGCCCCAGGCGCGCCGAGCCCGCCACGATGGCGCCCGAGGTGACGAGGGCGACCTCGCGGCGATCGGCCACGAGGGCGGCGATGTCGGTGGCGAGGGCGCCGAGGCGCTTGCCGTCCAGGCCCTCGCCGGGGCTCGTGATCAGGCCGCTTCCGACCTTGACCACGAGCCGGCGCGCCTTGGTCAGCGCCCGGCGCGCGCCCATGTTCCCTTCGCGAGCAGCGTGCTGATGTCGCGCACGAGCTCGGGCAGCCCGAGCCCGGTGACGGAGGAGATCGCGTGGAAAGGCAGGCCCTCGGCGCGGCAGAAGCGCTCGAGGGCGCCCCGCCGCGCCGCGGTGTCCGGCAGCTCGGCCTTGCTGCCCGCCACGATCTGTGGCCGCGCCGCCAGCTCCGCGGAATACTCCGCGAGCTCCCGCTGGATGGCGCGCCAGTCCTCGACGGGATCGCGCTCGAGACCGGGATCGAGATCCACGAGATGCACGAGCACGCGGGTTCGCTCGGTGTGACGGAGAAACCGGATGCCCAGACCCTTCCCCTCGGCGGCGCCCGCGATGAGCCCCGGGAGGTCGGCGATCACGAAGGTGCGGTCCTCGTCCACGCGCACGATGCCCAGCGTCGGCTGCAGCGTGGTGAACGGGTAGTCGGCGATCTTGGGCTTGGCCGCCGACAGCCGGGACACGAGCGTGGACTTGCCGGCGTTGGGAAAGCCGATCACGCCCACATCGGCCAGGAGCTTGAGCTCGAGATGGATCCAGCGCTCCTCGCCGGGGCGCCCGAGGTCGGCGCGCCGCGGGGCCCGATTGGTCGAGCTGACGAAGCGCGCGTTGCCCCGACCGCCGCGCGCCCCCCGGGCCACCATCACGCGCTGAGCCCCCGAGGTGAGATCGCCCAGCTGCTCGCCCGTGTCGCGGTCGGAGACGACGGTACCAAGGGGCACGCGCAGGATGGTGTCCTCACCGGAGGCGCCGTGCTTGGTCGAGCCCTTGCCGTGCTGTCCGCGCTCCGCCGTGTAGTGGCGCTGATAGTGAAAATCGAGCAGGGTGGTGATGGCGGGGTCGGCTTCGAGAAAGATGCTCCCCCCGTCGCCGCCGTCGCCGCCGTCGGGCCCGCCGCGCGGGACATACGCCTCACGACGGAAGCTGACGCAGCCTGCCCCTCCGTCGCCGCCCTTGACGAAGACATCGATCTCGTCGACGAACATCGGAGGTCCCGGGGGGCCCGGGTGAGGTTAGGCGGGCTGCTGGGCGATGCTGACGTACTTGTCGTCGCCCTTGCGCTCGAAGCGGACGTATCCGTCGGAGGTGGCGAACAGCGTGTGGTCGGTGCCGAGCCCGACATTGGACCCCGGCTTGAACCGGGTGCCACGCTGCCGCACGATGATGCTGCCGGCGGTCACGAACTGCCCGCCGAAGCGCTTGACGCCGAGCCGCTGGGCATTGGAATCGCGGCCGTTGCGAGAGCTGCCGACGCCCTTCTTGTGTGCCATGTCGCTATGCCTCGATCTTGGTGATGCGGACCGCCGTCATGATCTGCCGGTGCCCGCGCTTCCGCCGGTAGTTCTTCCGTCGCTTGAACTTGACCACGAGGACCTTGGCGCCCTTCTTCTCGGCCACGACCTCGCCGGTGACCCTGGCCGAGGCGAGGGCCTGAGGCTCGGCCGTCACCTGCCCGTCCTTGGTGACGAGCAGCACGTGCTTGAACTCGACCGAGGCGCCGGCCGACTTGGCCAGTCGCTCGACCTTGATCACCTGCCCCGGGGTCACCCGATACTGCTTGCCGCCCGTCGCGATCACCGCTTCCATGAGCCGCTGGCCTCTTCCTCTAGGTTAATGGATGGTGTCCCGTGAACTGACGCGAGCGCTCATCAAACCACACACGCGGCACGAAAGTCAAGCATGACGGCACCTTAGCCGGTGTCAGGCAGCTTCGAGATAGCGGGCCAGGCGTTCGCGAAGGAAGAGGCGCGAGCGGTGCACACGAGACTTCACGGCGGGCAGGCTGATGTGTAGGGTCTCGGCGATCTCCGGATTCGAGAGCCCCTCGACATCGTGCATGAGAAACGCCGTTCGATAGTCCGTGGGCAGATCGTTGATGGCCGTGGTCAGCACCGTCCGCAGCTCTGTCTGCAGCGCGGGCTCCTCGACCTTCCCCGACCAGTCCGCCACCGGCTCGATATACGGGCGCTGCTCGTCGACTCCGGGCGAGAGGGCATCCCATGACACTTCCTGGCGCCGGCTCTTCCGCGTGCGCAGCTTCTGGTAGGCGGCGTTGGCGGTGATGCGATAGACCCAGCTGCCGAAGGCCGACTCGCCCTTGAAGGTGTCGATCTTCCGGGCCGCCGTCCATAGCGCATCCTGGACCACCTCTTCAGCGTCCTGCTCGTTGCCGGTGATACGAATGGCCAGGCGATAGACGCGATCGCCGTACGTATCGAGCAAGTGCTCGGTCGCGTCCTCATCGCCGCGGCGTAGACCCGCCACGAGCTCGGCGTCACGGTCGACGCGCACTGTGCCGGTAGGAACCTGCTTTTCGGGCTCAGCCATCGCTTCCGCCTGGGGCGCGCTCATCGAATCTCCCCGGTGCCCGTGGGGGCACGTCCTCTCTTCCTCTGGTCAGGGCCTTGAATCAGGATTTCGCATACAGCGTCAGGTGCTGCTTCAGCTCGTCCACGCATTTTTCCATGACCCCGATGTCCTTGGTCACTTTGGTCATGAGGATGGCGCCTTCGAGGGCGGCCACGAGGAAATGCGCGGCCCGCTCCGGGTTGCAGTCGGCCCGGAGCTCCCCTCGTGCCTGCCCCCGCGCCAATGCCTCCGTGAGCGTGCGCCGCCACTCCGCGAAGATCTGGGCCAGCCGCTGCCGGAACCCCTCGTGCACGTCGGACAGCTCGGAGGCGAGATTGCCCATGGGGCAGCCGCCGACGCAGTTCCGCTGGCGCTGATTGTCCAGCACGAGATCGAGGAAACCCTCGATCTGACCCATGACGTCGGGCTCGGGATCGGCGAAGGCTGGCTCGAGGGTTCGCGCGAGAAAGGCCGTCACGAGGCGCTCGATGATGGCGTAGCCGAGGTCTTCCTTGCTCCTGAAGTGGTAGTAGAAGTTGCCCTTGCCCACCCCGCTCTCACGCAGCACGTCGTCCAGCGACGTGCAGTGATAGCCCTGAAGGTGGATGAGACGGCTCGCCGCGTCTAGGATCTGGTCCCGCGTGGCCGCGCCCTTGGCGCTCTTCGTCTCGGCCAGCATCTGCGGCATGGCTCCCCCTACTGGGACTCTCGCCAGGAGATTTTGTACCAAACGGTCGGTAAAAGGCTAAACCACACTTCTAGATCTGTCAATCCCGGCAATGTTAAACAAGACTAGCTAATTCAAGTACTTGGAAAGCCATAGGCTGGTGAGATTCCAGGCTCCTGCCGCCGCGTCGGAATGAAAGGACGGCCGATCGTCGCAGAAGAACCCGTGTCCCGCCCCGGCATACACCTTGACCTCGAACGTCTTCTTGAGCCGCCTGAGCGTGTCTTCCAGCCGGCGCACCTGGTCCATAGGGATCATGCGATCAGCCTCGCCGAAAAGGCAGAGCA